>Ga0129313_1002151_pt1 | contig 10835 bp, 9 predicted proteins | sample O1105metagenome_FD_94436 | JGI IMG/M metagenome (GOLD analysis project Ga0129313, IMG submission 94436) | Orangutan group fecal microbial communities from fecal samples from Wisconsin, USA - O1105 metagenome | ecosystem: Host-associated > Mammals > Digestive system > Large intestine > Fecal... | reverse complement strand
TAAATAAGGCAAAACAATGACGGGCCTATGAATTTTCTGTAAACTCACGCTGAGAGAAAAGAAATATCTGTGAACAAAAAATCCGTTACCGCCTTGACGGGGGAAAAAAGCCGTGGGATAATGACTTTCGTATGAAAAAAGAGGGTGCAAATATGACGCAATTGATCATTAAACTGTTTATGCCCAAAGGGGCGCGGCCGGAGGATCCGGAGGTCCGCCGCCGCTGCGGAGTACTGTCCGGCGGGATAGGCATTGGCCTGAACCTGGTGCTCTCCTTCAGCAAGCTGCTGGCCGGATTGATCACCGGTTCGGTGGCCATGGTGGCTGACGGGCTGAATAACCTGTCTGATGCCGCTACATCGGTGATCACCTTGGTGGGATTTCGTCTGGCCGGCCAGCAGGCCGACCAGGAACATCCCTTTGGCCACGGCCGCATGGAATATGTCACAGGGCTGATCGTGGCGCTGGCGGTGCTGCTGATGGGCTTTGAGGTGGGCCGCTCCGCTGTGGAGCAGATCGTGGCGCCTGAGGCGGTGGTGTTCTCCTGGGTGGCCTGCGGAGTGCTGCTGGGCTCTATTCTGGTAAAGCTGTGGATGTTTTTCTTCAACCGGGGACTGGGGCGCTATATCCAGTCGGCTGCCCTGGAGGCCACGGCGGCCGATTCCCTGTCTGACACTCTGTCCACCGGGGTGGTGCTGCTGTCCGCAGTGGTGGGCCGCTTCCTGGATGTTCAGATCGACGGCGCGGCGGGTTTGCTGGTGGCTATCTTTATTCTGAAGACCGGCTGGACCGCGGCGAAAGAGACGCTTGACCCTATCCTTGGCCGGCCCATGGATCCCAAATTGGCGGAGGACGTGGACCAGCTGGCCCGGAGGTACGACCACATCCTGGGGATCCACGATTTAGTGTATCACGACTACGGCCCCGGCCGGGCAATGATGTCTTTCCATGCGGAAGTGCCTGCCGATGGGGATATGCTGGAGCTCCATGATATTATCGACACCATTGAGCGGGACCTGGAGCGCAAGCACCATATCAAGACAGTGATCCATATGGACCCCATTGTGAACGACCAGCATACGCAGGAACTGAAGGCTCAGGTGCTGCAATTGGCGCAGGAGATCGACCCCAGCATCACCATCCACGACTTCCGCACCACCCAGGGGCCGCTGCTGACCAACCTGATCTTTGATATGGTGGTGCCCTACCACTTCCGCATGACCGACCGGGAAACGGCGGCGGAGATCGACCGCCTGGTGAAGGAGCGGCTGGGAGAGCGCTACTACACGGTGGCCACGGTGGAACGGTCCTATGTGTGGTCTGGGGAGTGATATTTACAGATTATTCACCTAAGGCAGTTCAAATAAGCTATAATAAATAATAAAAGCTTCCTGCCTGGGCAGTACCCCGGGGCGGAGAGATATACCGAAAGAAAGCAGGTGTTTTCTTATGGCAAAGAAGGTACTGATCGTAGAGGATGATAACAATATTGCGGAGCTGCTGCACCTCTATCTGGAGAAGGAGGGCTTCGAGACCCAGGTGGCCCGGGACGGCGGCAAGGGTGTGGAGCTGTTCCGGTCTTTCCAGCCCGATCTGGTGCTGCTGGACATTATGCTGCCGGTGATGGACGGCTGGTCTGTGCTGAAGAAGATCCGGGAGAGCGGAAAGACTCCCGTCATCATGCTTACCGCCAAGGGCGAACTGGAGGACCGGGTGACCGGACTGGAAAGCGGCGCCGACGACTACATCGTCAAGCCCTTCGAGATGAAGGAGGTGCTGGCGCGCATCCATGCCGTGCTGCGCCGCGCCGGCGCAGAGGAGGAGCCCGCCGCCAAGAAGCTGTCTTACGACAAACTGGTCATCAACCTGGACTCCTATGAACTGCTCATTGATGGGCATCGGGTAGATACGCCCCCCAAAGAGCTGGAGCTGCTGTACCACCTGGCGGCCTCTCCCAACCGGGTGTTCACCCGCAACCAGCTGCTGGATGAAGTGTGGGGCTTTGACTACTTCGGCGACAGCCGCACCGTAGACGTACACATCAAGCGCCTGCGGGAGAAGCTGGAGGGCGTCAGCAACCAGTGGCGGCTGAAGACCGTGTGGGGTGTGGGATATAAGTTTGAAGTGGGTACCCCCTCCTGAGAGAAAGAAATTCCTGTGACAATGGGGTGATCGCACCTTGAAGAGTATTTATAAACGCCAGCTGGTGATGATGGTCAGCATCGTGGCCGTGTCTTTTACCCTGCTGTCCGCGGCCTTCATGCTGCTGTCCTACCGCTATATTCTCAGCGAGAAGCGGCAGGCCCTGGAGCGCAACGCAGAGGATATCGCGTCCCTGACCTCCCGGTATATCAGCAGCGCCTGGGGCGGAGATATCCAGGGGGAGGCCTTCCGGAACTCCCTGTATCTGATCGTCCGCTCCTCTGACAGCTATGTGGTGCTGTCAGACACCGAGGGCAGCATGATCTACGCCTGCGATGGAGATACCTATTATTCGGTTGACAAGCGAGTTCCCGATTCTGTTACCCGCCAGGTTCTGGAGCAGGGGAAGTTTACAGGCATGTCCGATCTGGGCGGCCTGTTTGACAAGAACAGTTATGTGGTGGGCGTCCCCTTTGTGCTGACCCGGGGGACGATTTCCGTCGTTCAGGGCATGGTGCTGGTTTCGACGGATACCGCCGCCGTACAGAGCATGTGGCAGGATACGGTGGCGATTTTCTTCTTTGTGGCTGTGATCGTGCTGATGATCGCGGTGGTGGCCAGCTCCCTCTTTGCGTCGTATCAGTCCCGGCCTTTGAATGAAATGGCGGAGGCCGCCCGGAAGTTTGGACAGGGGGAATTTGATACCCGCGTCACCGGTTATGAGAATCGGGGGGACGAGATCGGCGCCCTGGCAGAGGCATTTAACTCCATGGCCAACTCGCTGGAGAAGGTGGAGAGCCAGCGGGCGGACTTCATCGCCAACGTATCTCACGAGCTGAAGACCCCCATGACCACCATTGCCGGCTTTGCCGAGGGGATCCTGGACGGTACCATCCCCCAGGAGCGGGAGAAGGAATCGCTGCAGATCATTGTGTCAGAGACCCGCCGCCTGTCCCGCCTGGTGCGGCGGATGCTGGATCTCAGCCGGCTGAATGCGTTGGCGGAGAGCAGCATCACCGCCCAGGAGCAGTTTGACCTGACCGAGGTCATGAGCCGGGTGATCGTCAGTCTGGAGGGCAAGATCACTGGACGGAAGCTGGACGTGGATGTGCAGATGCCGGACGAAAAGCTGATGGTGTGGGGCGACCCCGATTCCATCACCCAGGTGTGCTACAACCTGCTGGACAACGCGGCCAAGTTTGCCGCCACCGGATCGGTCATCACCATCGTGATCACCAAGAAGGACGGCAAAGCCTGTACCACCGTGCGCAATCTGGGGGCGACCATCCCCAAGGACGAACTGCCTGTGCTGTTTGACCGCTTCCACAAAGCGGATTACTCCCGCAGCATGGACCGGGAGGGTGTGGGTCTGGGCCTTTATATCGTGAAGACCATTCTGGGCAATCTGAAGGAGGATATCCACGTTACCAGCGAGGATGGCGTGACCGAATTCACCTTTACCCTGACGCTGGCATAAGATCAAGAGAGAACCAATGCCATTCAGTGAAATGCGAACTGTCATTCCGAGGCAGTGACCGATGTCACTGCCGTGGGAATCCGTATTCAAAACGTCAGAGAGAACGGATTGCCGCGCCAGTTTGCGAACTGGCTCGCAATGACGAGGTTCTTAGCTGAATAATATTGAAGAGAGAACCTCTCCGCCCGTGTTTCGGGCGAAGGGGATACAGAAAGGAGGGCGGACATGGAGGATAAACTTTGGACCGGCGGCCCGTGGGAACAGGAGAACCCCCAGTGGCCCGCGCCGCCCCGGGTGGTGGTCCCCCCAGTCCGCCCCAGACAGAGCCGGCCCCGGCGGAAGCGGAAGCTGTGGAAGGGCGCACTGGTGCTGCTGGTGATCGTGGGAGTGCTTACAGGAATCGGCCTGGGCCTGAATTGGCTGTTCAACCGGTACTTTGTCCTGCCTGACGGGGACGAACCGTGGGACGGTTACTATGAAGAGGAGACAAAGCGCGACCCGCCCACCATCCCCAAGGCACAGACGGGCACCGGTGTCACCGTCACCCTGGAGCCCGCAGGGGAGGAGAAGCTGGACTATCAGCAGATCTATACCATGGTTTCCCCCTCTATGGTGTCCATTGAATCGGCGGATATGACTTCCATCAGCACAGGCACCGGTATCGTACTTACAGAGGATGGATATATTCTGACCAACGCCCATGTGGTGGCGGGGGCGGACAGCGTGCGGGTGGTATTCCGGACCAACAACTGGCAGCAGGCCAGCCTGGTGGGCTTCGACGCCACCGAGGATCTGGCTGTGCTGAAAATCGACGCAGAGGGGCTGATCCCCGCCCACTTTGGGGACTCCGATCTGCTGCAGGTGGGGCAGCCGGTGGCCGCTCTGGGCGACCCCTTGGGCTACCGGGCCACCATGACAGAGGGGATCGTTTCCGCCCTGAACCGGGACGTGGCCATGGACGGCTATACCATGAATCTGATCCAGACCAGTGCGGCCATCAACTTCGGAAATTCCGGCGGTGCGCTGCTGAACCAGTACGGACAGGTCGTGGGAATCACCACCATCAAGATCGTGTCCCGGGACGGCTCCAGCGAGGCCCTGGGCTTTGCCATCCCCTCCCAGCGGGTAAAGTACGTGGCGGATCGGCTGATCGCCGGAGAAACCATCCGCCGGGCGGCATTTGGAATCACAGTGGACACCAGACAGACCGAGCAGGGCGGCCTGGCCGTTCTGGGGGTGGAGCCCAACAGCGACGCCGCCCAGGGCATCCAAACGGGGGATATCATCCTCCGGGCAGATGATATAGAGATCCACAGCACCCAGGACCTGACCCAGCTGAAGATGCGGCGGGGGCCGGGGGATCCTGTTGTTCTGACGATTCTGCGCAATGGCCAGGAACTCCAGGTGACCATAAAATTGATTGAAGCGTAAAGCGGATACAAACACTAACCCCCATTGGACTGGTATGCCGGCCCAATGGGGGTTTAGTTATGCCTGAACGTAAATATCTGTTACTGGTGCCCCTCGGTTACCGCGCCGGAGCGGTAAGCCTCCAGCAGGAGGCACAGATCGTCGGACTGAGCCTGAAGGGTGTGGCCGATATCGGTCTGAGAAATGCGCATCCGGGAGCCCAACCGTTCGAATACATCAGAGCTGTTGGCAATGTCGTGGTTGTTCTCGATGGCGTCCTGCTGTCCGGCGAAGGGTTGGTGAGATACAATGCGGAAGCACCAGGAATTGAAGATCAGAGTGTAGCCGGCGATGCCGCTGGTGGGCTGATAGGCTTTGCAGAAGCCGCCGTCGATGACCACCAGCTTTCCGCCGCCCTTGATGGGGCTCTCCCCTTTCTTGGCCTTGACGGGGATATGGCCGTTGATGATGTGGCAGTGGGGGCCCTCCAAGCCGAACTCCTTCAGCAGCATATCGCACACAGTGGGGTCCTGATACAGGGCGTAGTAGGAGTTCTTGGGCTCGGTCCAGGCGCTCTCGTCCTTGATGAGCCGCCGCTCAAAGGTGGTCATACGGTCCCGGCCGAAGATGGGGCTGTTCCGCCCGGCCCACAGCCACCACAGAAAGTCCATGCCCAGCTGGCGCTCCGTGGAGCCGGGGGCGTCATAATAGGCCTTGCGGGCGGCCTTCTCCGCATAGTTCAGGAAGTCGCGGCCGGAGCGCTCATGCCCGCCGATGGTAAAGGACATCAGCTTGCCGTCTGCCGTCATGGGGATGCAGCCGTGGAACAGCAGATTGCCGTTGTAGCATAGGTACATAGAGCCCTTGGAGTACAGGAACCGTACATGCTTCTGCAGCTTTTCGCTGCGGCGGAAGGAGGCGGTGAGCTGGTCGATGACCTGATTTTCCTCCTCCGTCAGAGTATACGGGTCCGCAGGGTCTACTGTGGGGAAGTCGCAGTCCTCCAGAGGGTAGGTGACGCCGCCGATGGTGATGCAGCGGTTGGCATAGTCGATCTTGTCCAGCAGCAGGCGGTCCTCCATTCCGTATTCCGGATGGCGCAGGATCTTCTGCCCCTCCAGCTTGAACAGGATCACGGTGATGGCCTTGTGCATCCGGGCGGACAGCAGCTGGTCCTTCTGGCTGATGTGCTCCTTGTCCTCTCCGGTAAGCTTGACGGCGAAGCGATGGGTGTCGCAGTTCTGGTATACCTCGTTGGCAAAGATAGACAGGGGGCGCAGAGAGATGCCGTAGCCCGTTTCGATGACTTCCAGGTTGTTGTAATGGATGGAGTTGGACAGCACCGTGGCCACCAGGGTGCGGCTTCCGGAGGCGGCGCCCATCCACAGAATGTCGTGGTTGCCCCACTGGATATCCACGCTGTGGTAGTCCATCAGGGAGTCCAGAATGATGTCCGCCCGGGGACCGCGGTCGAACAGGTCGCCCACGATGTGCATATGGTCCACGGCCAGCCGCTTGATCACCTGGCACAGGGCGGTGATGAAGCTGGGAGCCCGGCCGATGGACAGGATGGTGGTGATGATATTTTCGAAATACTCCTTCTTGTCCGCCTCGTCATAGCGGGTGTGCAGCAGCTCGTCGATGATATAGGCGTAATCCTTGGGCAGGGCCTTGCGCACCTTGGACCGGGTGTACTTGGAGGAGACCAGGCGGCAGACCTCGATCAACCGGTGGAGTGTGATGCGGTACCACTCATCCAGATCCACCTCCTGCTGGGCAACCAGCTCCAGCTTCTCCTGGGGGTAGTAGATCAGGGTGGCCAGCTGGTCCCGTTCCGCCTTGGAGATGGAGGAGGCGAACACCTCGTCGATCTTCTCCTTGATGACGCCGGAGCAGGAGTTGAGAATATGGAGGAAGGCTTCGTATTCTCCGTGGATATCAGAGATAAAGTGCTCGGTCCCCTTGGGCAGGTTCAGAATGGCCTGCAGGTTGATGATCTCCGTGCTGGCGGCCTGTACCGTGGGGTACTTCTGGGCCAGCAGCTTCAGGTAGCGCAACTCCTCTGGGGTGAAGATCTGTTTTGCCATGATAATCCTCCTGACAATAGATGGTGGTTTGTGTGGTATGGGGTAGGGGAGAGGTTAGCCCTCCTCCCCTAAGGTTTGGTTCAGCAGGCTGCGCAGGGACAGGGCGGATTGCCGGGTCATCACGATGGAGGCCACCTGATGGGCCGCCGGGGTAGAGATATTCTCGATGCCCTTGGCAGTGGCGGTGATGGCCGTCTCCATATACTTGTAAGAGGCGTCCAGAGTGACCTCTAAAATATCCCCGCTGCTGTTGGCAACCTTGCGGATACCGAAGGTGTTGGCGTATTCCGGCTTCATTTTACAGCCCTCCTTGGTTCAAATATTCAGGTCCTGTCCGTTGAGTACGGCGGACAGCAGCACATCCTGTTCGTCGTAGTGCAGCTTCAGGGAGAAGAAGGGGGTGCTTTCGTCTTCAATGAGGTTCAGAAAGATCTCGTCCCCCTTCCAGTGGGGCAGCTCCAGCATGCGTCTCCAGGGGATCCACTCCAATACTCCCTCGTCACACTCTTTCAGCTGTCCGGTAAACCGGTCGGCGGTGAACAGATGCATATACTCCGTTTTCCACCGGTCGGAGACGAAGGTGACGATGCCCCGGTATTGCCAGCGGGTGACGGTCAGACCGGTCTCCTCCCAGATCTCTCGCAGGGCGCAGTCCTCGGGGCTCTCCCTGTCCTCGAACTTGCCCCCTACGCCGATCCACTTGTCCTGGTTCAGGTCATTTTTCTTCTTGATCCGGTGCAGGAGCAGGACGTCCTCCCCCCGGCGAAGATAGCACAGTGTAGAATTGATCATGGTATCCCCTCGCTTTGCCTCCAGTATAGCACCCGGCTGCGCAGACCGCAAGGACAGGACGCAAAAACCGTGTAAAGCCTGCTTTTCTTACAAAAAGGGCCCCGTTTTGTCAACGGGGCCCTTTTTTTATCGCGCCATCAAGGTGACCGAGTTATCGGTGCTGAAGTTTTCGGCGGAGTACAGCACCAGCACCTGGTCGATGCCGTTCTCCTCCACATACTGGGAGATGGGGGTCAGATTATACCGCAGGTCAAAGAGATGCACCTCCTGATAGTCCAGAGCCAGGAAAGGAGCCAGACTGTCGGAGTAGGAGTCCCGGATGACCAGCAGCTTCCCCTGGGCGGCGCTGGGGTTTTTGACGACACACAGGGGCTGGTTGCCCCCCAGGAACATGGAGTATTTGTCCTTGGTATCCAGCTTGTCCCGCACATAGAGCTGCCCCTCCACGGGCTTGCCGTTGGGGTAGGCGATAACCTGAACGCCCAGCTTGTCGGACACCCAGGTGTAGATGCTGTCCGGCTTGATCCAGGTGGTGCCGGCAGAGGACCAGGTGGTGCCGAAGAACTGGTCGCTCTCCAACAGAGGTTCGTTCTCCATAAGGGTAACGGAGCCGTGCATGGCCTGACTCAGGGTCAGATACCCCGTATAGGCCCCCATGGTGGTCCAGTGGTGGTCGGTGCGGTAGAAGCTGTCCTGCCCCCAGGGGGCGGAGTACAGGTCGATAAAGGCGACCTTTTCGGAGCACAACTGCGCTGCCGCAGCGGCGGTGCTGCCGTCGTCTGTCAGCGGCGCCCCGTGGGGCAGCCGGTCTGGGTACACATAGGTCTTGTCCGGGACCAGAGAGAAATAGACGGGAACAGACAGCTTGTCCGCCAGGGCGTTGACGGCGTCCATGCGCCGGTTCAGGTCGACAGGGGCGGTGTACTGGGCGAACAGGGTCTGTCCGTCGGTGCCCAGATAGACGCCGTTGTTCTCCTTTTTGCCCAGCAGCAGCTCGCACCGGGCCTTCAGACTGACCCACAGATCCCGGCCCACGGTGTGATCGGCAGTCCAGTCCTCCGCCTGCTCCATAAATTTGCCGTGAGTCACAGCCTCCAGGGACAGGGTGGGGGTGGACTGGAGATAGCGGTTCTCTTTGGGGGAGAACTCCTGCTTGGGCAGCAGCAGGCTGAGCAGACACACACCGCCGATGAAGATGCAGAACAGAGCGGTGAGAAATACGCTGAATTTTTTGTTCATAGAATGATCCCTCCTTTAAAAGCGGAAATACAGGAAGGGGTTATAGGTGCTGGCCACCAGATAGGCGGTGCACACCACCAGGCCGCCGGCCACCAATAGGGTGGACAGAGCCATCTTTTTCTGCGCTGACAGCCGGCCATACACCGCCAGCCCCACGGGGGTGGCGGCGACACAGGCGATGACCAGACTGGGCAGATAGTTCAGCAGGTAGTAGCCGAAGGCACTGTTTACCACTGGCGCGCCGCCCAGACCGAACATGACCTTCAGATACTGTCCCAGCCGTCCGAAATCCTCAATGGCGAAGATGGTCCAGGATACCGCCACCAGAAACAGGGTGTACACATGGGAGAAAAGCCTGTGCCGCCCCAGCCAGTCCAGCCAGAAGCGCTTTTCCAGCACCAGAAGCACGCCGAAGTATAGTCCCCAGATCAGATAGTTCCAGCTGGCCCCGTGCCACAGGCCGGTGGCCCCCCACACGATGAGCAGGTTCAGATACTTCCGGATATGTCCCACCCGGCTGCCCCCCAGGGGGATATACAGGTACTCCTTGAACCAGGTGCCCAGGGAGATGTGCCACCGCCGCCAGAACTCGGTGATGGAGCGGGAGACATAGGGGTGGTCGAAGTTGGGCAGGAACTCAAAGCCCAGCATCCGGCCCAGGCCGATGGCCATGTCGGAGTAGCCGGAGAAGTCGAAGTAGAGGTGCAGAGAGAAGGCCATGGCCCCCAGCCACGCCCCCGCCACGGACGCACCCCCGGTCCCCGCCAGGCTGGCGTCCCACAGCTGCCCCAGATTGTTGGCGATGAGCAGCTTTTTGGCCATACCCACCATAAAGATCTGTACACCGGAGGCGAACTTCTCGCTGGAGCAGGTGCGCCGGTCTATCTGATCCCCCAGATCCTTATACTTGATGATGGGGCCGGCGATGAGCTGGGGGAACAGGGTGACAAAGGTGCCGAAATTTAAAATGGACCGCTGGGCCCGGGCGTCCCCCCGGTAGACGTCGATGGTGTAGCTCATGGTCTGGAAGGTGTAGAAGCTGATGCCGATGGGCAGGTGGGTGTTCAGCACCGGCATAAAGGTCAGGCCCATGGCCTGGAGGGAGCGGGCCAGAAAATCCCAGTATTTGAAGAAGAACAGCAGGGCCAGGTTGAAGATCACCGAGGAGGCCACCGCCATCCGGGCCCCCTTATCGTTGTCCTTGGCCTTGCACCGCTCCACCAGCAGACCGTGGGTGTAGTCGATGGCGGTGGACAGGAACATGATAACGGTGTAGCTGCGTTCTCCCCAGTAATAGAAGATCAGGGAGGACACCAGCAGCACCCCGTTGCGCCAGCGCCGGGGGACGATATAGTAGATCCCGAGGGTCAGGACCAGAAAATAAAACAGAAAAACAGGGGTGGAAAAAACCATGGAGCGGGCCTCCTATACGGCGTGGAATCAGGAAAAAATCATGCTCATTATAGCAGGACGGACGGGGAAAAGAAAGAGCAAAGAAAATTTTGAACATCCTCTTGACAGGGGACGGGCAGCGTAGTATTATGACGTTACAATAAATGAACACTTATTCATATATTCACGGAAGGAGGGAGCCCGGTGGTCCAGGAAAATACCCCCACCTGTCAGGAGGAAGAACTGCATCCCGAGGCCATTCATCGGGTGCGGGAGAAGCTGCCCCAGGACGAGGT
>Ga0129313_1002147_pt1 | contig 10853 bp, 8 predicted proteins | sample O1105metagenome_FD_94436 | JGI IMG/M metagenome (GOLD analysis project Ga0129313, IMG submission 94436) | Orangutan group fecal microbial communities from fecal samples from Wisconsin, USA - O1105 metagenome | ecosystem: Host-associated > Mammals > Digestive system > Large intestine > Fecal... | reverse complement strand
CTTATCACCCTTCATCAACGAAAACTGGAAAAGTTGAAAAACATAAAGAAATCAATGCTAGAAAAAATGTTTATATAGTGGAAATTATTTTCATGTATATACAGTTTATAGACAAATTACCTATTTATGTGAATAAAACAAGTGATTAGAGTGATGTTGGATATTGGTAAATGTTTCTGAATTATACATGTTAAAAATTACTATTATTGAATTTGTATAAAACCTCTGCTAGTTGTTCTTTGAGAGATAATGGCACGTCAATATTTTCAAGAAGTATGCTATATCATTGAAATTCAGTATAAAAAACACTTAAAAATGGTTTTTTTATACAAAAATCGGATTTAACTTGGGAACAGCGTAAGCTGGGGGAAATAGCAAAAACAACTATTGGTGAGTTTGTTATAAAAACAAAACAAGACGACAATTATCCGTATCCTGTCTTTAACGGAGGTTCTTCAAACACAGGATTCTACAATGAATTTAATAACGAGGGCAACAAAATCTTGGTTAGTGCAAGAGGTGCAAATGCTGGGTTTGTAAATATCGTTAAAACACGATATTGGGCAGGAAATAGCTGCTATTCAATAGATTTGTTAGATAAAAATGAATTTGATACAGATTTCATTTTTCAGGAAATGAAACGTAATCAAGAAAGATTTACAGAAAATCAACAAGCAGCAAATATTCCATCTGTATCGAAAGCTGATGTAGAAAAATTTGTTGTTGATGTACCTTCATATGCTGAACAATTAAAAATCGGAGAGTATTTTGCTAACCTTGACAATCTTATCACCCTTCATCAGCGTGTAAAATTACTTAAAATAGACATTATAACTAAGAAAGGAGTGTTAAATAATGGTATTTAATAAAGAATTAGACTTTGAAAAAGCACTAATCAAAGTACTATGTACAAAAGGATGGGAATCAGACATTATAAAGAATCCCACAGAAGAAGATTTAATAAAGAATTGGGCAAATATTCTATTTGAAAACAATAGAAATATTAATAGACTAGGAGACTATCCTTTGACTAGAACTGAAATGAATCAGATTATAGATCAAATCATTAATTTAAGAACTCCTTTACAGTTAAACAGTTTTATTAACGGTAAAACTGTTGCAGTTAAGAGAGATAATCCAGATGATAAACTTCATTATGGTAAGGAAGTAAGCCTAAAGATTTATGATCGTGATGAAATTGCTGCTGGTCAAAGTAGATATCAGATAGTGGAACAACCTATATTAAAAACCAAGTCTAAACTAGTAAATGATAGAAGAGGCGATTTGATGCTTCTTATTAACGGCATGCCAGTTATTCATATCGAATTGAAAAAGAGTGGTATACCAATTAGTGAGGCTGAAGAACAAATACGCAAATATGCCTATGAAGGTGTCTATACAGGAATCTATTCTTTGGTTCAGATATTCGTAGCCATGAATCCAGAAGAATCGGTATATTATGCTAATCCTGGACCAGATGGAAAATTCAATGAAAATTATTACTTTCATTGGGCAGACTTCAATAATGAACCTATTAATAACTGGAAGGATGTAGCTTCTACATTATTATCTATTCCTATGGCTCATCAGTTGATTGGTTTTTATACAGTTGCTGATAGTTCGGATGGTGTTTTAAAAGTAATGAGAAGTTATCAGTATTATGCAGCTAGTGCGATTTCTGATAAAGTTTCAAAAACAAAATGGGATGAAGGAAACCAAAGAGGTGGTTTTATCTGGCATACAACTGGTTCAGGTAAAACTATGACTAGCTTTAAATCAGCAGAACTCATTGCGAATTCTAAAGATGCAGATAAAGTTATATTCTTAACAGACAGATTGGAACTTGGAACCCAGTCTTTAAAGGAATATAAAGGCTTTGCTGATTGTGAAGACTATGTACAGGCTACTGAAAATACAAGAGTACTTATTTCTAAATTAACTAGTGAAGATCCTAAAGATACACTTATAGTTACTTCTATTCAAAAGATGAGTAACATCAAGTATGAAGAAGATGGATTGAATGAAAGAGATATTCAAAAAATCAGTTCAAAGAGATTAGTATTTATTGTAGATGAAGCACATCGTTCTACTTTTGGTGAAATGTTATTTACTATTAAAACCACATTCCCTAATGCATTGTTTTTTGGGTTTACTGGAACACCTATCCAAAAAGAGAACCAAAAGAAAAACAATACTACAGCTATGGTATTTGGTAATGAATTACATAGATATAGTATTGCAGATGGTATAAGAGATAAGAATGTTCTTGGATTTGATCCATATATGGTTAAAACATATAAAGATGGTGATATCAGAAAAGCAGTCGCTTTAGAACAAGCAAAAGCTAAAACTGAAGAAGAAGTATTTACTGACCCAAAGAAAGAAAAAAAGTATTACCAATATATGGATTCATCATATATACCGATGGCTGGACATGAAGAATCAGGAAAGTATAAAAAGGGAATAGAAGACTATGTTTCTACTTCACAATATACTACTGAAGAACATCAAAGAGCAGTTGTCTCAGATATTATAGAACATTGGAACACATACAGTCATAATTCAAAGTTTCATGCTATTTTTGCTACATCAAGTATTACAGAAGCAATTAAGTATTATCAGTTGTTTAAAGAGATGAAACCATCATTGCGTGTAACTTGTTTATTTGATCCTAACATTGATAATAGAGGTGGTTTTGAATATAAAGAAGAAGGATTAAAAGAAATCCTAGATGATTATAATAAGCTTTATGGCTCAGGGTATGATATGGCTAAACATGCAGAATTTAAAAAGGATGTAGCTTTTAGACTAGCACATAAAGAAAATCATAAAGGTATTGAAAGAACTCCAGAAAAACAATTAGATTTATTGATCGTAGTTGATCAGATGTTAACTGGCTTTGATTCTAAATGGGTTAATACATTGTATTTAGATAAGGTAATCGAGTATGAAGGTATTATTCAAGCTTTTTCTAGAACTAATAGACTATTTGGAAATGATAAACCTTTTGGTGTTATTAGATATTACAGAAAAACCAATACAATGGCTAGAAACATAAAAGATGCAGTTAAACTATATTCAGGTGATAAACCTCTAGAATTATTTGTAGATAAACTACCTAAGAATCTAGACGGTATAAATACAACTTACAAAGAGATAAAAGAACTATTTACTTCAGAAGGTATTAAAGATTTTGAAAAGGTGCCTGATGATAATGCAGTATCTGCAAAATTTGTTTCATTGTTTAATAATTTTAATGAATATCTAGATGCAGCTAAGGTTCAAGGATTTAAATGGGACAAAGAAATATATATATATGATGATCCTGAGACTGAAGAACATAAAGAATATCATGTATATGTAAGTAAGCATGAATATGATGCGTTATTACAGAGATATAAAGAATTATCAAAGCCTGGTACACCGCCTACGGGTGAGGATATTCCTTATGAACTTAAGAGTTATATTGTAGAAATTGATTCAGAAAAAATTGATTCTGATTATATGAACAGTAGATTTAAAAAGTATCTGAAAGAATTGAATAAAGGTTCTTCACCTGAAGTTGTGGAAAAAGCACTATCTGATTTACATCAGTCTTTTGCAAGTTTGAGTCAAGAAGATCAGAAATATGCGAATATATTCTTGCATGATGTACAGAGTGGAGAAATTGATGTTCAAGAAGATAAAACTTTAAGAGATTACATCAACGAATATAAATATAATGCAAAGAATGATCAGACTCATAAATTTGCAGAAGTATTTGGCCTTGATGAAGATAAATTAAGAAGTATGATGGAATTAAATCTAAACGAATTGAATATTAATGAGTTTGGAAGACTAGATGATTTAAAGAAGTCAGTTGATAAGCAAAAGGCTAGGGCTTATTTTGAATCTGTAGAAGGTGCAAAAGTTTTGCCATATAAAGTTAATATTAGAGTGGATAGTTTATTGAGAAAGTTCATTTTGTCTGGTGGATTTGAGGTAGGAAAATCATAAATCAATGTAATTGATTAAGGCATAAATAATGGGTTTCTTGTAAAACTTGGGAACAGCGTAAGTTAGGGGAAATGGCTTCTTTGATTACAAAAGGTACAACACCGGTAGATAAAAGAAATGCAGGTATTGTTAATTTCGTAAAAATTGAAAGTATAGATGAATCCTCAGGTGATATCACAATAAATCAAAAAATATCTGTTGATGAACATAATGGGTATTTGCGTCGCTCACAATTAAAAGAAAATGATATTTTATTTTCAATTGCAGGTACTTTGGGACGTGTAACATCAGTAAAATCAAGCATTTTACCTGCAAATACTAATCAAGCTTTAGCTATAATTCGCCTCAAGGATGGTTATTTGGATTATGTGAAAACATATTTAAAAGGTAAAGCTGTTGTTGATTTTATAAAGAAGAATCCAACTATTGGTGCGCAACCAAATTTGTCTTTAAATCAAGTATCAAATCTTATAATAATGATTCCTTCTGATGTTGAACAAAAAGAAATAGGAGTGTTTTTTGAAAAAATAGACAACCTTATCACCCTTCATCAGTGTGAGCCAAAAAACAAGATGGAGGACAATAAAATGTTAGATAATATAAATAACCAAATCTTATTCTGTGATTACTATGAAAAATGGATAAAAGTATACAAAGAAGGCGCAATAAGAAAAGTTACATTAGAAAAATACTATATGACACATCGTTGGTTAAAGAAGTTAATACCTGAATTAAAAATATGTGAAATGACTCGTATAAACTATCAGCAGTTACTGAATGACTATGCTTTATATCATGAAAGACAAACAACTATGGATTTTCATCATCAGTTAAAAGGTGCAATACTAGATGCTGTAGATGAAGGATTATTGGATAGAGATCCTACACGTAAAGCAATTATCAAGGGGAAAACACCTGCAGCTAAAAAGATTAAGTATATCAATCAGTTTGAATTACATACATTACTTAATAATTTAAATCTAAAATCAGAAATAAGTTGGGATTGGTTTATCTTAATAGTTGCTAAAACAGGATTAAGATTTTCAGAAGCACTTGCTTTAACTCCAAAAGATTTTGATTTTGGAAGACAATCTATTTCTGTAAGTAAAACATGGGATTATAAAGGTGATGGAGGTTTCTTACCAACTAAAAACAAATCATCAGTCCGTAAAGTACAGATAGACTGGCAGACAGTTATTCAGTTTTCTGAATTAATAAAAGGTTTGCCAGAAGACAAACCAATATTTGTAAATGGTAAAGTATATAATTCTACTGTAAATGATATACTTGCTAGATATTGTAAAAAAGCGAATGTACCTGTTATATCAGTCCATGGTTTAAGACATACACATGCATCACTATTATTATTTGCTGGTGTATCTATTGCGAGTGTGGCAAGACGACTAGGTCATTCAAGTATGAATACAACTCAAAAAACATATTTACATATTATTCAGGAATTAGAAAGTCAGGATGTTGATTTAGTAATGCGTTCATTATCAGGATTAAGTTAAAATAATAAAAGGCTCGCACTGATCAAGGATGATAAGAAAAGAATATCTTTAAATCAAAATAGCGTATAATACTAGCAGGTAATACAACTAAGGGGTTTACTTATAAGAGTGTAATTTCTAAACATTATTTTTGTTATATCTGATTTAGGTATACGTGGATTGAAATTATTTAGATAAAAAAATAAAGGGTGCCCCCCGCCATACAGGCAAAGGCCACCCTTTGTGTCTATATTATAACCATTATTCACGTTAATTGCAATAAGATGTATCTTTCCAGTACAGCTTACAACTGTACTGTTATTTTTATGTAATGTTTAATGTTAAAAGAATAGTTATGATATCTGTATTCTTATACCCTTAATCTGTATCTTTACCCGTATCTATACACTTTTTGATTTCTTGAAATACATAAATCAATCAGTATAATAATTATTGGAAAGGGGTAAACAACTATGAAACTATCTGAATTCCATGCATTCAAAAGGAAACTCAACGAACTCTATCTTAATGTAAAAGACAGTAGTATGTACAAACAACTCTTCAACAGCATTAAGGCGTTAGACTGCTTTGAAACCTATTGTTTAGGAATAAGTTATCAAATCGTTTCTCACAGTACCCTCTCTAGAGAACATCAAATTAAACTCTTAGACAATTTTTACGAAGAAGCACACATACCCTTTGATCCAGAAGAAGTATATACTATGATGGATAACGGACCTTATACTATAGAGGAAAACCCTGTATGGTATGGTATAGATGCTATGACATCTAATCGTTCTGGTTCTGTTAACTTTTGTCTCTATTATTCACTTATGACAGGTATGATATCTGAACAAGATGGAATTAATTACTACAATGAGTTAACTAAACTCCTAAGTAGTTTTCTTCATTCCTTTGGACATCATACAGATGCTTATGTAGATGAGTATATTGCCGAAACAGAACACTATACAACTAGTATGGCTGCCCAATTCGTTGAGAAATGTCAAAAAGAATACATGCAGGCATCAAAAAAAGTGAATTAAACATAAAAAAAGACTTGAATGGGGGAATATTCAAGTCTTTTTCTGCTTTTCTTTTCGCCTATTATTATAGCATAAACTGTAATCGCTATCAACAATTATTTTACATATACCCAATCACACTATATAATGATACAGTATTGATATGGAGGATTAATCATATGTTAGAAAATAAGAAGAATGTATTATTCGATATGGATGGCTTGCTTATAGACAGTGAAGCTTTAGGAATCAAGATGTGGGAAAAGGTATTTGCACAACATAATGAACCATTTAACCCAGAAGCTGCCTATAAAACAATAGGTTCAAACGGTCTCGCAGCACAAGAAATGCTGGAGAAGATCACAGGCAATAGATATTACTTTACTCGTTTCAGAGAAGATAAAATCAAAGAAACAAGAAAATACTTAGAAACAAACCCTATGCCAGTAAAAAAGGGTGCTCATGAACTATTAACTTATCTAAAAGATAATGGTTATACATTGGTCCTTACTAGTTCTACATTTGAACCAGATGTACTATTCTCTCTCAAGTCTGCTGGTTTAGACAAGTACTTTGATAAGTTTGTATGTGGTGATCATGTCACTCGTGCTAAACCAAACCCTGAGATATTTAATATGGCAATAGAAATCTATGGATTAGATAAAGAAGAAACATTTATCCTAGAAGATTCTAGAAATGGTATTATTGCGGCAGATGCTGCAGGTATTGATGTCATTGGTATACCTGATTTAGTAGATATTAGTGATATGACACAACCTCATCTACTTTGTATCAAAGAAAATCTTCTGAAAGTACTCGATTTAATAAAATAATTAAAGATTAAAAACCTCTTATCATCTCTAACATGGTACAATAGAGAAGGAAGGAGGTTTTTTTATGGATTATAATGGTTTAAGTATTGTATCACCACAATATTATCCTGATGATGAAGAATGGAATAATCTCTTTAGCCTTTGGTATCAGGACTATAATTTAAATACAGATATCACAGAACATTTTCATTATTTAATATCTCATTCAGATTATCTTGTAATGGTTCAAAGACCACTAAACAATGATGATCAAGATTATGAAATCATTTCTGTATCTAATGAAGATCAACAATCCTATTTACCTGCTTTCACAAATATAAAGGAAATAACAGACTATATAGACCTTCCAGAACCACAAGAAGGCTACCAGGTAGAAATAATGGTAGCATCCTATAAACGCCTCTTAGAAGAGATATATATGCGTACAGAAGGTTTAAGTGGTCTAGTCATTAATCCTTTCTCACAAAAGCTGATAGCTGATGAAAAACTATTAAATAGTATAGGACACAATACAACAACAGGTATTAATCATCAAGAAGATTTACCAAGTCTTGTACCAGCTAATTTAAAGTTTAAAAAGAACATGAAGATTTATTACTCTAATGGTAGAAATCCACATGTTAAAGAATTCCTAAAAGAAAGTGTAGAAGCCCTTATGGAGGATGGGGTCTTTGCTTGTCCAGTACTTGTAAATAAGAAAGACTTATATACAAATAAGACAGGAGAACTTGAAATATATACAGGTGCTGAAATTTATATCAAACCACTCATGTGTTCTCATGCTGATCCTAATAAACTCTATATTAGTTTATTTACAGGATTAAATGATATTAAAAGAGTGAATCTTGATCATGATGAACCAGACATGGAAATGATTATTACATGTCAGTCATTTGATTCATATAGAGATATACTTTTTTCTAGTAATGCATTTTGTGGTATTCTCATTAATCCTTTTACAGATCATCTAGGCTTTTCTAAAGACATGCTAGATGAAATGTTTTATAATAAAGAAACAATCAACTAGAGGAGGAAAACAAGTTGAATTACAAACCTTTTAACAATTCACAGGTATTTAATGCATCAAGATGGACTGAATCCCTTGATACCTGGAAAAAGGCTCAGGCTGACAAAGAAGTCGCTTATAGAGCATTCATTAAGAATCTTACAGAATCACACTATTATGGTTATATGAACCTACCAGAAAATGGTGAAAACATTGATTATGATCATTCATTCTTTACTATTTCACCACAAGATGGCAGCAGTAACTTTATTTCTGTCTATACTACAATTAAAGAATTAGAAAGCAGTCTTGCGAAACCTGAAACATCAATGCCAGGAAGAAAAGTAGAAGCAGTAGAGGTCAACTATGCTTTCCTAACAAGAGAACTTACACTTGCGGATGGTAATCAAATTGATGGTATTGTGATTAACCCATTTAGTGATGACTATATTCTTACAAGAGAAGAATTAGTACAGATTTCTAAACGTTTATGTAATGGTTTAAATCATACAGAAGATTTAGGTAACTTTACTCCTGCAAATATCTTTATTAAAGAAATTTGGAAGATTTTCCAGAATACTGAAGATGATGATAAGAGAGCAGAAATCTTTAGTCATATGATGGAAGCATTTGATGATGCTTTATTCGCATTACCTATAATGGTAAGAAAAGAAGATTTAGTAGTAGAAGATGGTAATACATATATTGCTAGATCAGATGCAGATCTTGCGATTAGAATGTTATCAAGTGAAGATAATGGTGATCAAGCTAATATTGTTCCACTCTTTACATCACAGGAAGATATTGAAACATTAGATGGCTGGAATGCTGAAGATGAAGAAAGAAAATCTATATTAATGACTGCTGATCTTGATACTCATCTTGGAGGACTTAATAATGGTGAAGCCTTTGATGCACTCGTTATTAATCCATTCACAGATAATATTGTACTTACAAAAGAAATCCTAACTACAATGGGATTAATAGAAGGGGAGGAGTAAAAGAATGAGTAAACCATTATTAAGCACAACACCAGTAGAAACAACTGATAAAGAATGGAAAGAAAGCTGTGGTAAATATGGAGAAGCTTCTTTTACTGCCACTAAATTAGAAGATGATTTAATGCATACATTAAAGTCTTCTACATTCCTTACATATATTTCTGTAGACGATGATGATGAAGATTCATACTTTTTACAGACAGTATGTGATGATGACGGAGATGAATGGTATGCGATTTATACTACTGTAGAAAATGCACAGAATTCTTCTATTCTAGAAGATGCTGATTTTCCAGATCGTCATAATGTATTAGTAGAAGTAGACTATGAATTCTTATTAAATGAATTATTTAATACAGGTGATGACGAAGTCTATGGTATGGTTATTGATCCAGAAACAGAAGCATTTACTCTAGGTAGAGATACATTAAGTCAGATGGGTGTTGAAGAAAATGATGGTGTAGACCATCATGAAACAATTGGTCATAGAGTACCAGGTAATATGGAATTCTCTTGGTTATATGATGAATATATGGAAGCACAAGGTGAAGAAGAAAAAGAAAAATTCTCTTTAGTTATGGATGATTTAGTATCACGTTCATGTCTTGCATTAATGACTATTGTGAATGAATCAGATTTAGTTACTTTACCAGATGGTACATATGAATTAAAAAAGGATGTACCTTTGATTATTCCTTCATTATCTGCAGAAGATGAAGAAGGTAATGAATTAAGCTATTTACCACTCTTTACATCTAATGAACAGATTGATAGATGGGGTATCAAAGAGAATGTTGAATTAAAGGAAGGACAGGTATTAATCAGTGAATGCCGTCCATTTGATCAGCATATTGCTACATTCTTAGGTGCTGGAGAATATGACGCTTTATTAATTAACCCATTTGATCAGGCATTTATTATTAGTAAGGAATTCATCAATGCTATAAGCGGTCATCAGGAAGAAGACGAAACACCTGCTGCATAACTTAGCATAGGGGAGAAAACAAGATGAAAAAACTATGGAACGAATTCAAAGAATTCGCATTTAAAGGCAATGTCATAGATATGGCTGTCGGTGTTATTTTAGGTACTGCCATTACTGCTGTTGTTACATCTCTTGTACAGGACATCATCATGCCTGTATTATCTGCAATCATTAAGATTCCATCTGATATTACAGAACTCACACTTAAAATCAACAACATTAATATCAAGTATGGATCATTCCTTTCTAACCTTATTAACTTCTTATTAATGGCTTTCTGTATCTTTATCTGCATTAAAGCGATTAATAAGGTAATGAGCTTCCGTAAGAAGGAAGAAGAAGCAGTCCCTGCACCAAAACCAGAAGATATTGCATTACTAGAAGAAATCAGAGATCTTTTAAAAGAAAAAAAATAAGCACTTAAGTGCTTATCAGATTGTTGACAAATTAGATGAAAATATCAATTGAGCTATTCCCAATTGGTATTTTCATTTTTTTATGCTCAAATATTCAT
>Ga0129313_1002142_pt1 | contig 10867 bp, 7 predicted proteins | sample O1105metagenome_FD_94436 | JGI IMG/M metagenome (GOLD analysis project Ga0129313, IMG submission 94436) | Orangutan group fecal microbial communities from fecal samples from Wisconsin, USA - O1105 metagenome | ecosystem: Host-associated > Mammals > Digestive system > Large intestine > Fecal... | reverse complement strand
TGACCCGGAAGAACGATACCGGATTTTGTGGTCTCTTCTGCAACTAACTGTTTTAAAACAACTCTGTCAAATAATGGTACTAATTTCATTACTGACTCCTCCTTGTCATTTTACAAGCTCTTGTGGCTGTCTGTTCTATTCAAGCCGCAATTCTTCTTTTCTTATTTATCTTATTCTGTCTGACTCAGGTCTTTTCCCTGACCTCTCGTCACAAATCATGTTATAGCACATGTTGTTAGCACTGTCAAGTCACGAGTGCTAATTATTTTATGAAAAATTTGTGAATTCCGATTTTCAAGCTAAAACCCGGCTATTTTCCTGTGCATTTTATATATTTTTAAATTTTTTTTCATAATTATCTCTTTCTTTTTCCCATGAATTCGATTATGATTATAGATAGCAGACTGGCGGCTGCAGACGTGATCCCGAAATTCTGGGATTCGCGGAAATGCAGCGGAAAGGAGAATGAACCATGTCAAAAAAGAAATCAGGCCTTCTTATCGCATTTGGTGCGATGCTCGGCGGCGCAGTTGCAGCCGGTATCTCCTACTATCTGAAATTAAAATCCTTCAATGATGAACTGGATCAGGATTTTCACGAATATGAGGATGAAGAGACTCCTTCTGAGGAAAAAGAAGAAAAAACAGAAAATGCTCCGGAGAGAACTTATATTACGATCAATCCCGGAAAAGACGCGGACGCTGCAGTTGATTCCGTAAAAGAAGAGACCGAAGATTCCAAAGAGGCAGAATGTCCGGAAGAAAAAGAATCCTGCGAAGCTGCGGAGGAAAATGATGACGCAGTTAAGGAAAATGTACCGGAAGAAAAAAAATCCTCCGTTATAGTTGAGGACGATACGGAGGAAGGAAAAACCGAATGATACAAAGTCTTCTCCGCTCCATGGAGCTATTGGAAGTCCTGAAAGAAAAAAACCGCAATTTCTCAATCGCGGAACTGGCAGAAGCAATGGATCTGCCTCCCAGTACGGTACACCGGATCCTTCAGACATTCTGTGAGAAAAAATATGTGATCCGCGATGACAGATCCCACACCTACCGTCTCGGTCCCGCGTTGATCCCGTTAGGAAAAGCCGCAGCCCGAGGGATTCGTCTTCAGGATGCTGCCCACAGTATTCTGACGCAGCTTGCGAAACAGACAAAAGAGGATGCCTATCTCGTGATCCCGGTGGGGAATAAAGGACTTGTGATTGAAAAAGTCGATGGACCAAGCCACTTAAAAGTAGTCGAGGAATTTGGCTATGAGATGTATATGCACTGCGGAGCGATCCGTAAGGTACTCCTTGCATGGCAGACTCCGACTTTTATCGACGAATATTTTAAAACCATCATTATCCATGATCAGGCTTTCCCGCATGTCCGCCCGGACGATCTTCGCGGGGAATTAAAAAAGATCCGTCAGGAGGGCTATGCCATTACCCGTGGAGAATACGTCAATGACGCAGTAGGGATCGGTGCACCAGTCTTCAACTCTGAAGGCGAGCTTGCCGGTTCCATCGGGATCATCGCCCCAGAGATCCGGATCGATACTCCGGAGTTTCTTGCGACCCAGAGGGATCTTGTCCAGTTTTATGCATCTGCCCTCTCCTCCGACCTCGGCTATGAGAAGCATGATGTGTTCCAGTAAAACAGCAATTCATTGGGATATGCATTTTCGGATGCATATCCCTTTTTTCTGATCACTCCATGAAAACGAATGTATCTTTTATCCATTCTTATGATCTTCTAATCAAATGCCTCCCGTAAAAGCTCAACACCTTTTCGGATCTTCTCCTCCGTAAGTCCCGCATATCCGAGAACGATTGTACTCGTCTCCTTCGCCTGCGCTTCTTCCATATAGAATCCGGAAAGTTCGTAGACCCGGACTCTGTTCTTTGCCGCTTTTTCAAGCAGAGACTGTTCCGTTTCTTTCTTTTTATCCTTCAAAAGCACATGAAGTCCTGCGAATTCTCCCGTTATCTCGAACCGTTTTTCCAACGGCTTCAGTTCACCCAACAGCACATCATGCTTTCCCTTATAAATCTCACGCATCCGGTTCAGATGGCGTTCAAAATATCCACCGGATATAAAATTCGCCAGGATCCGCTGGTCCACCCGCGACACGGTGGAGGAATAAAATCTTCCTTTCTCCAGATACACCGAAAGCAGCGATTCCGGAAGCACCATATATCCCACACGGATCGCCGGCGCAATCGCCTTCGAGAAGGTACCCATATAGATCACCCTTCCATTCTGATCCATTCCCTGAAGTGCAGGAATCGGTTTTCCCTTGTATCGGAATTCACTGTCGTAATCATCCTCGATCAGATATCGTCCAGGCTCTTCCCCTGCCCAGGAAAGAAGTTCCTGTCTTCTTCTCACCGGCATGACGATTCCAGTCGGAAACTGGTGCGATGGCATCACATAGGCCGCCTGCACATCCTGTCCATTAAGCTCCTTCACGCAGAATCCATTTTTGTCGATTCCAACCGGCATGACCTTATGACCCACACCGGATAACACCCGGTATGCCTGGCGGTAGGTTGGATTCTCCATGGCGATCACCGCATCTCTTCCGATCAGTTGGGATAACAGCATCAGGAGATATTCATTTCCGGCACCGATGATGATCTGGGACGCATCACAATTCACACCGCGTGCCGCATGAAGATAATCCCGGATCGCCTCCCTGAGGATCAGGTCACCCTGAGGCTCTCCCTTTAAAAACAGTTCCCGGTCCTCCTCCTTTAAGACAGACCGGCTGATCTTTCTCCAGGTCGCATACGGAAATCCTTCAAGATCAATTCCGCGCGGTGAAAAATCCACTTCAAATTCATCACGAAAAAGCTGCCTGCGGGCATTCTCTTGTTCCGTCCCCGCAGACAGCTTTATTTTCTGATCCGACCGTACTGTGGCAGCAGACCGCGCCACCGGCGGAAAAATTCCGTCCAGTGACGCCGCAAAATAGCCTTTTCTCGGGACTGCCTCAAGATAGCCCTCGGACACCAACTGCTCATAAGCGAGCTGTGTCGTGCTCCGGCTGACCTTCAGGCTCTTCGCAAGTTCCCTGGATGAAGGGAGCTGCTTTTCCGGTCTGATATTGCCTCTTCGGATCTCATCTTTAATATACTGATAGATCTGTTCATACAGTGGGCGATCCCCCTGTACATTTAACGGTACGATCAATTCCATAAATCTTTATTTCGGAAGCTTGAAGGAGCTCTTTAAGGAAACGATACGGTTGTATACCGGCTGTCCCTCTTTGCTGTCCTTGCAGTCTACACAGTAGTAACCATTTCTCATAAACTGGAAGCTGTCGTATGGCTTTGCCTCCATAAGCTTCGGCTCCACATACGCAGTCGTGATCGTCTTGGAGTTCGGATTTAAGTTCAGGGTTCCATCCTCGTTCAGCTTGCCTTTTTCCTCATCAACGATATTCTCGTAGAGACGGCACTCTACCTTTCCGGCTGTCGGAGCGGATACCCAGTGGATCGTCCCTTTTACCTTTCTGCCGGTAAAGCCGGAACCACTCTTTGTCTCCGGATCGTATGTGCAGTGGATCTCTGTCACATTTCCGTTCTCGTCCTTCTCGAAGCCTGTGCATGTCACGAAGTATGCGCCCATGAGACGGACTTCGTTGCCCGGGAAGAGGCGGAAATACTTCTTCGGCGGATTCTCCATGAAGTCCTCACGCTCGATATAGAGTTCTCTGGAGAACGGAACCTCACGCTCGCCCATCTCCGGATTCTCAAGGTTATTCGGGATGCTCAACATCTCGGTCTGGCCTTCCGGATAGTTGTCGATAATAAGTTTTACCGGGTCGAGAACAGCCATCATTCTCGGGCGTTTTAACTTCAGATCTTCACGGATACAGTACTCCAGCATCGCATAGTCTACGGAGCTGTTTGCCTTGGAAACGCCAACGAGCTCAACGAACATTCTCAACGCTTCCGGTGTATATCCTCTTCTTCTGAGGGCCGCGATCGTAACAAGACGCGGGTCATCCCAGCCGTCCACGATTCCATCCTCAACGAGCTTCTTAATATAACGCTTACCTGTTACCACGTTTGTGAGGTACATCTTCGCAAACTCGATCTGACGCGGCGGGTTTTCGAACTCGCACTCTCTTACGACCCAGTCGTAGAGCGGTCTGTGATCCTCAAACTCCAGTGTACAGATCGAATGGGTAATGTGCTCAACCGCATCCTCGATCGGATGCGCAAAATCGTACATCGGATAGATGCACCACTTGTCACCGGTGTTGTGGTGTGTCATGTGAGCGACACGGTAGATAACCGGATCACGCATGTTGATATTCGGAGATGCCATATCGATCTTCGCGCGAAGAACCTTCTCTCCGTCCTTATACATGCCGTTCTTCATATTCTCAAATAACTGAAGGTTCTCCTCGATGGAGCGGTCACGGTACGGGCTGTTCTTACCAGGCGTCGTGAAATCGCCGCGGTATTCCCTGATCTGATCAGCGGAGAGGTCGCAGACGAAGGCTTTTCCTTTTTTAATTAACTTTACAGCACATTCATACATCGTATCGAAGTAGTCAGACGCAAAAAACAGTCTGTCCTCAAAATCTGCGCCAAGCCACTTTACATCCTCCGTGATGGAATGCACGAACTCTGTTTTCTCCTTCGTCGGGTTTGTATCATCAAAACGAAGATTAAATTTTCCGCCGTATTCTTTCGCGAGGCCGGAGTTTAAGATGATCGATTTTGCATGTCCGATATGAAGGTAGCCGTTTGGCTCCGGTGGAAACCGGGTCTGGACATGGTCATATACTCCTTCCGCAAGATCTTTATCAATTTCCTGCTCGATAAAGTTTTTGGAAACTACTTCTTTTGTTTCCTCAGCCGGTGTCATATTCTCAGCCATATCAATTCCTCCATTTCGTTTTTCAATAACATGCCCGTACATCTTTCTTCCATTTTTATTTCCGCCGTCTTTGACTGGCAGCCAGATATCGAACTGTTATATATATAATACTTAATATTAGCACATTTTCCCAAAGAATTAAAGGGGGAAATTTCACAAGTTCCCGGAATTGTTACTGTTCAGCCATGATCTCCTCCTGTTTTCACATTCCTGTCTGTTCTTTCAGTTTCTTTCGAAAATCATCGTCAAAAATTACTGAAAATCCTTTGACGAATTTCTATTCCGGGATTATACTGTGAATATAGCCTGCTAAATTTTTCACAAAATATATATAATCCGGAGGAAATGATATGGACAAAAATTCTTTCGATCTGATTACATTTGGCGAGATCATGCTGCGTCTCTCACCACCGCGTCATGCCCGCATCGTCGATGGCGATATCTTTGAAAAACGTGCCGGTGGAGCAGAACTCAATGTTGCTTCCGGCGTTGCCCTTTTAGGACTCCGTACCGGTATCGTTTCCAAGCTGCCACAGAATGAACTTGGAACCTTTATCAAGAACCGGATCCGATTTGTCGGAGTGTCCGATGACTATCTGGTCTATGATGATACACCGGACGCGAGACTTGGACTCTACTATTATGAGATGGGCGCCGCTCCAAGAAAACCTACGATCGTCTATGACCGCCATCAGGCATCTGTCACAAGGATCAAGATGAGCGAGATCCCGGAAGATATTTATCATTCCGCAAAAATGTTCCATACAAGCGGAATCTCCCTGGCACTCTGTCAGAATATGCAGAACGTCGCTGTGGAGCTGATCCGCCGTTTCAAGGCTGCCGGAGCCATTATTTCCTTTGATGTGAACTACCGCGCAAACCTCTGGAGTGAGGAGGAGGCGCGAAAGACCATCGAGGAGATTCTTCCGCTGGTCGACGTACTCTTCGTCTCTGAGGAGACAAGCCGCCGCATGTTCAAAAAGACCGGCGATCTGACAGATATCATGAAGAGCTATGCCACCGATTACGGTGTCAAGATCGTGGCTACTACCCAGCGTACCGTCATCAGCCCGCGAAAACACAACTTTACTTCCATCGTCTACGATGCCCGCACCGATAAATATTACACAGAAGAACCATACAACGATATCGATGTAATCGACCGGATCGGTTCCGGCGATGCATACGTCGCAGGAGTTCTCTTCGGTCTCTTAAAATACGGCGATCCGGAAAAGGCCATGCAGTTCGGTAACGCTACATCCAGTCTCAAGAATACCGTACCGGGCGATCTTCCGTCCTCTGACTTTAAGGAGATCGACCGTATCATCCGTGAGCACCACTCCACAGGACCTGTCAGTGAGATGAACCGGTGATAAAAAAGGTGCCGTGAAAAGCTTTTATCTGCTTCCCACGGCACTTTTTTCATGCTCTTATTTACAGATCCAGATCAATAAACTCCAGATCATCGTCTTCCTTCTCCGTTTTCGCGGCCGGAGCTGCCTTCGGAGCTGCTTTCGCAGCTTCCATTGCCAGATTCTTTGAAAGATCCTTTTCCATATCCTCCACATTCTGTTTCATCGGTCTTTCCGGTCTCTCCGGGACGTCCGTTCTTTCGAAGACAGGTTCTGTTTTCAACGGTTCCCGTCTTTCTGCGGCAGCCGGTCTTCTGCGAGGCATTGCTTCCTCTTCATCATCGAAAACCTCTTCCCGCTGGGCAGTTGTTCCGGACATCAGTCTTCTCTCCGGCGTTTTCCCTGTCTTTCCGGACTTCTGTACCTTTTTCAGCTCAGATTTGCTGTTTTTCCGTCCGGACTCATAATCATCATAATCATCGTAACCGCCCCGTACCGGATTCTTCGGCGTCTTCGGTTTTCTAAGTAGAAGAACGATGATAATGATCACCAGAACAATGCTGAGACCAAAGAGTCCGATCACAAAGAATCCGCGGATCTCATAGTCCTTTAACAGACTGTTGTAATCCTCAGCAACCTTTAAGTATTTGCTGCGGGCATCCGCTGCGTCCGGATCCTGGAAGTAACGCTGAAGTGTCATCTCTTTCTGATCGTAGCGGTAGAATCCCTCCTCACCGTTCTCATTGCGGCCGTAAACGATGCAATATTCCGGTGCGGAATCTCCGTTGTCTTTCCAGATCCATCCGTGAACCGTGTGGTTTCCGATATCGATCGTACACTCAGCAAAGCCATCCGGAAGTTTCGTTTCCTCCGGGATGCACTCCGGCGGAAGAACTACAACCGTCTTTTCTGCCATCTTCACGACAACATAGGCGGATAAGGTTCCTGTCTCACTGTTGTAAACAAAGAAATCTCCGTTGCCGGAATCATCAGTCATGTAAAGTAACGTAATTCCGGAGTCATCTGTGGCTGCCTTTACTGTTTTTCCCTCGTACTCGATCTCCGTGGCCGTAAAGCCGGATGGAAGCTCCGAGTCATCAAAGGTATCCGCAACCGTCCAGTTGCCGTCCTGTCCGACAACTCCCGCGTTTGTCTCTGCGGAATCAGCACCTGTCTCCCCATCGGAAGCGGCTGCGTCATCAGACTTTGTGACAACGATGGTGTAGGTCTTTGTGGTCACACCATCCTCTGCCGTCACGGTACAGGTGATCGTGTTCTCTCCATCCTGCAACTCATCGTTTCCGCTGACAGCAACTTTCGCGCCGCCATCCTTTGCCGGTGCACTGACCGTAACAGATGTCACATCACTGGAAACAGCCGCTGTATACTCTGTTACATCTGCGGAGAAGGCCGGTTTTAAGGTACCCGGTGATATCGTGAGAGACGCTAAGGATGCGTCTTTAGAGGAAGTGTCCGCAGCATTAACTTTCACAGAAGAGCTTCCAACATGATCCAGCGTGACAGCCTTTGAATCGGCATCATAAACCTCCTGGGATTTTACCGTGATGGAGGAGGTTCCTGCCTTTAATGCCTTAAACTTTAAAGTGAAGCTGAATGTCTTCTGGTCTGCAGCTTCCGCGGAACCGATGACGCGAACCGATCCGGCACCACCGTTTGAGTTCGTTCCACTGACGAACTCAAGAGCATCCGCGTCGTACTGAAGCATCACATCTGAGGAACCAAGAGCTGCGTCCGCGGCGATCTTCATTGTCACGGATACCTGATCTCCTACGGATGCGGTCGGGTCGGAAAACGAGAGTTTTCCGCTGGCCGCGAACGAAACCAGAGAACCGGCCGGCAGCAGCATGACCATCAGCGCGAACGCCAAAAGTCCCGCCGCCAGTTTTTTCATGTATTTATTCATATTTCTTTATCTCCTATTCCAGTATTTTCCAGACAGAACCTGATCTGTTTCCACAAGTTCTGTCCGGACTTCTAAGCATAGTCTATCCAGAAACGTAACTGTTCAATCCCTTCACCGCCGCGCAAAAACGCATTCCGGATCAGTTACCTGTCACAAGCTTTCCAGACCCCGAAGCACCCTCCGGATAAGAGTTCTGCGATCCGGAACCTGCACCTCCGGGACCGGTAGTACTGAAACTGCTTCCGCTGTTGGACGTACCGGTCGATCCGCCGGGTCCCACAGTCGATTCGCTGCCCGTCGATCCGGCAGAACTTCCCGTTGACGGTGAGACTACCGTGGTACTTCCATTCCCATTTCCTTTCGCGATGGAAACCTGATAGGTACGTATATCGCCGTTTTCAGCTTTCACCACAATCTTTACGATCGTCGTTCCGCCTCCAAGGTTTATGGTTCCCGCTCCGCTGACAGATGCTTTGGCATCGATCGCTGTGGCACGGATATTGACGGAAGAAACAGAAGAATCCACAACGAGATCATATTTCTCTGTATCCTTATTAAAGGTCGGTGTCAGGGAATATCCCTCGATCGTGATTCCTGACAGTTTGTTGTTCGGGCTTCCTGTTACAGTCGGCTTCGCGCATGCGGCCTCCGGCATGTTATTGAACACCGGGATCTTAAATACAAGCGCCTGTTTCTTCATCTCGTCCGTGTAAGCTCTCGCCAACTTTGCGCCCTCTCCGGCCGCACCCTCCACATTTGTCATATACTGGTGTTTGTAGGGGGTACTTCCCTGCACGTTAAACTTCTTTAAATAGAAAGTATCCTGTCCGTTTTTCAGGAAATTCTCTCCGTAGTAGGTCGCGCCGCCGATGATGGATTTCTCAATGGAATTCCACGGTCTTCCGTAGCTTCCCGACTGGGATGCATACCAGAGACCTCTTGTGACCGCGGACATGGATCCCGACGCAAAAGCGCCGATATTAAAAAAGTTATAGAAGCCTTCATAACCGGCGGTCTTTCCGGAAATACTTCCTGATTTTCCAGTCCCCTGTTCCTGAAGGATCATCGCGCCGAGAACATACGGATTGACACCTGTCTGGGACGCTGCCTTCATAATAATATCCACATATGTCTGTCCCGTCGGTACCGGTGATGTGTTGGATGCTCCGGTGTTATCGTCAGTGATCGCGGACGCATCCATTCCCGGACCATACTCCACCTCAGGAAGTGCCGTTGTATACATTTTTCTCTGGCTGATCGTGGAACTCACTGCGGATCCCGGTCCCTCAAGGCTCACACCCTGACTTCCGTTTCCGGAACTACCGGTGACGTTTCCCGAAGGACTTCCATTCGATGTACCAGAATTCATTCCCGGTCCGTAGTTTTCACCCTGTTGGAGGTTGCCGGATGTTTCTGTGCCCGTGTTATGATTCACGGTTCCTGTGTTTCCAGCTCCCGATGTCTCCTGAACACTCTGGGCCGACGTTGTCTCATCCGGTGTCTTTTCCAGAAATGTTCCCGTGATCAGGCTTGTCAGTCCCTCTCTCGTCTGGGCGTTGCTGTCATAAGCGTGATGCAGGAACTGGAACACATAGGTATCATTTAAGAAATTACGCGGATCCATATAATAGGCAACGATATCCTTTGATGCAGCCACCCAGGATGCACCATCAAAACCGGTCCAGTTACCTGAATTCCAGTCATAGGCACCGTAATCCGTGGACTTCCAGGATGAAATGCTGGCCTTAGATACCAGATTTGTTCCAACCGCTCCTTCAGCTTCCATCACATCACTCCAGTTAAGTCCGGTCTTCTGTGCCTGAAAGACCCAGGTCGGATGTTCCGTGTGGAGTGTGCGCAGGGACGCCTTATAGCTTTCCGGAAATCCCTGACTGCTCAGATAGCTCTCAAAATTAGAATCGTAGCTGTAGGATACCGGGAATTTAATAAAGTCTGAACGGACATAACCTTCCTGTGTCCCGGAACCGGAAGAAAATTTGATTTTATACCAGATCTTTCCATCTGATCCCGCAGTCTCGGAGACAACCGTAACCGCTGCCCCATATGCAAGTTTTTTTACGATAGCCCCCATTGTCCCCGGCGTACTTCTCACGTTCAGGGTCGTGGCATTTACTGTCGCCGAACCCGTTGCCGCATAGGCACTTGAAAGTCCGGATATCATTGTTCCGGCGCGGCCTGCACAGTCACCTAAAAGAACTGCGCCGAACATCAGTGCCAGAATTCTTTTTTGTCTTTTTGTCATGTTATTTTTTTCTCCCACTGCCGGTTTTATGAAATTTTAGCAGAAAACCGACATCATACCCATTATAAAGACAAATGGACTTTCCTGTCAACTGCGTATGGGAAACTTCACACAAATTCCAAATATTGCCGCATTTTCTTAATGAAAAATTAAAAAAGTGCGCATAAAAAGTCCGGCACCTCCTCACGGAAATGCCGGACTTCATTTTTTCGTCAATTGATATTTAGATTTACTACAAAATTATACCGGATAAGCCTTGCTTTCCTTATCAGCAACCTTGCGGTCAACCTTTGTCTGCTGGGCTTCACGGTACTCGAAGAAGTCTTTTGCTACAGCCGGGAACAGAGCATAGGATAATACATCCTCATCCTGCTGCTTCCACTGTGCGCATTCCTTCTCGAATTTCGGCAGCTGCGGCTCGATCAGATCTGCTGGACGACAGGTG
>Ga0129313_1002136_pt1 | contig 10885 bp, 14 predicted proteins | sample O1105metagenome_FD_94436 | JGI IMG/M metagenome (GOLD analysis project Ga0129313, IMG submission 94436) | Orangutan group fecal microbial communities from fecal samples from Wisconsin, USA - O1105 metagenome | ecosystem: Host-associated > Mammals > Digestive system > Large intestine > Fecal... | reverse complement strand
TGGTGCGATGGAAGGGACTCGAACCCCCGGCCTACTGATTCGTAGAGGGCCTTTATATGAGTTTCGCCGTTTTCGGTCATTGAAGTTTATATAGATTCATCGTTGTTTTTGTGTTTGTTCGTGCATGGTCGTTTCACCTCTTTTCGATTCAACAAGGCAAAAATAAGGCACATTCCAGAGAGCATACTATCCCATAAAACGGGCACTATGAGAAAAGCAAAAAAGCAGACGGCTCACGAGGGCGGCAGAAATGCCCCTGTGAGCCGTCTTTTGTTATGCGTGCGACTTTTCCTTGATACGACTGAAAACGTCCGTCAGCGCGTCCGCTGCCGCCGCATCGCTGGAACGGATGAACCCTGCGTAAATGTCCGTGGTGGTGCTGGTCTTTGCGTGGCCCAGTCTGCCCGAAACCGTTGTAACCGGCACATGAGCCGCTATCAGCAAGCTGGCGTTGGTGTGGCGCAGGCTGTGGAAGTGAACCGCCGGGAGACCATGGGCGGCCAGAAAGCCCGGAAACCAGCTTGTAACCGCGTTGGGGTCGAACGGCTGGCCGTTCCAGCGGGTGAACAACAGGTCATTGTCCACCGTCTTGCCGTTCTCAACCTCCACCCGGCGCACCCACTCGGAACCAACCTTGAACCGTTCGGCCTTTTGGTGCTGGCGGTACTCGCGCAGCAGTTGCACACACTCCGGGCCTATCTTGATGCACCGCCGGGAGCGTTTTGTCTTGGGCGCCGTGAATACCGTGCCGCGCCCAGCGATGTTCTGCACCGTCCTGTTGATGGAGATCACACCCGCGTCAAGGTCAATGTCTGACCAGCGCAGGGCGCATATCTCGCCCCGGCGGGCACCGGTGAGCAAAGCCAACTGTGTGATAACGCTGTACTGCGCTGGCGCGTCCTGCAGGGCCTCCAGCAGCTTTGCAACATCATCTTCCTGTAAGGCTTCCACTTCGATTTCTGCCGCTTTGGGGGCTTCTGTGCGCCGACAGGGGTTTTCATCAATCAGCTGCCACTTGACCGCCTTTTCAAACACACTGGACAGGAAGCGGTGATAGTGCAGCTGTGTATTGCCGCCCAGCTTCCCGCCCGCCCTGACATTCTCGGTGAACGCTTTGGACAGGGGCAGCCCGGCGGCATCGGCCACTTTCTCGGCGGTCTTGCGGCTGACAGGCTTGCCGCTGCACAGGCCCCGCATGGTTTCTTCGCCCACCCCGGCGGCTTCCCGCACCTTTGCCCGCTGACCCCTCGGCAGCAACTTCAGCAGGGCCGCTGTTGCAGTGTATGTGGAATCCTGCCGCACTCCACCCTCTGACAAGTTCGCATAGAACGCCATGAGGTGCGCCGGGCGTATCTGGTTTACCTTCATGTGACCCAGAGCCGCCGACACACGCGGCACCAGCTTCCTGTACTCTGTGGCCGTCTTGGGTTTCAGCTGGCGGTCTGCGTACTCGGTGAACCACTTTTCTATCAGGTCATCCAGCTTCATGGACGCTTCCAGAGAAATGCCGCTGTGCACTTCCTGTTCAAAAGCATCTGCCTGCCGTTGCAGTTCCTTTTCCAGCTTCTTCCCGGTCATACCCGGCGGGGGAGTGAAGGTGCGGTTTACCATCACCTGACGGCCCTGCCTGTCGTAGCCGTTGGAAACCCGGATGCAGTAGGAGCAAGTGCCGTCCTTCTTCATCCGCTTTACGATTTTCGCCATCTGTCCCCCCTCCTTTGTGGGCATGGTCTTTGTGCATTTTGTCCCCAGCGGCGTGTTCATCTGGCCGCGATCAGGCCCACAGCAAAGGCATTCTGCACAAGTCGTTACTTCTTATCCATATATTCTTTCAGACTGTCCAATACATCCTGCGGCGGTTCAACGGGAATATCATGTTCTGCATCATACCCGTTTTGAATTTTTCTTCCTTCCATTTTATTAACCCACTCACAGTAAGAACGCACTCTTTCCTTTCCTGTATCAGATAGAGGTCTATACGGCATCAGAATTCTCAATTCCTGTATTTTCCTCAATTCCTGAAGAGCCTGTTCCTTAGACCCATTTTCATTCATTGCCAGTCGGCCATCATACGTTGAAATATAGTCAGCTTCATCTATAAAATCTCGTGCTGAACATTTCAGTATTCTGGCGATGCTCATAAGCCTTTCAAGGGTTGGTTCTCGAACGCCACGTTCATATTGCTGGACGGTAATAGTCGCAACACCAAGTTCTTCCGCAAGCTGTTTTTGTGTCAACCCTGCATTTTTTCGCTTCTCTTTGATAATCTGCCCAACTGTCACTTAAAGCACCTCCCTGTATGCACACTATATCACATTCAGAAAAAGCATTCAATACGAATTTGTTTAATTCTATTGACACATTCATTTTGAATGGTTATAATACATTCAGATTGAATGTGTCGGAGGTGAACACAGTGAAAATCAAAGGTAATCTTGAACTTCTGGCCGCCCGAAAGGGAATGAAGTTAAGCCAGCTGGCAGACAAGGCAGGCTTGTGCCGCCAGAATCTTTCTACCATTAAACGCCGGGGCACCTGCACAGCATTAACCGCCGTAAAGATTGCCGCCGCGCTGGGCGTAGACGTAACCGAAATCATTGAAGATGAGGGCTAAAGCGTGGTGAGCAAAATTCACCGTGTCGGTGATTCAATTTCATCAATAATTTTTGATGTGCAAAACCAGCAGCATTTATCCATAAATCAGGTTGGCATCCCTCTGTAAATCTATTGCAAAACAAGGTAATCCATTGCAAAGCGTGACACTGGATATCACTAGATGACACCAGATGGATTTTGACGCAAAGGACTTCATTTCAACAATGGTTCATGGCATCAATTTTTAATCAAAATTTGGCGGTATTGCAAAGATTTTCGTTTTATGGTTTAATGCCGACACATCAAAAACGACAGAACAAAAAATGACCTAAAGGGGGTTGAAATATGGGTGATACCATCCGTTATCCCAACATGGGAACCGTCAAAAAGGCCGCTGAAATCTACGGCCTGTCACCGGCCTACATCCGGCGGCTGTGCAAGACGGGTAAAATCCGGTATGTGAACGCCGGGCACATGTGGCTGGTCAATCTGGACAGTCTGGCCCGGTACTTTGAACAGGGCGATCCGGTAGACGGCAGCCAGACCGCCGAGGGCATCCGCCGGGTAGCGAGGTGAACAATTTGGAATTTGCAAAGAATATCCCTGACGCGCTGGCCATTCTGCCGCAGTGGGTTTGCTGGGGTGCCAAAGGCAAGCCCCGCAAAATGCCCTTTGACCCGCGCACCGGAACCCCGGCAAAGGCCGGGCAACCTGAAACATGGGCAGACTTCCAGACCGCTGCACAGGCCGTGGAAGCCGGCCGCTTTGAGGGTGTGGGCTTTGAGTTCGATGCAGCGGGCTGTGTCGTTGGCATCGACTTTGACCACTGCTTGCATGACGGGAAGTGTGCCCCGTGGGTGGAAGCATGGGTGACAAAGCTGGACAGCTACACCGAAATCTCCCCCAGCGGCGAGGGCCTGCACGTTTTCTGTTCGGCCCATCTGCCCGGTCAGGCAATCAAACGCAAGGAAGCTGAAATGTACGACCGTGACCGATATTTCACCATGACCGGCAGGCTCTACGGCCCCGAAAAGCCCCTGCGCGCCGCACAGGACACGGTAAACGCGCTGTATGCAGAATTACAGGCCCGTGCCCAGAAGCAGCAGGAAAGGCCCACAGAGAAGCCGACAGCGGCCCCCGGCGGGGTGGATATTGAGGACGCGCCCCTGATCGCCAAAATGAAGAAGGGCAGGAACGGCGCGGCATTCTCTGCACTGTGGAACGGTGACATTTCGGCTTATCCTTCCCACTCTGAAGCGGATGTTGCACTGTGCAATATACTGGCATGGTGGACGAACGGCGACCCGGCCAGAATGGACAGGCTGTTCAGGCAGTCCGGCTTGATGCGCGAGAAGTGGGACAGAAAGCAGAGCGGCACCACTTACGGCGCGATCACCATCAAGAACGCCGCCAGCAGCACCCGCGGCGGGTATGACCCGGCGGGATACTTCAAAGAGCGGGCCGCAAAGGTGGTCATGCCTGTGTCTGCTCCTGCCGAGGATCCCGGCACCAAAAGCGCACAGCCTGCACAGGTGTCATTGACCGACCTTGAACCCGACAATAACGACCGATACGGCTGGAATGACATCGGAAACGGCAACCTGTTCGCAGATTGGTACAAGAGCGTTGCCCGGTATGTGCCAGAGCGCAAACAGTGGTTCGTTTATGCGGATGGCGTGTGGAAGCCCGACACCGGCGGCCTGAAGGTCATGCAGCTTTGCAAGAAACTGGCAGACAGCCTTTATATTTATGCGCTGTCCATCCCGGATGAATCCCGGAAGCAAAGCTACATGAAGCACGTTGCCAAGTGGCAGAGCCGCCACAACCGCGAAACCATTTTGAAGGACGCGGCCAGCGTGTACCCTCTGCCCCTGTCCCGATTCGATGCAGACCCCTTCCTGTTCAACTGCCAGAACGGCACCCTGAACCTGAAAACAAGGGAGTTCCGAGATCATTCCCCGGCGGACTTCCTGAGCATGAAGGCCGGTGTTGAATACCATGCAAATGCCCGCTGTAAGCGTTGGGAGCAGTTTATTTCCGAGATCATGCAGGGCGATCAGGACAAGGCCGCATTCTTTCAAAAGGCGTTGGGCTATGCCCTGACCGGTGACACGGCGCATGAATGCTTCTTCATCCTGTACGGCGTAACCAGCCGCAACGGCAAGGGCACCAGCATGGAAACCTTCATGAACCTTGTGGGGGACTATGGCCGCGCCACTCGACCGGAAACAATTTCCATGAAACCGACTGTCAACGGTAATATGCCAAGTGAGGATGTGGCCCGGCTGGCCGGTGCCCGGTTCGTCAATATCTCCGAGCCCGATAAGAAGATGGTCTTGAGTGCCGCGCTGGTCAAAACCCTGACCGGCAATGATACGATCACCGCCCGCTTCCTGCATGAAAACAGCTTTGAGTTCCGGCCACAGTTCAAGTTGTTCATCAACACGAACCACCTGCCGCAGGTCACAGACGTTACCCTGTTCACCTCTGGCCGCGTGAAGCTGATTCCCTTTGAACGTTACTTTGACGAATCTGAACGTGACACCGGCCTGAAAAAAGCCTTGAGCACCCCGGCGGCCCTCTCTGGCATTCTGAACTGGTGCCTTGACGGCCTTTGGTTGATTGAGGAAACCGGCTTTGATATGCCTGAATCCGTCAAAATCGCAACGGATGAATACCGCCAGCGTTCCGACAAAATGGGCCGTTTCGTGGCTGAATCGCTGGAAGCAGACCCACAGGGAGAAATCCGCACAGAGGACGCTTACGAGTTATACAAGGCGTGGTGCGCCCGCAATGGACAGTTTGCCGAGAGCATGGCCAACTTCAAAAGCGAGATGGAGAACTTCGGCACGATAAAGCGTAAACGCCCCGCCGGGAGTGGCAGCACTGCACAACCCAAAACCTTTATTCTTGGGTACAAGCAGCTCCGCTTTGCCTAAATGTGCAGACCTGTGCAGGGTTCTACTGTTAATAAAAAAATTCGTTTCTTTATAGAGCTAATACAAAAAGCCTGCACAACCCCGCACAACCACCTAAAAGTCCGCATGAATCCTTGATTTGTGGGCCTGAGTGCCCGGAAGGAAGAACAACGCATGAAACAGATCAAATGCCCTTTTGACGGTACCCCGTGCCAGTCTGATTGCATCGACCGCTTTCCCCATCGGCTGGAAGGCGGCTGCCGCCTGACTGACCATCTTGCCGCCGGTATGCCGGTGCTGGTAATCAACAAGCCCACCGCCGAACTGATAGGCTTTTACCCTGACGGAACGCACGAGGTGTTCGATTTGAGCGATCTCCCCGCGATCATCTGTTCCGTTGACAGCCCGGACGAATTGAGCGGGTGCCGGTCAAACTGAACAACCCTTGAACAACGAGTGAACCACGGTCAAACTCGTGACACGCTGGGCGCATGGGGCAACCTGTGCGCCCTCTTTGAATGGGGGGCAGTATTATGAATCCTGACAACCTCCGCAGTCTGGCCGACCTGCCACCGGAACGCCGCCGGGAGATAGCCCGGATGGGCGGCAAGGCCAGCGGCATTGAACGCGCCCGGCGGGCCTATATGAAGCAGTCCGCGCGGGAAATCATTTTGAAAATGCATTATTTCTACGAGGCCGAGGAAGAACTGGAAGCCGAGTGGAAAGAGTTTCAACGCTGGCGCAGGCGGAAAAAGAAGCACAGCACTTCACTCAAGTAAACAATTTATTGACACGATACGCACCCGCGTGGCCGTATCTACTTACTCCGAAAGGGGATGCAGCAATGGAACAGAATCGACCCAAGCAGACCGACCAGCAGGCCACAAACGCGGCCCTTGCCGCACTGGCAGCCGCCGGGAATGCCTTTGCCCTAGGCCAGCTTTGGGAAGTCAACAAGGGCTTTGTGCGGCGCCAGCTGTGGCAGTGGTACGAGAAGAACCAGACCGTGGCAGACAGTGCGGGCCTTTCCTTTGAAGATTTGGTGCAGGAAGGGTACTTTGCTGTGGATTATGCAGCCAAACACTACAGCGCAGAACAGGGCAGTTTCACAACGTATCTGAGCTATGCGCTGTTGAAGCAGATCCGCACCGCCACCTGTGGAGAGCACACGCGAGGTGTCATCACCGAGGACGGCCGGCGCGTGGCTGTGTCTGCCAACCCTCTGAACGAATGCACCAGCCTTGATACTCCTGTGGGCGAGGACGGCAGCGACACCGCTTTAGGTGACCTTCAGGAAGACCCGGCGGCCGCTCACGAGTTCCAGCAGGCCGAAAATGAGATCTACAACGAGGAACTTCACGCCGCACTGGAAGAAGCCTTGAACAAGCTGGCAGACCGAGAAGCGGACGTTATACGCCGTCACTACTACAGCGGCCAGAGCCTAAAGGACATCGGGCAGGATATCGGCATATCCAGCAACCGCGTGAACCAAATCGAACGGCACGGCTTCCAATGCCTGCGCAGTATGTCGGCTTTGCTTCACTGGCGGGATGAGATCATCAGCACCAGAGCGTGGCGCGGCACTGGCTGGAACGCATGGAACCGCTATGGCAGCATTCAGGAGCGCACCGTTGAATATCTGGAAAAGAAGGAAGAAGAACGCTTTGACTACTACGCATGGCGCGATCAGATGATACGGGAACGCTACGCAGACTTTGAAGCCGCTGGCTGTTTTGACCGCCACCCAGAGCAGCGGCCCAACCTTGAACCCCGGACGAATCCCGAAGAATCCACCCCGCCGGGCGAGGTGTAACACACTAGACTTTGTTCCAAAGTCTGTGTGCCCTTGCAGGGGGCTTTCCACCGCAAATCCACCGCAACCGGGAGTTTGTAGACACGATAACGCGCGCGAACTCCGGTTGAACTCCGGTCGTGGGGTAGTTTAATGACACGACACACGCCCGCGCATATCGTGTGAAAAAACTCTGCTGCAAGCAGTGCTTTTGTACGCACAAAGCCTTGCAAGCAATGTCTTTGTTTATACAAAGCGGCCTTGTTGGGCGGCATCCCAAACCCTTTGACCATGCAGCACCCGCCGGGCGCAGCGCTTCAGCTACACGACTCTGTTGACCTCAACAAAATCGCTGCATGACAAAGCCCCCAGACCGCAATAGAGCGTGTCTGAGGGCTTTTCTTGTTGCTTGTGGGTATTTTCCTTGCCGTGGCTCTATCCACGCTCTGACGGCTCCCGGCGGGCTATCAATCGCGGTAGAACTTGCCCAGTGCTTTCAGCAGGGGCAGAAAGTCGTTGCAGATCTGCGCGGCCACATCCTCGGCGGTCTTTTCATCGTAGACGTGGGAAGTGATGTTGCGGGCCGTGATGATCCTGTTCCATTCGTCCGCGTCCTGAATGATACCGGCGGCAAAGGCTTCTTTCAGCACAGCACGCGGGGTGGCGATGGGCGTTGTGCTGCCCTGATCTTCCAGATACTCCTTGATGGATTTCCACGCTAGTTCCACAGTAAACTCAAAACGCTGGATAAGTCCGTCACGGTAAAGGGCATCCTGCTGGCTCTTCTGGTAGATGGCTACCGCCTGTTCCAGCTGTGCCAGCGCGCTGATATAGTGTTCAATCTTCTGCAGCATAAAGGGTTACACCATCCTTCTTGATATTTTCGATAAACACCGGGTTCATACCGTCCGTGATATGCACGATGTCAAATTTCAGCAGCGTGGGCAGGTCCTCGCAATCCATCCAGAAGTTTGCCCGGTTGCCCTCTGGCATCCCATACACGGCCAGATCCACGTCACTGTTATAGCGGTTGTCCCCTCTGGCACGAGAACCGAACAGCACAAGCCGCCGGGCTCCGTGCTGGCGGGCGAGTGCTGCCAGCTGCTTATACAGTTCTTCCATACTCATTCCTCCCCGGCGGTGTCCTCTGTGGGCACATGTTCCAGCAGGTCGCCCGGCTGACAGTCCAGCAACGTGCAAACCTTCTCAATGGTAGCCCATGAAACCAACTCGCCTTGACGCAGCTGTTGCACCACACGTTCACCAAAGATTTTTTCCTTACGAAGCCTATATGCTGAATAGCCTGCTTCCTTCAACGCTTCCAGAATGTCCATTTTATAACGAAGCGACACAAAATCACCTCCGATTCCTTATTATCAGTATAGCACATACAAGCACACAAAACAAGTGTACAAAATGCAAGAAATAAGCACGCAAAGTGTGTGCATATTGTCAATATACAAACACACAAAATGGGTGTATACTGTAATCACAGCAAGGGAAGCACGACCGGAAGGCAAGGGGCGAAGGATGTACCGGGAGCGCAAGAGCAGAACGCCAGCTAAGACAGTAACCCACTTCCCAATCAGCTGTATAAAAGAAAATGGCCCGGTGCCGTCTACCAAACACACACCGAGCCAAACCCACAACAGGGTCAAGCCCATTATACAGGACCTGACCCGCAAAGTAAAGCGAGGAACAGTATGAAAAAGTACAATCTCTCCGAGATCATGCACAAGGCATGGAAGCTGTACCGCAAGGGCGTGAGCAGCTTTGCCGAAGCCCTGCACCGGGCATGGAACAGTGCAAAAGCCGCCCCGGTCAACGCCCAGCGCATCGAGGAAGCCCAGCAGACCGCCGGGATCACCGAGCCGGTGAACACTTGGGCAGGCTGGAAGGCCGCCGGGTACATGGTGGAGCATGGCGCAAAGGCCTTGTTTCAGGCGGTACTGATCCACAGCAGCAGGGGAGACGGCCAGACCTACCGGGCATCGTTCTTCGGTGCATCACAGGTGCAGCCGCTGGAAGCGCAGTAAAGGGGGAACAGACGATGAAAGCATATCGGGTCACTTACTTCATCAAGGCCGGGCAGCACCGCGGCTGTGAGGTCAAGGAAACCATGACCGTGGAAGCGGCGAACGGCAAGGCCGCCTGTGCAGCCTGTGTGGAACAGGTCAAGCAGCAGACCGGCCGCCACGCATTCAGGCCCCACGCCCAGCCGGTCAACGTCTAACCCGGCGGCAAGACCGTCAGCAGCCCAGAACAGCAGCAGGGGAACAGGGGACATACCACCCCCGCCCCTCTCGCTCTGGACTTCCTGCACCGTACTGTGAATATTTTCTCGCGGAAAGCAGCGGGCAGGGGGGAGTGCCCCCCGGCGGGCTACCTGGCGACCCCTTGCTGTCCATCGCCGATTTACACACAAGAATTTTTTGAGAGAGGTTTACGATATGAAAATTGAAAAGCGTGTCAACCTGTACGCCTTTGAGGTTGAGTACATCGACCAGCGGGAAGCAAAGCCCCGCACCGTCCGCCGGGAAACCGTGGTGCTGGACGGTGGGCGCGTGTCCGCGCTGGAACGTCTGGGCCAGTCCCCGCAAAGCTGGATTTGCCAGCAGTACGCCCGGCAGGGCTTCACCGTGGGCGCAGTCCACAAGGGCGATCACCTGACCGCACACGTTGACACCGGCTTTCTGTGGAAGATGGCCGTGCTGGATGTGGCCGCCGCAAAGGCTGGCAAGGCTGTGGCCCAGCTGCTGGAAGGGGGTGTTAATCATGCACAAGCCTGACTATACCCCCACGTTGACCGCTAGAGAGTTCTGGACGGTCTGGAACTATGGGCCATGTTCAACTGAGGTATGGTGCTTTGTGCGCGACCTGATGCAGCTATTCCAGTGCCACGGAGAGACCCCAGAGAGCACCGACAACCTGACTTTTCTACTGGTGGCCGTTTATAACCTTGGGCATCAACAGGGCATCCGCAAGGAACGCCACCGCCGCCGGGTAAAGCAAAACGGCACAGATGATCCGGAACGCACCTCTTACACGGAAGCTATTTTGCGGCTGCTGAAAGCGGCAGACCTTCGCAAACTGCGCCTTGTGTGGGTCTATGCAAGCCACCTGATACGCTAAAACCGGACTATTCCCACACAAAAAGCACTGAACCCCGCCCCAATGCGCCGCAGATCATCACGGCAGCACACTGGGCAGGGTTCTTTTTGTTGGTAAAAGTTGGTGTTCAGACCTTAACATAACTTAACATCTGCCCGGCGGGCCTGTTAGCAAATGTTAGCATCCGAACAAGCGAGAACGAGGGTAAAAGAGGGTATTCCAGCCTGTTATCCTTTGTTATGGTTCAGGTGCAGCACCCGCCCGCCGGGCATCCAGCACAAGGCACTCTGTAAGGCACACGGCAAGGCCTTGTTTGAGCCATAAGGCACAAACAAGGCACATTCCAGCCGTTTCGGGGTCGTTGTAAAACAAGAAATCCCACGATTTGCACCGTATTTTCAACGGTCAATCGTGGGATTTTACTTGGTGCGATGGAAGGGACTCGAACCCCCGGCCTACTGATTCGTAG
>Ga0129313_1002135_pt1 | contig 10886 bp, 8 predicted proteins | sample O1105metagenome_FD_94436 | JGI IMG/M metagenome (GOLD analysis project Ga0129313, IMG submission 94436) | Orangutan group fecal microbial communities from fecal samples from Wisconsin, USA - O1105 metagenome | ecosystem: Host-associated > Mammals > Digestive system > Large intestine > Fecal... | reverse complement strand
TGGCGTCGCCATCGGTGGGTTTTATCACCCAGTTCAATATCTTTTCTTGGTTAAATCGCCCCGTGCCGTCGTCGGTCGGCGACAGCTCCACGGCGACGGGCGTTGCCGATAGTGTGGCGTTGCCGTCGCTGTCGATGGTGAGATATTTGCCCTGTGCCACGTTGAATATATAGACTGTGGACAGCAGCAACGTGCAGAAACTGTTCATCATAGTGTGTGTGTTGGTGTTTATAACTCGTCGTCGTTAGGTTTTTATAACTCGTCTTCTTCGTCGTTCCACGCCGCGAAGTCGCTGTTGGGCTTAGCCATTATTTCCTCTGGATTGCCATCGACAATGCCGCCAGTAGACCCTTCCAGCATGACTCCCACGCCGGTTTCAAGTTCCACTCTGCTCATTTCGGGTTTGATGTAGTCTTTCTTCATTTTTCTATCTGTTTAAGTTTTTTATCTTCTTTTACTGAAGTTTCGCATGCTTAAAGCATGCTGATAGTTCTTGCTTATGCAAGAACTGACAGCAAGTTGAAAACTTGCGAAACTTGAATTCTTTTATTCTTCTTGTGAGAGTATAATATCTTATCTTGGCGCCACGCAAGACACGTGGCCGTCGTCACGCAATAATATATGTGAGTACAAATTTACAAAAACATGTCATAAAAAATGCTTTTTTGCAACAGACTTGTAGTGTGCTTTAAATATTTTTAACACCACGTTATCGTCACTAAATCAGCCATTTATGGCGCTGAGTCATAATTTTTCTGTAATTTTGCAGCCGCTAAGCCGCCAGCATCACCGCTGGCGCGCCCCGTAAGGGAAGTTTCTTCACCCTGTTTATACATCTTTTTTAGAGATATTGAGGATTATGGCTGGGAGGGTGAGCGCACTTCCCAAGAGAGAAATTTTATTATCAGCGGCAACACCACGCCGCATCACAGCGGCACCGACCGCACAAGAAGAAACATCAAGACACATTGAAGACATTTGAAGAACTGGGCGTCAGCGAAGAGATTCGCCGCGCCATCGAAGAGCTGGGATTTGAACATCCCATGCCAGTACAGGAAGAAGTTATACCCTATCTGCTGGGCCACGGCAACGACGTCATAGCCCTCGCACAGACAGGAACGGGCAAGACCGCCGCGTTTGGCATACCACTGCTCCAGCGCGTAGACCCCACACAGCGCCACACACAGGCCATCGTGCTCAGCCCCACACGTGAGCTGTGTCTACAGATTGCCGACGACCTGAAAGACTTTTCAAAATACATAAAAGGCATCAACGTGGTAGCGGTCTACGGCGGCACCAGCATCGTGGACCAGATACACGCCCTGAAGCACGGCGCACAAATCATCGTGGCGACACCAGGACGACTCATCGACCTGATGAACCGCGGCGTGGCACAGCTCGACAAGGTGGAAAACGTGGTGCTCGACGAGGCCGACGAGATGTTGAACATGGGATTTGCCGACTCCATAAACGCCATATTCGAGGGTGTGCCAGCAGACCGCAACACGCTGCTCTTCTCCGCCACCATGAGCCGCGAGATAGAACGCATCGCCAAGAGCTATCTCCACGACTTCAAAGAGATAGTCGTAGGCTCACGCAACGAGGGCGCCGAGAGCGTGAACCACATCTACTACATGGTGAACGCCAAAGACAAGTACCTCGCCCTGAAGCGCATCGTAGACTTCTACCCACGCATATTCGCCATCATCTTCTGCCGCACGAAGAAGGAGACACAGGAGGTGGCAGACAAGCTCATACGCGACGGCTACAACGCCGAGTCGCTGCACGGCGACCTGTCACAGCAGCAGCGCGACCTCACCATGCAGAAGTTTCGCCAACACCTCACACAACTACTCGTGGCAACCGACGTGGCAGCACGCGGACTCGACGTCGACGACCTCACACATGTCATAAACTACGGACTGCCCGACGACATAGAGAGCTACACCCACCGCTCAGGACGAACAGGCCGCGCAGGAAAGAAAGGCACCAGCATAAGCATCATACACACACGCGAGAAGCGTAAGGTGCGCGACATAGAGCGCGAGATAGGCAAAGACTTCGTCGACGGCACACTGCCCACACCTAAAGAGATATGCACCAAGCAGCTCTACAAGGCTATAGACGAGATAGAGAAGGCAGACGTTGACGAGGAGGAGATAGCACCCTTCATGGACGACATAAACCGCCACTTCGAGTTCGTAGACAAGGAAGACATATTGAAGAAAATCGTGAGCCTGGAGTTCGGACGATTCCTCAAATACTATGCCGACGCACCGGAGATACTCAAACCCACCAGCGACCGCGCACAACGCGGCGGCGACCGCAACGCCAAAGGCGGCAAGAGCGGTGACCGCACACGCGGACCACGCAAGGCGGAGACAGGCTACAAACGACTGTTCATAAACCTCGGCAAGGCAGACGGATTCTACCCCGGTGAGGTGATGCAGTTCGTAAACCGCCACGTAGACGGACGACAGAACGTAGGACACATAGACCTGCTGAGCAAGTTCTCATACATAGAGGTGCCTGAGCAGGACGCACAGAAGGTGATGCGCGCACTCGACGGCACGACATACAAGGGTCGCACCGTGAGATGTAACGACGCCGACAGCCGTGGCGGCAGCTCACGCGACGGCGGCACACGCGGCGGAAACGCACGTGGTGGCAAGCGCGACAACGGTCAGCGCGACGGCAAACGCGACGCCACACGCTCACGCAAGGGTCGCGACAGCTACGGTCAGGGCGACGAATTCGCACGCTACGAGAAGAAGTCGAAGCGCCGCAACGCCAAAAACGAAGAGCCGACATTCCGCGAGAGTGGCCGCAAAGACGACTGGAAACAGTTCTTCCAGCACGACAACGTGGAGCTGCGCGGCGCAGAACCCGACTTCAGCGAGGAGGGATGGGCACGTCGTAAGCCCAGAAAATAACGCGGAAGCCCCGCGCTTTTACAACGTACATAATGCTTTTTTATAAATGATAGAGGGTCGCCATCTCTGTGAAGAGACGGCGACCCATTTTTGTTTACAGCACACCAGTTTTTCCACTACGCCGTAGGGGCATTGTCAAAGGGGCCTAATGAGGACGTCAAAGGGCCCAAATGAGGACGCCAAAGGGCCGTAGTGGCAACGCGAAAGGGGCCTAATGGCAATGCCATCAGACCCCTTTAGTTTTTTATATATGCGTCGCCACCGCTTACGCCTCAGCCAACGCCTTTGCCATAGCCTCGCCCAACGCCTCGCACTGCTGGCGCACCTCTGGCGTGAGAGCCTGCTTCATGTCCACTGGCTCGCCGACGGGTTGGAACTTGAGGCGTGTCTCGTTCCACTCGCCAATCTTGGCGACAGCCTTGCTTGCCCAGCCGTGGCTACCAAACCATCCGAACAGACGACCCTTGATGTCACGGTTGGCTATCTCCGAGAGCAGCACGTCCATCTCGTGGTAGAGACCAGCATTGTAGGTCGGTGCGCCCACGATGAGACCGCGATAGCGGAATATGTCGCGCAGGATGTAGGAGTGATGAGTCTTTGACACGTTATACAACACAATGTTTTTCACACCACAGCGGCTCGCAGCCTGTGCTATGACCTCTGCCATGCGCTCCGTGTTGCCATACATAGTGCCGTAGCAGATGACAAGCCCTGGCTCCGCCTCGTAGCGTGACAGACGGTCGTAGATGCCGACAACCTTAGCCACATGGTCGTGCCACACAGGGCCGTGGGTAGAGCAGATATAGTCTATCTGCACACCAGCGAGCTTCTTCAGCGCGTTCTGCACAGGTATGCCATACTTGCCCACGATGTTGCTGTAGTAGCGTGTCATCTCCAACCAGAACGTGTCACAGCAGATGTCGCTGTCTACCACGCCACCGTTGAGGGCACCGAAGCAGCCGAACGCGTCGCCAGAGAACAGCGTGTGGGTCGTGGTGTCGAGTGTCACCATGGTCTCAGGCCAGTGTACCATCGGCGTGAGCACAAACTGTAGTTCGTGGCTACCGAGCGACAGCGTAGCGCCGTTCTGCACCTCATGCTCGCAGCCACCGCCTATGCCGTAGAATCCCGCCATCATGCCAAACGTCTTCTTGTTGCCGATGACCTGCACCTCTGGGTAGTACTGTCGGAGCAGCGACAGCGAACCACTGTGGTCTGGCTCCATGTGGTTGACCACCACATAGTCTATCTTGCGGTCGCCTATCACCTCGCGTATGTTCTCGATGAACTGTGTGAAGAAGTCTACCTCCACCGTGTCGATGAGACACACCTTGTCGTCGACGATAAGATAGGAGTTGTACGACACTCCGTTGGGCAACGGCCACAAGCCCTCAAACAGGTTTTTGTTGCGGTCGTTCACGCCTACATAGTAGATGTTGTCTGTTATTAGTCTCATTATTTATTATTGATTATTTATTATTTATTATTTAATTTGTTGTTTTTTTACGTAATGAAAGCCCCTCTCCAGCTCTACAGGAAAGCCCCTCTCCAACTCTCCCCGCTGGGGAGAGGGCAGGCTTGCTTGCGGAAAGGAGGCGGGAGGAAGCCCTCAAAAAGTCTACAGGGAAGCCCCTCTACAGCTCTCCCCGCTGGGGAGAGGGCTGGCTTGCTTGCGGAAAGGAGGCGGGAGGAAGCCCTCAAAAAGTCTACAGGGAAGCCCCTCTACAGCTCTCCCCACCGGGGAGAGGGCTGGCTTGCTTGCGGAAAGGAGGCGGGAGGAAGCCCTCAAAAAGTCTTTTTTACCTTTTTACCCTTTTACCTTTTTACCTTTAAAAGCCTTTTTCCAAACTCCTTCGACACATAGTTGAAGATGTCTTTACAGCAGTCGGCAGCAAACTGTTGGGCGCAGTCTACGAGGCTATCCCACTGTTCGGTGGTCAGTCCACGCTCAATGTCGGCGCGGCAGATGCCGTCGCGCAGCATGCCATAGATTATGCCGGCATTGAAATTGTCGCCAGCGCCGATGGTGCTGACCGTCTCTGTGGGTGGCGTGACGTATTCGCGGCGCAGTCCACCGTCAGAAAACACCACCGTGGGACGTGCCCCGTCGGTGTAGATAAGGCGCTTGCAGTAGAACGAAATCTCTGCGTTGTAAGCCTTGTCGGCACTGTCTATCTTATACACCACGTTGAAGTCGTCGCGGCTGCCACGCACTATGTCGGCGAATTCGAGGTTCTCTATGAGGTTGGGTGTGGCGCGCATCACGTCGTTCTGGTGCGAGGGGCGGAAGTTAATGTCGTAGTAGATGATGGCGCCGCGGCTACGCGCATATTCGAGCAGCCCCTCCACCTGCGGGCGCACGGCGGGGTTGACGGCGTAGAACGAGCCGAAGAGCACGATGTCGTCGGGCTGTATGTCGGGGAAGCTGAAGTCGAGGTGGTCGTGCTGCGTGTCGCGATAGAACACGTAGTCGGCCTCGTTGCGCTCGTTGAGAAACGCCAACGACACGGGAGACTTGCTCCCTGGCAACGTGGTCACGTTGTCGGCGTCGACGCCGTTGTCGCGCAGAAACTCTTTTATGTATTCGCCCACGCGGTCGTTGCCTGCCTCTGAGAATAAGGTGCAGGGCACGCCGGCACGTCCCAACGACACGATGGCGTTGAACGTCGAACCGCCTGGCACCGCCTCTATGGGTTTGCTGTTCTTGAAAATGATGTCGAGCATCGTCTCACCGATGCCAATGACTTTTCGCATAATGCCTTGTTCTGATTTGATTATAAAACTCCTGATTTTTATATGAGACAACGGCGTGGGGCGGCAGAGCATGCCATGCCCTATTTTGCGTTGCCCGATGCAAATATCTTAATTATTTTGGAAACAGCAAAAAGATTATTCGTAATTTTGTATTTATTATACAAGTAGACGAGAAACGAGTTGACAAGTAGACAAGGAGATTAGAAAAGAGTTACGAACATGACAACACAACGACTATACAACACCGCCATGCTGCCCAACGGGCTGCGCATCATACACCGCGAGGCACCGTCGCCAGTGGTGTATTGCGGCTACGCCGTAAACGCTGGCACACGCGACGAACAGCCAGGGGAAGAGGGCATGGCACACTTCTGCGAACACATGACGTTCAAAGGCACGGACAGACGACGTCCGCTGCAAATCCTGAACTGCCTGGAGCGCGTGGGCGGCGACCTCAATGCGTTCACGGGGAAGGAGGACACAGTCTACCACGCCGCCATATTACACGACCACACGGCACGCGCCGTAGACCTGCTGACCGACATCGTGTTTCACAGCACATACCCACAGGCAGAGATAGACAAAGAGGTGGAGGTGATATGCGACGAGATAGAGAGCTACAACGACTCGCCATCGGAGCTGGTATATGACGAAGGGGAGAACGCGGTGTTTTCGGGTTGCACACTCGGACATAGCATACTGGGCGACGCACAGCAGCTGCGCACCTACACCACAGCCCACGCCGTGGCGTTCACACAGCGCCTCTACCGCCCCGACAACGCCGTGTTCTTTGCTTATGGCGACATCAGCTTCACACGCTTGGTGGCAATGTTGCGCCGCGCACACGGCATAGCGCCCAGCGAACCGCTGCTACCCTGCCCTGCCCCCGCAGAGACGCTGCGCCGCAACCGCCGTACCACGCCCCTCGCACCATACCTCCCCACGCACCGCGAGAAGGTGATGAACACGCACCAGACACACGTCATGCTCGCCAACCGCGCCTACGCCGTGGGCGACGAGCGACGCATGCCGCTCTATCTTATGAACAACATGCTCGGCGGACCAGGCATGAACGCGCGCCTCAACCTGTCGCTGCGTGAGCGCCACGCGCTGGTCTACACCGTCGAGAGCTTTGTCACAAGCTACGGCGACACAGGACTGTGGGGCATATACTTCGGCTGCGACCCACACGACACGAAGCGTTGTCTGCGGCTCGTGCGACGCGAACTCGACCGCTTTATGCGCCAGCCGCTCACACCGTCGCAGCTCGCCGCCGCGAAGCGTCAGATAAAAGGACAGATCGGAGTGGCATGCGACAGCCGTGAGAGTTTCGCCCTCGACTTCGCAAAGGTGTTCCTACACTACGGCGTGGAGAAAGACATGACGGCGCTATACGCGCAAATCGACGCCGTGACCGCCGACGACATGCAACGTGTGGCGCAAGAGTTGTTCGACGCAGAACGCCTCACACTGATGGAGATAAAATAATAGCGCTTTCCACACTAAGCCGTAGTGGCATTTCCACTGCGGCCATTTGAGGTGACTCACTGCCACACTCTTCCGACCTAACAATCTCTTCCCCCCAACCGCTTGCGACAGTCTTCGAGTATAGCAAGGAGGTCGGCGGCAGTCTCGGCGCGTAGCATCGCTATGCGCGTCTGGCGGAAGTCGGGTATGCCCTTGAATATCGGCGAGGCGGCGAGATGGCGCCGTGTGTGCAATATGCCGCGATATTCGTCTATGCGGTCGATGTTTATCCGCAGCTGCTCCTCGAGTATGTCGAGCTTGTGGTCGAAGTCGAGGGTGGGGTCGGCGGGCAGTCCGTCGAGGTAGTCGCGCATCTCTTTGAATATCCATGGGCGTCCGAAGGTGGCGCGACCCACCATCACCGCGTCTACGCCATAGCGCTCAAACGCCGCCTTTGCCTGCTCCGGCGTGGCGATATCGCCGTTGCCGATGATGGGTATATGTATGCGCGGGTTGCGCTTCACCTCGCCGATGAGCGTCCAGTCCGCCTCACCGGTGTACATCTGCGCACGTGTTCTGCCGTGTATGGTGAGCGCCTGTATGCCGCAGTCTTGCAGTCTCTCAGCGAGATCGGTTATCACCAGATTCTCGGAGTTCCAGCCCAGACGTGTCTTCACCGTCACGGGGGTGTTGACAGCCTTCACCACCTTCTCCGTGATTTCGAGCAGGAGCGGAATGTTCTGCAACATGCCGGCGCCGGCACCCTTGCCTGCCACCTTCTTGACGGGGCATCCGAAGTTTATGTCTATGACGTCGGGGCGCGCCTGTTCCACTATCTTTGCCGCCTCCACCATGGCGTCGACGTCGCGTCCGTAGATTTGTATGCCCACGGGACGTTCCTCGTCGCTGATGGTCAGCTTGTTCACTGTCGACTTTATCGAGCGCACGAGCGCCTCGGCACTGACAAACTCGGTGTAGACCATCGATGCTCCGTAACGCTTGCACAGTAGTCTGAAGCCGATGTCTGTGACGTCTTCCATCGGTGCGAGGAAGATGGGGTGTGGTCCAAATTCTATATTTCCTATTTTCATGTTGAAAGTGTGTTCAAAGTTGACTTGTCTACTTGTCAACTCGTCAACTAAGAGATAAAATGATATTTCCCTCCTGCATACAACCTCACTACGCCCTTCATCTCAAGTGCGAAGAGCAGCGGAGTGAGCTGCGGTATAGCCAGAGAGAGGTGTGTGGCGATGGTGTCTGCCTGCATGTCGCCATGTTTTGACAGCAGGTTGGCAACCGCCTGCTCCTGCGGCGAGAGACTTGGGAAGAGGTCGCGCACTATGCCTTGCTGACGCGCCACAGCAAGCTCCTTGTCCTCCTGCCACCCCATCGTCTCCACGAGGTCGGCGGCAGAGGTGAGCAGACGGGCGCCCTGAGCCCGAATAAGGTTGTTGCAGCCCGCGCTGTAGGGTGCTCCCACGGCGCCAGGGAAGGCAAACACGTCACGCGAATATTCACGTGCCAGGCGCGTGGTGATGAGCCCTCCGCCGTGCGCGGCACTCTCCACGAGCACTGTGACGTCTGCCATACCTGCCACGATGCGGTTGCGTCGCACGAAGTTGAGCTTCTCCATGCGTGTGCCACAGGCAAACTCGGTGACCAGCCCACCCTGCTCCACCATGCGCTCTGCCACCGTCTTGTGGCGCGGCGGATAGATGGTGTCGAGTCCGTGGGCGAGCACCCCCACCGTCGGCAGCCCCACGTTGAGCGCCTCGTTGTGTGCGCAGATGTCTATGCCGTAGGCCAGTCCGCTCACCACGAGCGTCTGCGGACAGAGCGTCTGTAGCTCACGCACGAAGCGGTTGGTGAGGTCTTGGCCATAGGCGGTGCAGTGTCGTGTGCCCACGACGCTCACTATGCGACGGCTGTTGAGGTCGGCGTTGCCGCGCATGAACAGCACCAACGGTGCGTCCGGACACTGGCGCATGCGTGCTGGGTAACGGTTGTCGCTGAAGGAGACCACCTTTATGCCGTGCTCCTGCGCGTAGCCATACTCGTCGGTGGCACGTCCTATCATGTCGCCGATGGCTGCCGCCGCCTTCACCAGACGCTCTGACGCGTCGGGCAGCAGCGCCCTGATGTCGCGACACCGCTCCACCACCGCCGTCGCCGACCCCGCCTTGCGGTACAGCTCCGTCATGTCCGTCAGCCCGAAGTTGCTGGCACACGCCATGGCAATGGCGTTTATCGCCTCCCGTTCCACCGGGACAGTAGCATTGTCAGTCATTTCTTTTGTTTTTCATATTCCCCCTTTTCCGCTTCTATTTGGCAGAGTTGGAAGGGTCGGCATGGATATATTTAGCGAACGCGCGGTCGTAGTCTTCGCTGTTGGAGAGTCGTCCGTTGACGAGAACCACCAGCTCCACCACGCTCTTAAAGCACAACACGTTGTCGGACTTGCGGTAGATGTCTTGGTTGAAGACGTAGCGCAAGCCCTCCTTCTTCATGCCGAGGCGTGAGACAAAGCGGTCGTCGCAGCGCAACGGGGTCTTGTACTGTAGGTTCATACGTGCCACCACGGCGTCGACGCCCTTCTCATGGAGTTGCGCGAAGCTCACCCCCAGCGACAGCAGGAACTGATGTCGCGTGTGCTCGGTGTAGTGTAGGTAGTTGGCATTGTTTACTATGCCCTGGATGTCGCACTCGTAATCGCGCACGTCCATCTCTGTTTCATATATATATTTGTCGTTCATTGTCGCGTGATTTTTCACTTTTCACTTTTCGTTTTTACCTTTAAAAACTCGTACCCGAAGCGGCATCGCAGACAGTCTTTGCGGTCGCAGTACTGTCGTTTGAGCTGTATGAGTGCCTGTGAGTCGCCTGCATTTTCGACCGAAAGCCCACACTGCTGCCACATACGCACAATGGTGTTGTTCTCAGCCTTTAGCTCTTCGAGAAAGGCGAAGGCGCGATGGCACAACTTCTCCGACGCCGTGTGACGTCCATAGGCGTAGAGCATGGGCACCACCGTATTGATTATGAGCAGGTCTTTCGACGCTTTAGTCAGGCGCTTCGCACTCTTTGCCGCCTGCAGAGCCTCCTCTTCGTTCCTCCCGCCAGCCCCTTCCGTCTGCTGTACGCTACACTCTGTCACCCCCTTCGTGCTGTCGGCGGTCTCTTGTCCAAACGTGTAGTGGTTGTGCCAGTAGGGCGTTGTCTCTGTCGAGAGCATGCGTCGCGCGTCGTCGAGGGTCTCGCAGTCTGCCATGATGCTGAGCGAACAGTGTCGCGAACAGTAGAGATGGACGAGTTGTGCGATGCGTATGTACGGGAAATTCTGCGGTCTGAGCCTCAGAAAGCGCCACTGTCTGCCGTCCATCGGTGTGAGGCGGAACTTATGGGCGAGGTAGTCGTACTCCTTTGAGAGGCGCTGAAAATAGCTGTCGGCAGCCGTTTCTATCTGTCGTCGCTCCGCCACCGCCGCCACATTGAGCAGTCCTGCCTGTCCGAGAAACAGCGCTTCAATTTGGAACGGGTCGTCGCGGTGGTGTGCCGCGGCATCGAGGGGCAGCGCGTTTGCCCATGCCTCGAAGGCGTCGCCGTTGACTCCAAAGCCGAAGTTGCGTGCCAGTGTGGTGAAGAACGCGCGCTCCCACGCCCCCTCCGCTGCCTTGACGCGCTGCTCTATGGCCTCGGTCTTCTGTTGCAGACGCTCGGTCTGCAGGGCGCTCA
>Ga0129313_1002128_pt1 | contig 10913 bp, 11 predicted proteins | sample O1105metagenome_FD_94436 | JGI IMG/M metagenome (GOLD analysis project Ga0129313, IMG submission 94436) | Orangutan group fecal microbial communities from fecal samples from Wisconsin, USA - O1105 metagenome | ecosystem: Host-associated > Mammals > Digestive system > Large intestine > Fecal... | reverse complement strand
GAACGCGGGAGGAGTCTGTACGTCAGGCTGGCCGATGTTGAGGTGATAGATGTTGATGCCGCGTGCCTTTGCCGCCACCGCATACGGGTGGAACTTACGCATCGGAGACAGGCCGCATTTTTCAACTTTGCTGGAAAATTTCATGTTGTGCTCCTTTCTTTATTTATCGGAACTGATTATAATAAAAGTCAAAAGTCTTATCATTGCTTTTTGCGGAATGTGAGTCTTTTATCCAAGAAGCTGCAGATTGTGGTCGACGCATTTGCCGCCGAGATAATAATAGCGCGGCACGCGCTTGGAGACCGCGCAGAGCAGCTCGTAGCTGATGGTGCCGCACTGCTTGGCCGCCGTCTCGATGAGCTCATGCTCGCCGAACACCTCGATTTCGTCGCCGACCTTGAGCTGCGGCAGATCGGTCACGTCGATCATGCACATATCCATGCAGATGCGTCCGACCTGCTGCGCCTCGCCGTAGGGGGTGAGCACGCGGAGTTTACCGGAAAGCGCACGAAACAATCCGTCGGCATAGCCGATGGGCAGGACTGCGATGCGGCTGGGCCGCGTGGTGAAGAACCTGCGGCCATAGCTGATGGAGGTGTCGGGGTCAAAATCCTTGATGGTGGAGACCGTGGTTTTGACAGTCATCACGGGCTTCATGCCCATTTTTTCGGCGAGGTCACCCGTGCCGTAGAGAATGATGCCGCAGCGCACCATGTCCCATGCCCATTCGGGATAGCTGGCGATGCCGCCGGCATTGCAGCAGTGGTGCAGGCGGAATTTGAAATGGCCCTGCGTCTCCACTGCGTCGATCATGCGCAGAAAGCGGTCATGCTGAATGTTTGTGAACACAACACAGTCTTCCGCCGCTTCATCGCTGACGCAGAAATGCGTGAACACACCCTCGACATCAAGGCCCGGAAGCGCGAGAATCTGCAAAATATCGCGCAGGCTTTCGTCGAAGTGTGCCTCGTCGCACTGAAAGCCGAGGCGGCCCATGCCGGTGTCGAGCTTGATGTGGACTTTCATCCTCTTGCACGCGCGGACCGCGGCGGCGGAATAGGCCTCGGCGATCGCCAGATTCGGTAAGGCCTGCGTCATGTCGTTTTTCAAAATGCGTTCCACCTGATCCGCGGGGGTGAAGCCCAGCATCAGGATCGGTAGCGTGACGCCGTTCACGCGCAGTTCCTCGCATTCGTCGATATTCGACACGGCAAGGTAGCCCGCGCCGATCTTTTCAAGGTGCTTCGCCACGCGCACCGCGCCGTGGCCGTATGCATCCGCCTTGACAACGCCGAGAAGCTTTGCACCTTGTCCGACCTGCTTACGGATGGTCTCGAAGTTGTGCGTCAGGTGATCGAGATTGACCTCTGTCCATGTACGTTTTAACGTACTTTCCATAAAGAGCCGACCTTCTTTCCGGAATACTCGCAGAATCCCTCTTTTCTGCGGTAACTGAGCAGAGCATATCATCACTTTTTCCAAAAATCAATGAAAATTTTAATAATTTTTTGCGATATTGCCTTTTGGACGAAAATTTAGACATGCACAAAAACGATGAAAAAATTTGACAGATCACAAAATGGGCGCTATGATCTTCAAAAGAGCAAAAAAAGCGCACATTGTGAGTCTTTTATGACGCTCAATAAAAATCACGCTAAGAAAGAGGTCGATCGTATGGGGCCATGGTCTTTTGTTGGAATGATACTGCTCATGTTTCTCGCACTTTTCGTCGGGCTGCGCGCCAGCGCGGCACGAAAACACACGCTGCGGGAGTCGATCCTGCAAAACAGGGCAGAGCTTACCGCGGTGGCCGAGCTGATCCGGCAAAAAAAGAACTATCAGGCCGAAAACCTTCTGATCCAGCGCGGAAATAACCGCGCTGCGGCACGCACCGTGGTCGTTTTGATCCGCGAGCTGCTCAAAAGCGGCGAATGGGACAGGGCTTAAAAGATGAAGCGTCTTATCAGGAGAATTTTGCAGGCCTCTTTTGGACTGGCCGTCAACGGCTGCGGCCTCTATCTGATGCTGCAGGCCTCTATCGGTCTTGCGCCGTGGGATGTGCTGGCGCTCGCGCTTTCGAAGCATCTGCCGCTGTCCTACGGCAGCGTCGTCATGCTGATCGGCTTTCTGCTTATCGGCGTCAATCTGCTGCTGGGTGAACCGATCGGCATCGGCATGGTGCTCGACGCGCTTATTGTCGGGAGCGTCGCGGACCTGCTTACGCAGCTCGATTTGGTCCCCACGCAGACCGCGCTGCTTTCCGGCGTTTTCTGTATGCTGCTGGGGCTTACACTGGTGGCTGTTTCGCAGTGGATCTACATGTCCGCGGCGCTTGGCTGCGGGCCGCGCGATGCGCTGTTTGTCGCGCTCGGCAAGCGACTTCCCCGAGTTCCGATCGGCATCGTGCAGTTTATTCTTCTCGCACTGCTTCTCGCTGTTGGCTGGCTGCTCGGCGGCCCCGTGGGGATCGGCACGCTCATGGCGGTCTTTGGCCTCAGCGCGATCATGCAGGGCGTATTTGCGCTCGTGCACTTCGACCCCCGCGGTATCACCCACGAAAGCATTCTGCAATCGATACAGGCTGCACGTAAGGCAGCCGTCTCAGCCAGAAAGGAAAGATGATATGAACGATACCTTCGGCATTCTGCCAAAGGGCAGGCGCAACCTCATCACCGATGTGGCGGGCGTAAGCGTCGGTCACTGCACGCTTGCGCACGGTGCGGTCCAGACCGGCGTGACGGCGCTGATCCCTCATCAGGGCGACCTTTTTCACGACCGCTGCCTTGCCGCGGCGCATGTGATCAACGGCTTTGGAAAAAGCATGGGGCTCGTTCAGGTGCAGGAGCTCGGCTGCATCGAAACGCCGTTGATCCTGACGAACACGCTCTCCGCCGGCACGGCCTACACCGCCTGCGTGCGCTACATGCTCGAACGAAACGGGCAGATCGGACGTGAGGAGAGCACGGTGAATCCGGTCATCCTCGAGTGCAACGACGGCTATCTCAACGATATCCGCGGTCTGCACGTCACAGAGGGCGACGTGCGTGCCGCCATTGATGCCGCCGGAGAGAACTTTGCGCTTGGCGCGGTCGGTGCGGGCCGCGGCATGAGCTGCTATCAGCTCAAGGGAGGCATCGGATCTGCCTCGCGCGTGTTCGAGATCGGAGGGCAGACCTATATGCTCGGCGCGCTGGTGATGACCAACTTCGGCACTCTCGTCGACCTGACGATCGCGGGCAAGCCGCTCGGCCGCTCGCTCGCCAAAACGCCGGAGAGCGCAAAGGGCTCGTGCATCATGATTCTCGCCACGGACGCGCCGCTCTCCTCGCGTCAGCTCGCGCGGCTGGCGCGCCGCGCCCAGAGCGGCCTTGCGCGTACCGGCGCGGTCACGGAGCAGGGAAGCGGCGAGATCGCGCTCGCGTTCTCCACGGCGAACCGCATCCGCACATCGGAAACGATGCAAAGCGCCGCATTCCTCAACGACGCGGGCCTTGATCCTGTCTTCCGCGCCGGGACGGAGGCGGCGGAGGAGAGCATCATCCGCTCCATGCAGGAGGCCGAGACCGTCACAGGCCGCGACGGCCATGTGCGCCTCTCACTGCAAGACGCGCTGAAAAACGCCGGTCTTGCCTGACGGCACAAAAAGCAAAAAGGCCGTTCGGACACGAAAGTCCGAACGGCCTTGTCTTTTTGGCCGGGCAGTATCAGTAGTGGACGATGCACTGGTAAATGCAGGTCTCGCCGCCGAGGTTTTCGTAGGAGTGCTTTTCATAGCCGGCAAACGACATGGAGTCGCCCACGCCGAGCGTGTAGGTCTTTTCGCCCACGTGCATCGTGAGCACGCCCTGTGTCACGACGAGGTATTCCTCCTGCGCGTTGGCGTGCGTGGTGGAGTCATAGCGGACGCCCGGCTCCATGACGATATACAGATAATCGAACGGCGCCATGGGGTTGAACGGGAAAAGCGTATACACGCTGAGTCCGCCGGGGCGGTTTTTCAGCGGCTCAATCGCGCTCAGCGGCGTGACGTGGTAGTCAGACGTCGCAACGGGGACCAGAAGGTTCGACATGGAAATGTGCAGCCCCGCCGCGATCTTCCACACCGTGGCCAGCGTGGGGCTGGACTCGCCGCGCTCGATCTGCCCGAGCATCGTCTTGGATACGCCGGTGCGGTTCGCCGCCTCATCCAGGCTGATGCCCATCTTTTTACGCTCACTCCGCAAAGTGGCGCCGATATCAACTCTGTTCTCTTTCATTGTGTGACCTCTATACTTGTTATCATCCGCTTTTCTCAATATAAAAGCATTTTTTTAGTATAACATAAGTGCACCCAAAAAGCTACTTATTTTTCTGCAAGCCCGGTTGGACACGCTTTCAAAACGTGGCGTTTTATACAAAATTTTTCGACCGGAATCGGCATATTTGCATCTTGTTTTCAGTTTCTCAAACGATTATGATATAGAAAATACGTTATAACGTACGTTAAATCAATTTTATTTGTTATTGCGCGTGCGAAATGGCGTTTTTGAATCAAAACATAAGAAAGGAACAACACACATGGAAAACAAAAAGCTGGAATTCTATGGTGGCGAATGGATGTCATTCCTGCCGCTGGGGCTGTTTCTGGTCGGTATCATCTATACCACCTTCTTCGTCGGCTCCATTTCTGACGGTGCTCTCTGGCTCCCCGCGTTCCTCGCAATCTGCATCTCTCTGTTCTTCGCAAAGGATAAGAAAGTCTATACGAACGTCGTGATCAACGGCATTGCCAGCCCTGATGCCATCATTCCCGTCATCTGCTGGTTCTTCGCCGGTGTGTTCTCCCGCATCCTGCGCTCCTCCGGTCTGGCTGACGCGATCGCTGGCACCTCGGCCAACCTCGGCGTTGGGGAGACGATGTTCCTCGTCATCACGTTCCTCGCCTGCGCGCTGTTCGCCACCGCGTCCGGCACGGGCTTCGGCACGATCGCCGCCGGTATGGGCGTTATGTACCCCGCGGGCCTCGCGCTCGGCTGCAACGGTCCGCTGCTGTGCGGCATTATCATCTCCGGCGCAGCCTTTGGCGACAACCTCGCTCCCGTGTCCGACACCACCATCTGCTCCGCGACCTCGCAGGGCGTGGATGTTCCCGGCGTCGTGCGCTCCCGCTTCAAGTATTCCGCCGTGGCGGCCGTTATTACGGTCATCGCGATCTTTATCGTCGGCCCCATGACCAAGGGCAGTATGGAACCCTATGCCAGCGAGCTTGAGTACAATCCCCTCGCGTTCCTGATGCTTATTGCGGTCGTTCTGACGGTCATCGTCGCGATGAAGACCGGCGACATCATCATCGCGACGGTCCTCGGCGGTATTACCGGCAGCATCATCGGCGTTGCCTGCGGCCTGTTCAAGTTCGTCTCCGTCAGCACCGACGGCAATGTGGAAAACGCGCTGTTCACCATCTCCAACAAGGGCGACGTGCTCAACTGCACCTTCGGCGGCATCGTCCAGACCGGCCTTTCGAGCATGCTGCAGGTCTGTGTGCTGTGCATGCTCCTGTTCGGTTCGATCAGCTGCCTGCGCGCAGGCGGCGGCGACAAGAAGCTGCTCGAGGTCATGAGCCGCGGCGTCAAGACCGCGGTCGGCGCGGAGCTGATCATCTCCGCGATGGTCATCGTGCTCTCCTCCATCATGGGCCTGAACGCGCCCGCGATCCTTACGGTCGGCGCTTCTTTCGCCCGTCCGATGTCCGAGACCTACGGTTTTACCGGCTACCGCGCCGCCAACCTGCTCGACGGCCAGTCCAATACGCTGTGCTACTGTGTGCCCTGGGGTGCCGGTGTGATCTACGCCATCGGCTTTGCCGCTGAGACTGCGGTTCCCTTGGCGGCCGTTTCCGTCACGCCCTGCCCGATCTACTGCTACGCACTGCTCGTTGTGTTGACGGCCTCCATCTTCCTGCACATCGGCGACCACGACGGCGAGGAATATCTCAAAAAGCTCAAGGCAGAGCAGAGCAAGTAAATCATCCCAAACGACAGATAACGATTATTGACAGGAGGTCATCGTATTATGGCAAAAAAGGGCGATTGGGTCCGCATCCATCGTAATGTTCTGGAGCCCTCCGGCCGCGCGGCGAGCGTGCCCGAGGACACGAAAAAGGTTCCTCTTGAAATGTGGGACAAGGGTCATCTGCTCGAGGATGCCGAGCTTGGCGGCGAGTGCCGCGTCCTGACGCGTACGGGTCGCGTGGAGCACGGCACTCTCATTGAAGTCAACCCGCAGTTTGAGATCAATTTCGGCGACTTTGTCCCCGAAGTGCTGGCCATTGACGACCAGCTTCGCGATGCACTTTTTGGAGGTGAGCAGGCATGAAGGATATGAGCTACAATGCCGTGACCGGTCGTATGGCCGATATCATCCAGAACGCTGTCGGCGTGGATTATAAGCAGTTTGAGCTCGGCGGCATCGCCTTCGATTACGAAAAGCTCATGGCGAGCACCGGCTATACCCTTGAGGACAACATCCGCATCCAGGAGTCCGTGAACGTGGGCCATACGCCCATCTTTGAGCTGCACAATCTGACCGCCCTTGCCAGAAAGTGTGCCAAGCCGGGCTACGGCGCCCGCATTTTCGTCAAGGACGAGGCCTCGAACCCCGCAGGTTCTTTCAAGGAGCGCCGCGCGGCCACGAGCGTGTATCACGCCAAGAAGATGGGCTACAAGGGCGTCATCGCCGCCACCAGTGGCAATTACGGCGCGGCGGTCGCCTCGCAGGCGGCCATGCAGGGCCTCAAGTGCCTGATCGTGCAGGAGTGCTTTGACTCCCACGGCGTCGGCCAGCCCGAAATTCTGGAAAAGGCCCGTAAGTGCGAGGCCCTCGGCGCAGAGGTCTTACAGCTCTCTGTCGGCCCCGAACTCTTCTATGAGACGCTGATGATGCTTGAGGATACCGGCTACTTCAACGCCTCCCTCTACAGCGCCTTCGGCATCGGCGGCGTGGAAACGCTCGGCTGGGAGCTCGGCCACCAGTTCATTGAAAAGTATGGCCGTCATCCTGATGCCGTTGTTGTGGCGAACGCCGGCGGCGGCAACCTGACCGGTACCGCCCGCGGCCTGCACAAGGCCGGCTGCAACCCCAAGATCATCGCCGCCTCTGTCGACCTGTCCGGTCTGCATATGGCGTCGGATAAGGCGTTCAACCGCAAGAGCTTTACTACGGCGCACACCGGCTTCGGTGTGCCCCACAGCTCCAAGCCGGACAGCTGCGACCTTCCGCGTTCTGCCGCGCGCCCGCTGCGCTACATGGACCGCTATGTGAGCGTCACACAGGGCGAGACCTTCTACATCACCGAAGCGCTCGCGACCCTCGAGGGCATGGAAAAGGGCCCTGCGGGCAACACCAGCCTGACCGCCGCGTTCTATCTGGCGCAGGAGATGCCCGAGGATCAGATTATCGTCGCGCAGGAGACCGAGTACACCGGCGCCGGCAAGAGCATCATGCCGCAGCTGAGCTTTGCCCGTAAGAACGGCATCGAGCTCAAATTCGGCGACCCCAAGGACGAGATCCCCGGCACGAACATCATCTTCCCGTCCCGTCCCGAGCTGCTCAAGGCGCGAGACCTCGACCTCGAGCACATCCGCCGCAGCTATATTAAGCACGCGGTCGGCACCTATCCGATCGATAAGCTCAGCGATGTCGATCTGAAGTTCCTCGCCGAAGAGACCAACACCGACCTTGCTTTCGTCAAGTCGGTTCTCGGCATTTGATTTTTCAACATATTTTCCCCTCCATCCCTGATACAGGCAGAGAGGCGCGGCATTTGCCGCGCCTCTCTGCTTGCTTATGAGGCTTCCTCCGTTTTTATTTTTATAGAAAGAATCGAACGGAACGGATCGTGGAGACAGACAAAAACTGCCGTGTACGCGGGCGAAAGGTGATGGATATTTACCGCAAACATACCGTTGCGGTAGGGAGCTGATTGTGCTATGATTCATCAAAAGGCACAGGCCCGGCCTGTTTTCCCGCGTCCTGCGGCACAGGATAATAGGGAAGCGGAAACGGCGGGCGGGACCTTGAAAATTGACAATACAGAAAGAATCACTTGACGATGAAACCCAAATTTGACGGCTACGCGGCGCAGTACGACGCCTGGTTTATGGAAAACGAAAACGTGTTCCAGAGCGAATTCCGCCTGTTTGAAAAGGCGCTCGGCGATATTTCGGGCAAGCGCATGCTCTCCGTCGGCTGCGGCAGCGGCCTGTTCGAGAGTATGATCGACTGCAAGAACATCGAGGGCGTTGAGCCCTCGCGCGACATGGGCGCGATCGCGCAGAAGCGCGGCATCAACGTCATCGCCTTCGACGCGCTCAAATCGCTCGGCTTCCACGATTTTGACTTCTATCAGACGCTTTTAAAGAACCCTATGTACACCAACGAGAGCGTGGAGGACGTCGTCCCCGGCTATCAGAGCGGCGGCTACGTCGCGCTCATCGCCCACAAATGAGCGGGGAGAACAGAGTGAAGCTCTCCGAGAGGATCTACGAGCGGGCAAAGGCGCTCTGGCCGCGGTATCTGACCCATCCGTTTGTGACGGAGATGGCGAACACGATCGACGAGACGTTCCGCACGCATCTTCCGTACATGAAGCGCCTCGGCGTCACGGAGGAGGAGATCGCCGATGCGCGCCCGCACATCGACAACAGCGCCTACAGCCATTACATGCTCTGCGAGGCGCAGGCGGGGGATGTGCTGACGGGGCTCGTGACGCTTTTGAACTGCTCGTGGAGCTATGCGTATATTGCCGAGCAGATGGTGGAGCGCTACCCAAGCGCCCTGCACGATGAGAACTACGGCGCGTGGTTCGCGGGCTACGTTTCCGAGGAGTACCGGCAGACGAATCAGGCCTTGATCGACCGGATCGACGCGCTCGCCGAAGTGATCGACGAAAAGAAGGCGCAGCGGCGCTGCGAGATCTTCGAAAATTGCTGCCTTTTTGACCTGCGCTTCTGGGACATGGTCTACACGATGGGCGAGAACTGAACAGGAAAGAAAAGCCGGAGCAGCCTGAGCTGCTCCGGCTTTTTCATTGAAAAGAAAGGAAATTCACGGTTCCACGTTGGCGTGCTCCATCAGGTCGATGAGTACGCGGATGCCCTGCAAATACGAGCGGACGAGAAGACGCTCGTTCGTGCCGTGCACGCCGGAGGCGGCCTCCGCGGGCTCGGTCATAAACGGGCTGCACCGCAGGCACGTGTCGCAGATCTCCTCATAGCGGTGCGCGTCCGTCGCGCCCGCGGTCATCGACGGGATGAACACGACGTCCGGGAAGTAGCGCTGCATGCTCTCGACGACCCTGCGATAGCCGTAGCCGTCGCGCTTTGCGATGGCGGAGGGGTCGTTCGCTTGCAAAAAGCGCATCTCGACGCCTTTGTCCTGTACGGCCTCACGGCAGTGGGCCATGACGCTCTCGACCGTGTCTCCGTCCGCCAAGCGGAAGTTGATGACCGCGGTCATGTCCTGCGGCATCACATTGCACGCGGCGCTGCCGCCGTGGATCATCGTGGGCGCGATGGTGGTGGTGACAAACGGGAAGAGGTCGGGCGAGCCCATGCAGCAGGCCGCGATGGCGTCCGCGTTGCCCGCAACATCCTGCACAAGAGTCTTGAGCGGCTCTTCGGTGATGTAGGGAGCGAGGGTTTCAAACGCGCCGGTCATGGCGCTGTTGAGGTGCACGGAAAACGGCGCGCGCGTGATGTCGGCGATCGCGCCGGAGAGACGCCCAAGTGACGTGCCGCCGAACGGACGGCTCGAATGCCCGCCGATGCTGTGGACAGAGAGCTCCAAGTCGGCGTAGCCCTTTTCCATCAGCTGCACGCTGCCGATGGCCGTCTCCGGCGCGCCGAAGGCCGTGCCGGGCTCAATTTTGCAGCCGCCCTCGTCAAGAACGAATTCGAGCGTCACGCCCTGCGCCTTCAAATGCTCGGCGATGGCGAGCGCGCCTAAGTTGATGGTCTCCTCGTCGTCGCCGAAGGCGAGATACGCCGTGCGGGCAAAGGACTTGCCGTGGGCGAGCAGATATTCCGCGGCCTCCAGCACACCGAAGACCTGCTCTTTGATGTCAAGCGTGCCGCGGCCCCAGATATAGCCGTCTGCGATGTCGCCGGAAAAGGCGGGATGCGTCCAGTCCTGCTCTGTGCCCTCAACAACGGGAACGACGTCCTGATGCGACATGTAGAGGCAGGGGCGCAGAGAAGCGTCGCTGCCGGGGATGGTGATGAGCACGGCGTGGTGGCCGATGCGCTCAAACGTGCCCACGCGCATGATGTTGGGGTAGCTTGCCTTGATGTGCGCGTGCAGCTTGTCGAACTCCGTGTAGTCCGTCCGGCTGTGGTCAAAGTAGTTGATGGTCTTGCACCGGATGGCGGCGGACAGGCGCGCGGCCGCGCCCTCGCCGTCCAAGTCGGGATAATTGCCCTCCAGGGCAAAGAAATCGGTCACTTTTTTCTGTATCATGCCATTTTATCCTCCAGATAGCGGCTGAGAAACTCACGCGTGCGCGGCTCCTTGGGGTTACCGAAGACCTCCTTGGGCGAGCCCTGCTCTAAGATGACCCCCTGATCCATGAAGACGACGCGGTCGCTCACTTCCTTGGCAAACGCCATCTCGTGTGTGACGACGACCATCGTCATGCCCTGCTGGGCGAGATTTTTCATGACGTCCAGCACCTCGCCGACGATCTCGGGGTCGAGCGCGGAGGTCGGTTCATCGAAGAGCATGATCTCCGGTTCCATGCACAGCGCCCGCGCGATGGCGACGCGCTGCTTCTGCCCGCCGGAGAGGCGGCGGGAGTCGGCGTGGATGAAGTCGGCGAGGCCAACGGTCGTTAAGTGCTTGATGGCGGTGGCCTCGGCCTGCACCTTGGGGATGTGCTT
>Ga0129313_1002127_pt1 | contig 10920 bp, 10 predicted proteins | sample O1105metagenome_FD_94436 | JGI IMG/M metagenome (GOLD analysis project Ga0129313, IMG submission 94436) | Orangutan group fecal microbial communities from fecal samples from Wisconsin, USA - O1105 metagenome | ecosystem: Host-associated > Mammals > Digestive system > Large intestine > Fecal... | reverse complement strand
GATAACATCTGCTTCGAGCGATTGGTTCGCAGTAGCAGATACAAATCGAGGCGTGGCTCAGTTTGGTAGAGCGCCGCGTTCGGGACGCGGAGGCCGCAAGTTCGAATCTTGTCGCCTCGATGAGGACGAGATCCCCGGAAACGTTGAGAAATCAAGGTTTCCGGGGGTTTTCTTTGCGAAAATGCGCCCCTCTCCTTTCGGAGAGGGGCGCTGACAGACCGGACCGTGCTGCTTCTGTCTGGCGGAGATCCGCAGGCAGCTTCGCCGCATATATGCCGCCAGAGTGCTTCCCGACTACCCGGACAGGCGCCTCCGGCGCATCAAAAGAGTATTGTTTTTATTATATGATGACCTCTATTTGTCTGTGATAGTTCTGATAATATTGGCCAGGCCAAGGAAGTCTTCTGCCTTAATGATAGCCATTCCCTGACTTTCATCGCCCAGAACCACCAAAGAATCTCCTGCTTTTATGTCAAACACTTTTCTGGCTTTGGCAGGGATTACTATCTGGCCTTTGTCGCCAACTGTAACAATTCCGAAAAGATGCTTTCCTTTTGGCGGAACACCTAATCCCATGTCATCATTCGCCTGATGGTCTGCCAGATCATCAAGCGAAACTCCAAATGCATTGGCCAGCAGCCTGCACTTTTCCAGATCCGGCAGCGTTTCACCTGCCTCCCATTTGGCCACTGCCTGTCGGGAAACACCCGCGATTTCTGCAACGTCTTCCTGCGTAAGCGATCTCATCTTTCTTAACTGAACCAGATTGTCCTTGAACATAGTAATTATCCTTTCTTTTCCATTCCCAGTACTGCCCATCTGAAGAACGGCAATCTTGATATGATTTCCCATAAAACATAGCCTGATACAAATCCTGCCATAAGGCTAAAGACATATATCAATGCCTGGTTCAATAAGCCCGGCTTGGCAACAAACAGGGCTATAGCTGATATTCCCAGATAATGAAACACATACAGTCCGAAACTGTGTCGGTTCATCCACCGCGTAAAGCCATTTTCAAAATCAAAGTTTTCAGCAAATCCTCCCAACAGGGCAAGAGAGCCAAACCAGCTGTAGCTTGTAAACAGCAGCGAACGGTTGATTGGCCCGTCAGCATAGTTCTTTCCATAACTGTACCAGCAGAATGACACACCCAGTATTGCCGCAGCAGAAACTAATAATCCGGAGTATTTCTTTAGTATTTTAATTACCTCATCATGAGAGAATACAAAGTAGCCCAGGAAAAACACGGTGCTGTACAGACCGAATCTGTAAACGATCACTACAGGCGTATTGCCGCTTTGAGCAGACAGCCATATTATCGGTGTCATTAACAGCAGTACCCATAGGTTCACTTTTTTCCCAAGTTGCCAGCCTCTGTCCTTTTCGGCTTTTCTGATCCACGTCAGCATTACGCTGAACAGCCAGAGCATCTGAACATACCACAGTACACCGCTGCCGCTGAGCACCATGATCAGATACTTTATAATGGCAGGAACTTCCTTCAGATCGTCAAAAGCATTGCTGAGGGACATGCTGATATAGCCCTGAATAAACTGAAAGACGAACAATCCGATCGTTGAAGGAACCAGAAGCTTTACTGTGCGGTTTTTAACGAATTCTTTATCTGTATGTTTTTCAAGATACAGTCTTGAAGAAATGCCGGAAACGATAAACAGTATCGGCATCAGCCAGGGATATACTGCATTAAGAAACAGATCGTAATACTGTACATCAAGCTCCGTAATTCTTCCAAGGCCTCCCGGTACTCCCTCTGTGTTATACATGTACAAAACATGGTAAATGACTACCAGAACCACTGTTACCCATCGGATATTATCCAAATAATGCTTTCTCATACTAATCTCACCTTTGCAACCGTTATTAACATTATTGTAGATAAGCATATAATTTTGCTCCACCAACCATATGTAACAATTCAACATGAAATAAGTTATGATCGGTTGCTTTTATCTGGATATTTTCATTTTTCAGAAATTTTATCAGTTTTGTAGCTCATTTAATCTGGCTAAATCAGAGAATGTAAGGCAGCCTAAGTGTACAACAGAAAAGGAAGAAGTATGGGGGAAAAGGACATTCCAGAACTGTGGATTTTACAGGTCAGGGGATGTCCTTTTTGCTGATATGGAAGTGTTCAATGGACAAGGTAATGATACTGAGAGATATTAAGACTGATAGGAATGATATCTATCTTATCTATTGTTACTTGTTCTGATTTCTCCATTCCCGTGGGGAGACACCATAAATATTTTTAAATGCACGGGAAAAATGAAGCTGATTTTCGTATCCGACAGCAGAGCCGACATCTGCAATGGATAAGGAAGTCAGCTTTAATAATTCCGTAGCCTTTACCATGCGGTAGTTCATAAGAAATTCCTGCGGGGAGCGGCCAATCGAGTTGCGGAAGATTTTTCCGAAATAACTCCGGTTGATGCCGCATACCGCAGCGATATCTTCAATCGAAATATTATTCTGAAAATTCTGTTCCATATAATTGATCGCTTCTTTTATATAATAATCACTCATGTGTCCGCTGGAGACCAGCTTTGTCGATTTTGCCGACTGTAGCAGATAATCCAAAAACAGATACAGATGCCCGATCAGATGGAAGGAGGATTCCTGCGGATGATTGACGATATAAAGCATTTCATCGGCAAGTTTTTCCCGTAATTCTTTGGAATGGGAATGATAAACGGGCGCGTCTTTGCACAAATCTGTGACACTTAAAGCCTCTTTTACACGTAAGCCGTCAAATTCGATCCACATATATTCCCATGGAAGCTGTTCATCGGCAATGTAAGTATTGATCTGCCCCGGGAAAATCATAAATCCCTGTCCGCTTTTTACGGAATAGGTCTGTGTATCCCCTTTTGCATTGTCTGCCATGAGTGTTCCGGTTCCGGAAAGAATGTAGTGAAAAAGGTAGTGGTTGCGTGTTGCAGGCCCGAATGAATGGCCGGGATCACACTGTTCATATCCAAACTGATACATGCACAGATCGATAAAATTTTCATTTGGAAAAATATTAAAAAATGTATTGCTCATAAAATACTCCTTATATGCCAAAATGCGACATCAATATTTATTATAGTATAAAATATTGCATTTCGGTATAAAATTGAAAATATGAAGATATTTAAGGACGCATAAAGGCATATTATAATCAGATTATCAGAAAAAGTAACCGGGTATATTGCAAGAAAGGAGAGAGGAATATGGCAAAAAGAAATATTTTCCGCAGTGTTGCGGCGGTGCTTGCACTTGGCATGTGTATGACGGGTCTTGCCGGATGCGGAGGTGAAAAAAGGGCAGACGGGAAAACAGAAATCGAAGTGGTTTCCTACAAACCAGAAGCAGTTAAGGCATTTGAAAAGATTGAAAAGCGGTTCAATGAAACACATGATGACATCCATCTGACGATTTCATCTCCAAACGAAGCAATGACCATTTTAAAGACACGTTTTATCCGGGAGGATTATCCGGATATCATCGCAATCGGAGGAGACATCAACTATTCCAACTTTTTAGATGCAGATCTGTTTGATGATATTTCCGATCTGGATGAAGTCCAGACCGTAAAACAGGCATATCTGGATATGGATAAGGAACTGGAGTTTATTCCAAAGGATGGCACGTATGCACTTCCATATGTGGCAAACGCGGCAGGAATTTTATATAACAAAGATCTGTTTGAGGAAAATGGCTGGAAAGTTCCGACCACCTGGCAGGAATTTACCACACTGTGTGATGAAATAAAGCAAAGTGGAACACTTCCGATGTATCTGGGCTTTAAAGATACCTGGACCTGTCTGGCCCCGTGGAATGCGCTGGCGGTCGGACTTACCGATTCGGACACCTGCAATCAGGTAAATATGGGAAATACCACATTTGCCAGGGCTTATGAAACGGTAGCAGAAAAGATGCGTGCGCTTTTGGATTACGCAGAAAAAAATCCGTATGCATATGGTTATAACGATGCATGTACAGCATTTGCCCGCGGGGAAGCTGCCATGTATCCGATTGGAAGCTATGCGATTCCGCAGATTAAATCGGTCAACCCGGACATGAATATCGGCTCTTTTACATTTCCTGCAAATGATAACGAATCAGACAATGTATTAAATTCAGGAATTGATCTGCAGTTTTCCGTAATGAAAGCATGCAAAAATAAAGAGGCTGCATATGAAGTTTTAAAATATCTGTATGACGATGAGACCATTCAGATTTATCTGGATGATCAGGGCGGAATTGCCTGCAAAGACGGGGATTTTGCAATTCCGGAAACACTCGAGGATATGCGTCCTTACATTGAAAACAACCGCATGGCAGATTATCAGGATCACCATTATCCGAGTGAGATGAGTGTGGATGCCATGATCCAGACGTTCCTGCTGGATACAAGCGACAATGCACAGGAAAAGTTTTTGAAAAAATTTGATTCCGACTGGAAGCGCTACAACCGGGATCTGATTCGGAAAGTACAGGATTATCAGAAAGAACAGGGGGATGCACAATGAAAAAGAAAATGTCAAACAGGGACAAAACATTCTGGGCGGTTATCATACCGGTTGTAATCTTATTTTTTGCATTCAATACACTTCCAATGATCAAAGGTGTGATTTACAGCTTTACCAATTATAAAGGATACGGAATGTACGATTATGTGGGATTCCGGAACTATGTAGATCTGTTTACGGATTCCCGCGTGGGAAAAAGCTATTTGTTTACGTTTAAATATGCACTGGCAGGAACGATACTGGTAAATGTGCTAAGTCTGATCATGGCAGTTGGATTAAACAGTGCAATCCGTTTTAAAAGTGCACTGCGCGGTATTTATTTTGTACCGAATATTTTAGGAGGACTTGTCATCGGCTATATTTTCAGTTTTATTTTTACTTACATTCTTCCAACTGTGGGAAATGTGTTCCATATTGGATTTTTACAGAACAGTATTCTTGCAAGTGAAAAATACGCATGGATTGGTGTGCTGATTGTTGGTGTATGGCAGGCAGTTGCCATGAATACCATCATCTATATTTCCGGTCTGCAGACTGTACCGGAGGAAGTCTACGAGGCGAGCATGCTTGACGGAGCCAGTAAATGGAAGCAGTTCTGGAAAGTAACATTTCCACTGGTGATGCCGTTTGTGACGATCAATCTGGTACTGAGCACAAAGAATTTCCTCATGGTATTCGACCAGATCATGTCATTGACCAAGGGAGGTCCGGCACAGAGCACCGAATCCATCTCTTACCTGATTTATAAAAATGGTATGGATGGCGGACAGTTTGGATTCCAGAGTGCAAATGCAGTCATTTTCTTTATTGTGATCGTGGCGATTTCTCTTTTCCAGATGACAGTCATGAATAAGAAGGAGGAGCAGTTATGATGAAAGAAAAACAGAAAACAAACTGGGTACTTACGATTGTTCTGATTTTGGGGACGGTTACGGTATTTTTCCCGCTGTATATGGCAGTGATCATTGCGTTTAAGAAACCGAGTGAGATGACAAACGATGTGGCGGGTGCACTTTCTTTCCCGAAACAGTGGAGTTTTGAAAATTTCCGTCAGGCAATGGAAGTGACCGATTTCTGGCACTCTCTTGGAAACAGTTTACTGATCACACTGGTAACGATCGTACTGGCAATCCTGATCCACTCAATTGCAGGCTACGTGATCGGACGCGGCATGGCAAGAAGAAAAAGTTTCCGATTTATCTATCTGTATATTGTCAGCGGAATGTTTGTTCCGTTTTCCATCTTAATGATGCCTCTGGTAAAGCAGACGGCGCATATGGGACTTGGAAACCGTGCCGGTGTCATCGTGTTGTATCTGGTATTTTATATGCCAATGAATGTCCTGCTTTACAGTGGATATTTAAAAAATATTCCAGAAGCACTCGAAGAAGCAGCAGCTATTGATGGGGCAAGCACCTGGACGACTTACTGGAAAGTGGTATTCCCGATGATGAAACCAATGCATGCGACGGTTGCGATCCTGACAGCCCTTGGAACCTGGAACGATGTTATGACACCACTTGTAATCATGTCTGGAACCGGACAGAATACGCTGCCGCTTGCACAGCTTAATTTCCAGACACAGTTTGGAACCAATTACAATCTGGCGTTTTCCTCCTATATTCTGGCGCTGATCCCGATCCTGATCTTTTATGTGCTCTGCCAGAAACAGATTTTAAATGGTGTGGCAAACGGTGCAGTCAAAGGATAAAGAATAAACGAGGTGCCCTCTATGGCAATTATATACAATCCAAATAAAAAAATATTTACCCTGCATACGGCGCATACAACTTATCAGATGCAGGTTGATCCACTGGGATATCTGCTGCATTTGTACTACGGAAAAAAAACAAACAGTTCCATGGACTATGTCCTAACCTATGCAGACCGCGGATTTTCCGGAAATCCTTATGCAGCCGGTATGGACCGCACCTATTCGCTGGATGCGCTGCCACAGGAGTATCCGTCACTTGGCACCGGAGATTACCGCAATATTGCACTGAATATCAAAAATGAAAAAGGGGTGGAAAGTGCAGATCTGCTTTTTAAAAGCTATGAAATCCGAAACGGTAAATACCGGTTGCAGGGACTTCCGGCTGTCTGGGCAGACGAAAAGGAAGCGCAGACACTGGAAATTGTCCTTGCAGATGAAAACGCACAGGTTGAAGTACATCTGCTGTACGGTGTTTTGGAAGAAAACGATGTCATTACAAGAAGTGTCCGGATTAAAAATACAGGAACCGGGCAGATTACGATCGAAAAGGCAGCGGCAGCCTGTCTGGATTTTGTACAGGGAGATTTTGATGTCCTGCGGTTTTATGGAAAACATGCCATGGAGCGCAATCTGGAGCGTACGCCGCTGGGACATGGAACCATTGCGTTTGGCAGCCGCAGGGGAACATCCAGCCATCAGTATAATCCTGCCGTGATTCTGGCAGAAAAAGGGACAACGGAGACCGCAGGCAGCTGCTATGGAATGCTGTTTGTATACAGCGGCAATTTCTCCTGTGAGGCGGAAAAAGACCAGTTCAACCAGACGCGCCTGCTTCTTGGATTAAATGAAGAACTGTTTTCCTATCCGCTTGCGTCGGGAGAAACCTTTACGGTGCCGGAAGTTATTTTATCTTATTCGGCAGAGGGATTGTCGGCATTGTCGCAGCAGTATCATAACTGCATCCGCAACCATGTGTGCCGCAGCAAATATGTCCATATGCAGCGCCCAGTACTGATCAACAGCTGGGAGGCAGCCTATTTCGATTTTACGGGAGATACGATCGTGGATCTGGCAAAAGAAGCCGCTTCCCTTGGAATTGATATGGTAGTGATGGATGACGGCTGGTTCGGAAAAAGAAATGACGACAATTCTTCCCTGGGGGACTGGCAGGTCAATGAAAAGAAACTGGGGGGAAGTCTGGCAGAGCTTATTACCCGTGTGCATAATCAGGGGGTGAAATTTGGCATTTGGATTGAGCCGGAGATGGTCAATGAAGACAGCGACCTTTACCGGGCACATCCGGACTGGGCAATTCAGATTCCGGGGAAAAAGCCGGTGCGCTCGAGAAACCAGTTACTGCTTGATTTTTCCAGAAAAGAAGTGCGCGACTGTGTATTTGACCAGATCTGTGCCGTGCTCGATCAGGGAAAAATTGACTATGTCAAGTGGGATATGAACCGCAGTATGGCAGATGTCTATGCCGGAAATCTTTCCTATGATTACGTGCTTGGTGTCTATGATTTTATGGAGCGCCTGTGCAGCCGGTATCCGGATCTTCTGCTTGAAGGATGCAGCGGTGGCGGCGGCAGATTTGACGCAGGAATGCTTTATTATTCCCCACAGATCTGGTGCAGTGACAATACCGATGCGATCAACCGCACAAGAATCCAGTACGGAACTTCGTTTTTCTATCCGATTTCCGCGATGGGGGCGCACGTTTCGGCGGTGCCGAACCACCAGACCGGACGGGTGACAAGTTTCCACACCCGCGGGGTGACGGCGATGGCGGGAACCTTCGGTTACGAATTAAACCCAGCGCTTTTATCCGATGAGGAAAAGCAGCAGATCCGGGAGCAGATCAAAACGTATAAGAAGTACGAAACGCTCATTAACGAGGGAACCTACTGGCGGCTGTCTGATCCGTTTACAGATGAAATTGCGGCATGGATGTCGGTATCAGAGGAAAAGGATCATGCACTGGTAAGTGTGGTGCGTCTTATGGCTGAGGCAAATCAGGCGACCGTTTATGTCCGCCTGCGTGGGTTAAAACCGGATGCTGTGTATCTGGAAGAACAAAGCGGCAGACAGTATTCCGGTGCGGCACTGATGCATGCGGGAATTCCGCTTCCGCCGTTTACCGGGGAATATGAGGCGTATCAGTTTGCCTTTACCGAACTGAAAGAGGCGGGAAGATTATATGAAAAAGTGCAGAAATGGTGTGACGGGAATGCCGAAAACCGAGTGATCATCAGCATTTACGGTGGCTCCGGTTCCGGAAAAACAACACTCGCAACGGCATTGCAGCAGTATTTTTTAAATGACGGAACCGAATGTTATCTGCTCTCTGGCGATGATTATCCACACCGGATTCCAAAACGCAACGATGAAGAACGGATGCGTGTGTATAAAGAGGCAGGGGAAGACGGACTGCGTGGATATCTCGGGACAAAGAAAGAGATTGACTTCGACCGGATCAATGAAGTGCTTGCGGCATTTCATGAGGGAAAAGATTCGATCACATTACGGCATATGGGACGGGAAGATGGCGAGATTTCATCGGAAGAAACCGATTTTTCCGGAATATCCGTATTACTTCTGGAGTGGACACACGGAGGCAGTGACGATTTACATGGTGTGGATCTGCCCGTCTTTCTGGAAAGTTCCCCGGAGGAGACCAGGGAGCGGCGCATCCGCAGAAGCCGCGATGAGAATGCCGCAAGCCCGTTTATCTGCCGCGTGGTAGAACTGGAACAGGAAAAACTTGAAGTGCAGCGCAAAAATGCAGGATTAATCGTGGGAAAGGACGGAAGAGTTTATGAACCATAAACCGATGCTCAATGCATATCCCGACAGCCTTGGAGGAAATCTGGGAGATATCGTAACATTGCTAAAAACTGAGGCTTTACAGGATGTATTTTCTTCTTTTTACATTCTGCCGAGCCTGTACCATTCCGATCTCGACCGGGGATTTTCCGTGATCGACTATGACCTGAATGAGCAGCTTGCCGACCGGGAGGACCTTGACCAGTTAAAGAATATGGGAATCGATCTGAAACTCGATTTTATTTTAAACCATGCTTCCGCACAGTCCCTGCAGTTTCGGGATCTTGTGGAAAAAGGGGAGGCTTCTGCGTACCGCGATTTTTTCATCGATTGGAACCATTTCTGGGAAGGGCATGGAACCATGACGGAGGAAGGGTATATCCAGCCGGATGAAAGCTGCCTGAAGCAGATGTTTTTCCGCAAACCCGGGCTGCCGATCCTGATGGTGGAATTTCCGGATGGAAAAAAAGTGCCGTACTGGAATACCTTTTATCAGGAAGTGCATGGCAGACAGTATCTCGGACAGATGGATGTAAACATCCAGTCACCAAAAGTGTGGGAGTTTTATCGTGAAACACTGGAAAAAATAGCCTCTTACGGCGCGGCGATTGTGCGGCTGGATGCCTTTGCCTATGCGCCGAAGACACCGGGAAAGAAAAACTTTCTCAATGATCCGGAAACGTGGGAACTTTTACAGAAGATCCATGCGCTGGCAGAACCTTTGGGACTTACGCTTTTGCCGGAGATCCACGCAGCGTATGATGAAAAAATATATGAGACACTTGCAGAAAAAGGCTATGCAACCTATGACTTTTTCCTGCCGGGACTGGTCATTGATGCGATTGAGAACCGGCGGGGAACGTACCTTGCGGCATGGGCGAAGGAGATTGTGGAAAAGAAGATCTCCACGGTCAACATGCTCGGCTGTCACGATGGCATCCCACTTCTGGACTTAAAGGGGCTGCTTCCGGAAGAGGAAATCCAGTCGTTAATTGAACGGATCGTATCCCGCGGAGGCATGGTCAAAAATTTACATGGCCAAAAGAATCTGTATTATCAGGTAAATGCCACATATTACAGTGCATTGGGTGCGTCGGACGAAAAAATGCTTCTGGCGCGTGCTATACAGATGTTTATGCCGGGCAAACCGCAGGTCTGGTATCTGGATTTGTTTGCCGGAAAAAATGACCATGAAGCGGTGCGGCGCGCGGGAGAATCCGGACATAAGGAAATCAACCGGACAAATCTTTCCACTGATCAGATTACGGAAGGGTTGAAAAAAGATGTAGTTCAAAAACAGCTTGCGTTAATCCGCATGCGAAATACCCATAAGGCATTTTCGGAAGGCGCAGAGGTAGCAATCTCCGGAGGGGAGAGGTCTCTGGAAATCCGCTGGGAATATAGTAGTGCATTTGCAACATTATATGTAAATTTTGAATCAGGAACATATACAATAGTAGAAAGCAGATAGTTAAGTTGGGCTGTCGATTGTACATGAAACCTAAACTTTATAATGGAAATAATCATTCACCTGCTTTACGGCTCGCTCACCGGCATTGTTCGAAAAACTGCAGCGTCCATCCAGAAGATAGTTCTCCAGAAGTTCATTTGACATTTACGTAGTTTCTGTACTTGCGCCACACAGGTGGACTATGATAGTCTCCAAAGTTGCGGAGATGATAAAATGGTGATAGTATTATGATAATGATAAGGAGGAAAAGCAAAATGATCAGTATTCGACCAGTATCAGATCTGCGTAATCATTTTCCGGAAATAGAAGAGACTGTCATTGCTTCAGATGCTCCTGTATTCCTTACAAAGAATGGATATGGAACAATGGTTCTT
>Ga0129313_1002126_pt1 | contig 10922 bp, 10 predicted proteins | sample O1105metagenome_FD_94436 | JGI IMG/M metagenome (GOLD analysis project Ga0129313, IMG submission 94436) | Orangutan group fecal microbial communities from fecal samples from Wisconsin, USA - O1105 metagenome | ecosystem: Host-associated > Mammals > Digestive system > Large intestine > Fecal... | reverse complement strand
ATGGTAACGGATATATCACAATCTATCGGAATAAGGGAGATGCCACAGTAGCTGTCGGAGATTCTGTGGTGCAGGGGACGACTCTGTTTGTGATAGGAGAAGACAATGCGGATCTGGGTTACCAGATGCAGAAGGACGGAAGTTATATCAATCCTATGGATATGTTGGCAATCAGCGGCTGATTGCGGAAAGGTTTGGAAAATACATGTTAGGTAAAAAGAGTACAGATACAAAAATGAATACACTGATCGGTGCCGGTGCGGAGTTGAACGGTGATTTTACGCTGGATGGCTCTGCAAGAATTGACGGTAAGATCGGCGGCAATGTAACGGTAACGGGAAGTCTGATTCTTGGTGCCGGCAGTGTGGTCACCGGAGAAGTACAGGCGGCCTCCGTACTGATCGGCGGAGAAGTGACCGGAAATATTACGGCTCCGGAGAAAGCAGAACTGACGGCTTCTGCTAAGGTACTGGGAGATATTGTCACCAAGGTCATTGTGATTGATGAACATGCCATATTTCAGGGTAAGATCGATATGAACCAGACGGTACCGGATAAAAAGCAAAAAGCGAAAGCAGCCAAAGCGACGCGTGCGGGACGTAAGAGTGCAAAGGCTGCAATTGCAGAAGCACTGAAAGAAGTGGAAGAGGAAGAAAAGAGAGAAAATCAGGAAAATACAGCAGCGCCGGAACAGACGCAAAATACGGCGGCAGAAGAAACAGCAAAATAAGATAAAAGAAAAAGACGTTGGTGATTACTTGCCAACGTCTTTTTTCTCCATACGTCCGAATACCAGTTCATAACCGTCATTGCCATAATTCAGAGAACGATTCACTCTGCTGATGGTAGCGGTGGAGGCTCCGGTTTTCTCGGCGATTTCCAGATAAGTCTTGCCGTCCTTCAGCATGGCAGCTACTTCAAAACGCTGTGACAGAGACAATAATTCATTGACTGTACACAGATCTTCGAAGAAACTGTAACATTCCTCCCGGGACTGCAGACACAATACTGCATCAAACAGAGAATCCACAGCATCCGTTTTGATTTTTTTATTCATGATCGACACACCTTTCCCTGGTTGCAAAAACTTACAACGTAACTATTTTTTATTTTAGCATACTAAAGTTGTAAAGTAAAGGTGTGAAACAAAATAGTTATAAAATCTTCATAATTTCAAAGAATGTAGAAAAGATGGAAGTGTTGACATGTAGTTTTGGATACTATATAATGAATGCAAAAGAAAACAAGCGCTCGCAGAGCGAGCATTTGTTTTCTTGCATTCATTAACGAGAGAACCGTCTGCGAAGCAGACAGTGGAGTGCGAAGCACGGGTTCTCGAGTTAATGTAACCTGGGGAACTGCATCGCAAAGCAGACAGCAGAGTACGAAGCACGTGTTCTCGAGTAATATTACCGGAAAGGACAGCTGGATTAGTATGGCAACAACAGAAGAATTACTTCAGACGATTTTGCAGAGCCTGGAGAAAGTGGAATATATCAAATCAGAAGACATTCCGAATATTGATCTGTATATGGATCAGGTGTTGACTTTTATGGATCGCAAGCTGCGTTCGGCAGTACGCCCGCAGACCGAGGAACGTGTCCTGACCAAGACCATGATCAACAATTATGCAAAAAACGATCTGCTTCCTCCTCCGGTGAAGAAGAAATATTCCAAGGAACATGTTCTGATGCTCATTTTCATCTATTACTATAAGGGTGTGATTCCCATGAATGAGATTCAGACGCTGTTGCAGCCGATCACAGATCATTATTTTCAAAATGGACAGGCCTTTGACCTGGAAAGCGTATATAAAGAAGTCGTATCTTTGGAAAAGGATCAGCTGGAGGACTTAAAAAAAGACGTAGTGGACAAATTCCGCAGAGCAGAGAATTCCTTTGCGGAGACCTCCGGAGAAGAACGGGAATTCTTACAGAAATTTGCCCTGATCTGCCTCTTAAGTTTTGATGTCTACATGAAGAAAATGATCGTGGAACAGCTGGTAGCGGAACTGGCAAACGACGCGAAAGCCAGGGAACCCGAAAAAGAAGCCCACAAGAAAAATAAAGAGAAATAAAAACAAGTAGCAAAATCGGAAACAGGAAAATTTTTATGAAAGCATTTATGGATCTTCATACGCATACTCTGGCAGCAGGGCATGCGTATAGTACATTATTGGAGAATATAGACGCTGCACTGGCAGCCGGGATCAGATACCTGGGAATGAGTGAACATGGTCCCATCTCTCCCGGAGGACCGCATGAGGTTTTTTTCAGTAATTACAAAGTGATTCCCAGAGAGTATGACAGAGAAGAGGTTAGCGGCAGAGTGGTACCGGTGACAGGAGGAAGGCTTCATCTTTTGTGTGGTGTGGAAACCAATATCTGTGACACGGACGGTAAGCTGGATCTGGAGGAACGCTATCTGCAGAAGATGGATTATGCGCTTGCCAGCATTCATCCCTTTGCTTTTACTGCGGGAAGTCGTAAGGAGAATACGTTAGCTTCCGTGAGAGCTTTTCAGAATCCTTATGTGAAAATACTGGGGCATCCCGATGACGGCAGATTCCCCTTGGATTATGAGGAACTGGTGCGGGAAGCCAAACAGGCGCACATTGCATTGGAAGTGAACAATTCTTCTCTAAATCCCCGGTCGTCAAGACAGGGCGGCAGGGAAAATATCACGGAACTGTTAAAGACTTGCATGAAGTATGAACAGCCTGTTATAATGGGAACGGACAGCCATATGTGTTTTGCCATAGGAAAGTTTGCCGAGACCGAACAGCTGATGCAGGAACTGGAGTTCCCTGCGGGGCTGGTATTGAACTACGACCCGGAGAATATTCATAAGCTCATCAACATCACACTGTAGCTGATACCACCCGGTGTTACCGGGATAAGAATACAGCCGGAGACGGCACGCCCGCAAATGGGCAGATAGGAGAATAAATGAAAGACGCAAATTGTGGATATTGTATGAGAGGGGAACTGTTAGATAAGTTCGGTATTTTCATCTGTGATCTGAAGGTGAGCAGCCTGATCCTGTTCAAGGAACAGAGTCATCCCGGCAGATGCATCGTAGCATACAAGGACCATGTCAGTGAGATCGTGGACATCAGCGAGGAAGAGAGAAGATTATTTTTCGAGGATGTGGCGCATGCAGCGAAAGCCATCCATGCAGCATTCCATCCCGATAAGTTGAATTACGGAGCATACGGCGACACCGGCTGCCATCTGCACATGCACCTGTGTCCGAAGTACAAGGACGGTTTCGAGTGGGGCGGCACTTTCGAGATGAACCCCGGCAAGACCTTTTTGACGGATGCAGAATATCAGGAGATGATCGACAAGATCAAGGCGAACCTGTAAATATTCCGGAACATTTTCCCTGGGAATACATACAATAGATATGTAATCTCAGGGAGGATAACGATTATGAAAACAAAGAAAGTAATGGCAGCGGTATTGACTGTACTGCTTGCAGCAGGGGCACTTACGGGCTGCGGCAATGCAGAACAGACGAACGGACCAAAGAAGACAAGAGTGGTGCTCAATGAAGTAGCCCACTCTATTTTTTATGCACCGATGTATGTGGCTATCGAGGAAGGGTATTTTGCCGATGCCGGGATCGATCTGGAACTGGTAACAGGATTTGGCGCGGATAAGACTATGACAGCGGTGCTGACCGGTGAGGCGGACATCGGCTTCATGGGCAGTGAGAGCACAATTTACACCTATGCCGGAGGAACGGAAGACTATGTGGTGAACTTTGCCCAGCTGACCCAGCGGGCAGGAAATTTCCTAGTGGCGAGAGAGCCTATCGATGATTTTTCGTGGGATATGTTAAAGGGTGCTACAGTCTTGGGTGGTAGAGCGGGCGGTATGCCGGAGATGGTATTTGAATATATTCTGGAGAAAAACAATATGGATCCGACAACGGATCTGTCCATCGACCAAAGCATTGACTTCGGTTCCACGGCAGCAGCTTTTTCCGGCGGCCAGGGAGACTTTACCATTGAGTTCGAGCCGCATGCTACGCTGTTAGAGCAGAAGGGCGACGGCTATGTGGTGGCATCCTTAGGCGAGGAATCCGGCTATGTACCGTATACTTCTTTTTCTGCCAGGAAGAGTTATATAGAGAAAAATGCGGAGACGATCCAGGCATTTACCGATGCCCTGCAAAAAGGTATGGATTACGTACAGGAGCACAGTGCGGAAGAAATCGCCAAATGTATTGCACCCCAGTTCGCAGAGACAGGGAGTGATACGCTGACAGCCATTGTTGCCAGATATCAGGAGCAGGATACCTGGAAAAAAGATCTGATCTTCCATGAAGATGCCTTTGACCTGTTACAGAATATTCTGGAGGACTCTGAGGTACTGAAAGAGAGAGTGCCCTATGAAAAACTGGTGACTACGGAATTTGCCGAGAAAGCGGCGGCAAAATAAGGAAAACGAAGAGAGTGTTATAAAAATAGTATAAAAAAGGAGGAGGATCAGACATCCTCCTCCTGAATGTGTATATTTTTAATGGCCCAGAGCTTTAATGCCTTGGCATTGGTACTGATCTTCTCCAGAGAATCCAAAATATCCTGAAATGCCGGACGCTCATCCTCAGAGATCACGCCGTCTTCGGAGATAGCGATCAGGGAAGCACGAAGCGTGTCGATATCTTTCAAGGATCCCAGTACTTTCAGCGCCAGTCGGTCGAAGTCTACAATGTCAACCTCTGATACATTGTTGCGTCCCAAGGGGCATTCTCTGGCACAGTAGGAATTGCACAGCTCCGGCGTATTATATGCCGCTGCCATAGCCTTGACTTCCTCCGGATAAGGGGCAATGGTATCCAGTTCGATCCTTGCCAGTCTGGTGCGGTCGATGCCTACCAGTTCAGCGGCCTTTTCCCGGCTGCTGAAATCAGGATTTTCCTTGGCAGCTTCGCAACGTGCGAGATAGTACATATTATCAGCGGCTTTTGTAGCTTTTTTACCCATATTTCTTTTAATCCTTTTATAGTATAGTGTAATCAAACATCTCTAATATCACAGTTTAGTAGAAAAAAGACACATTGTAAAGGAAAAATGACGATATTTTACGAAAAGCAGTTGAGGGAATGTGTAAAATTTGCTAAAATATAAGAGATGTGAAAAAAAACAATTTTTCATATATAAAATGGAGGTGCGGTAATGGGTTTAATCAGAGCAGCAAAAGATGCAGTCAGCAGCATGATGGCTGACCAGTGGAGAGAGTATTTCTACTGTGATTCTCTTTCCAATGATGTATTGGTAGTAAAAGGACAGCAGCGGGTAACCAATGGACGTAACAGCAACACCAAGGGTGTGGAGAACATTATCTCCAACGGCTCCATCGTAGCAGTTAACGAAGGACAGTGCATGATCATCGTGGATCAGGGCGGAATCGTAGAGTTCTGTGCGGATGCCGGTGAGTTCGTATATGATTCTTCTACAGAACCCAGTTTGTTCTACGGCAATCTTGGCGAGAGCGTTACGAATACTTTTTCCAATATCGGAAAACGTTTTACCTTTGGAGGTAATGCAGCGAAGGATCAGAGAATCTACTTTTTCAATATTAAGGAGATCATGAACAACCTCTTTGGTACGGCAAGCCCTATTCCGTTCCGTGTAATTGACCAGAATATCGGACTGGATCTGGATACCTCCTTACGTTGCAACGGTGAGTATTCTTTCCATCTGGTAGATCCTTTGTTATTCTATAAAAATGTATGCGGTAATGTAACAGAGTCCTATACCAGAAGCGAACTGGTAGCGAAGATGAAGGCAGAACTGTTGACCGCTCTGCAGCCTGCATTGGCTAAGGTTTCCGCACAGGGCGTACGTCCCAGTGAGATCCCTGCTCACACAGAAGATCTGACAGAAGCTTTGAAGGAAGAGCTTTCCGATCTGTGGACCAAGCTTCGTGGTATCGAGATCGTTACCATTAATATCAATTCTGCGAAGATCCCCGATGAGGATGCGAAGACCATCGCAGATCTGCAGAGAACCGCAGTACTGCGCAATACCGGAATGGCAGCAGCTACCATGACCGCTGCACAGGCAGAGGCTATGAAGATGGCAGCATCCAACACCTCTACCGGTCCCATGATGGCATTTGCAGGCATGAACATGGCGAACATGGTAGGCGGTATCAATGCCGGACAGCTGTATCAGATGGATGCCCAGCAGAACAGTGGTATGCAGCAGGCACAGGCAGCACCCGCGCAGGGGCAGGCTCCTAAGATGCAGGCACCGGTACTTGGCTGGACCTGTAGCTGCGGCGCTACGGATAACCGTGGTAAGTTCTGCGCTGAGTGTGGAGCACCGAAGCCTTCGGACGCAGGCTGGACCTGTAGCTGTGGTGCAGTAAATCAGGGCAAGTTCTGTTCTGAATGCGGAGCTAAGAAGCCGGAAGGAGCACCGATCTATAAATGTGATAAATGCGGCTGGGAGCCGGAAGATCCTGCACATCCTCCTAAGTTCTGCCCGGAGTGCGGAGATCCTTTTGATGACAACGACAGAGTATAATACATACTCGTCAGAATATATTTACCGGAAACAGTACAGCAGATACCTTTATGATATCTGCTGTACTGAACTGTTATGAATGAAAAAGAAAGAGAAATATAAATGAACGGAAGTCTGATCGCTATTATTGTTATACTGGTATTGTGTCTGGTACTGGCAGGGATCATTTATTATGCTTATTGCAGGATCCGTGAAAAATTACGGGATACCTCCAGGATGTTATTCGGTACAGATTCTATGATCGAGGGAATGAAGCAGAGAGAAGCGGAAGTGGAGATGACACCGAAGTCCGTATCCTCCGCGACAAATCTGTATATGCCTTCTATTATGAGAGATTTTCCCGAGTTCCATTATGATGAGATGAAGAGCAGAGCGGAGAACGTGCTGACCTCTTATTTACAAAGTATTACCGGACAGAATCCGGCACTTTTGTCGGAGGGAACGAAAGAATTGAAAGAACAGCTCAGACTACGGCTGGAGATGCTACAGAACCAGTCACAGAGGGAGAGCTTTGAGAATATACATATTCACAGAACAGAGATACATCAATACCGGAAGCAGAAGGGAAGACAGAGTATTATCCTGCAGTCAGCCGTAGAATATATCCATGCGTTGAAAGAAAACGGTAAGCTCATCGGGGGTAGCGAAGAGCGGAAAGAACAGGCAAAATACAATGTGGAACTGGTCTATATCCAGGATCAGGATATGATCGAGAACCAGGAGGATGCAGGCCTGGCCCTGAATTGTCCCAATTGTGGTGCACCGCTTCCCGGACTTGGGGCAAAAAAGTGCATTTATTGTGATACACCTATTGTGGAATATAATCTGCGGATCTGGAATTTCAGCAGAGTGGAAGAAGCATAGAGAAGGCTGAGAGGGCTGTATGGACGAAAAAATAATGGGGTTAGAAAAAGACAAAGATATAGACAGACAGCTGGAGGAAACAACGAGGCAACTGCAACGGGAACGAGAAAAACTGATGGCTGTGATCCGAATGTCCGGAGATCTGATCTTTGAATATGATATTGTAAAGGATCAAATGCATTATGCCGGCCCGGAAGAAGGTAGTCTGTATTGCGAACAGACCACGGAAGGGTATACTGAGCAGCTCCTCAGGGAAGTGGACAACCGCACGGATGCAGTGGAACAGCAGCTTGCAGAAGCACTGCACAGCGGCAGCCCGGATATTTGTATTGAACTCTGCAAGACGGACGAGGAAGGTAATCCTCACTGGATGAAGGTCATCGGGCAGACTTTTTATAATGAGAAAAAAGAACCGGAACGTGTCCTGGGTAAGGTCTGTGATATTGATGCACAGAAGAAAAAGGAAAAGGAACTACAGGAAAAATCACAAAGGGATTCCCTGACCGGACTTTTGAATCATTCCACCATCAGGCAACAGATCACACACAGACTGCAGAAAATGGAACGGGGACAGGTGGGATACCTTATTGTTCTGGATGTGGATAGTTTTAAAAAGATCAACGATACAAACGGACATCTGTTTGGAGATGCGGTATTGTGCTCTTTTGCGGATGAAATGAATAAATTGTTTCCCGAGGCGCTGAAAGGCAGGATCGGTGGAGACGAGTTCGTATGCTATGTAGAGGATATGCCAAGAGAGGAACTGGAAGAGAAGCTTGGACAGTTGAATCGCTGTATGTCTGACCGCTATGATGATGATAAAACAGGACTGCATATCTCCTGTAGCCTGGGAGCTGCGGTTACGGACGGAACAGTGACAGACTATAATCTGTTGTTCCGGTGGGCAGATGCAGCCTTGTATCAGGTGAAGAGTCGGGAAAAGGGCGCTTATGATCTTCTGGAGGTCAAGGAAGGTGTGGCATTGCCCGGTCAAAGCTACCTGGACAGTGAGGAGAACAAAGAGGATGAGATCGTTCACAAGGAGGCACAGTTCGAGAGCGCGGAAGATCTGGTGTTGTTCTGCATGGACCTGTTGGAAAATGTACCGAATCTGACCAGTGCCCTGAAGGTGATCAGTGAACGTACCTGCAGCTTTTTCAATATTGATGATATGATATGTGTGGAAGTGAATGAGGCAGGACCGTCGATCCGTTATCAATGGAATCGTGAGGAAAAGGAAAATTTTGTCCAAAGAATACTGCACCCGGGAGTGTTTGAATGGGACAGGATCCGGAAACGTGCAGACGAATCCGGTGCCGCAATTTACAGACAGTCGGAGACTCCGAATATCTACAAAGAAGAAGCGGAGTCTGTGATGATCGTAATGTCTACCGCTTCGAAGGGATTAAAGGCCAGTGTTATCTTCTCAGACCGTCATACAGACAGAACCTGGGAAGAGGAGAAAAATGCCCTGTGCAGAATATCCCATCAGATATTCAACAGGCTTCGCATGCTGAAAAATGCAGAAAAAGATCAAAGGGAACTGAACCGGAAGCTGAATTATGATGCGCTGACCGGACTGCCGGTGTACAATAAGTTCGTAGACAAATTAGAAGCCTATATGGCAGCGAATGGAAAGACCGGATTATATTTTGTGTCCTCTGACTTTTCTAATTTCCAGTATGTGAATGAGATGTACGGCTACGAGGTAGGCGACCGTATCCTGCATGATTTTGCAGTGGCATTGCAGGAACAATGTCAGGAAGGAGTATTGTTCTGCCGTGTAACCTCCGATCACTTTGTCGGTGTGCTGAAGGAAGATTCCGTGGAAGATGCCAGACAGGCGTATCTGACGTTTACGAATTCTTTTGTGAAGAGGATCAACAGCCGGTATGATCAGTGTAATCTGGTCATTGCCACCGGTTTATATGAGATCACGGAGAATGACTGGTCGGTATCTTCCATGATGGATAATGCCAATGAGGCAAGAAAACAATGCAAGACGCAGAAGGTAGACAGTGCCGTAGAAATTTACACGGATAAGATCCGCAGAGATCTGGAGAATACCAGAGCAATTGTATCCGGAATGGTAAGCGCCTATAATAATAAAGAATTCCATGCATATCTCCAGCCTAAGGTATCTCTTCATACCGGAAAAGTAGTGGGAGCGGAAGCACTGGTGCGCTGGATAAAAGCGGATGGAACTATGGTAATGCCCGGAAAGTTTATAGATATTTTTGAGAGAAATGGGTTTATTACCAAGGTTGATTTCGCTATTTTGGATCAGGTCATGGAATATTTGCGTGATGCCATGGCACAGGGAGAAGAAGTGGTGCCGATCTCTGTTAACTTTTCCAGGCGTCACAATGAATATGCGGATTTTGTGCCAAATATCTTAAAGCGCCTGAAAGACTATAAGGTACCCAGCGATCTGCTGGAGGTGGAAGTGACGGAGTCAGTATTTTTGTCGGATCTGAATAAGCTGACCAATAATCTGGAAACCCTCAGGGACAGAGGCGTGGAGATCTCTGTCGATGATTTCGGAAGTGGATATTCTTCGCTGAATCTGTTATCCAAGGTGGCTGTGGATACGGTAAAACTGGACAAGCAGTTCCTGGATGATACCATGAACAGCGAACGGGAAGAAACCGCATTGACAATTATAAAATATCTGACTAAAATGTTAAGGCATCTCGGCTTCAAAGTACTGGCAGAGGGTGTAGAGACCAGTGAACAGCTGGAGATGCTCCGACTGGCGGATTGCGATATCGTGCAGGGATATTTTTATGCAAAACCAATGCCGATCGGGGAATTCAGAACTTTTTTACAGGAATTCAATGAAAGGGATAATTAGTCATACATGAGCATTTATGATACTTTGAATAAAGAACAAAAAGAAGCGGTGCTTCATACGGAAGGACCGCTCCTTCTGTTAGCGGGCGCAGGAAGCGGCAAGACCCGTGTCCTGACCCACCGGGTGGCATATCTGATCGATGAACTGGGAGTGAATCCATGGAACATTCTTGCTATTACCTTTACCAATAAGGCGGCACAGGAGATGCGGGAACGTGTGGACCAGATCGCCGGTTTCGGCGCGGATCAGGTGTGGGTAGCCACTTTCCATGCCACCTGTATGCGGATCCTCAGAAGACATATTGACAGACTGGGATATGATACGAATTTTACGATCTATGATACAGACGACCAGAAGACCGTGATCAAACAGGTCTGCAAACGTCTGAACATCGACACGAAGATGTACAAGGAGCGGACACTGCTGTCTGAAATATCTTCTGCCAAGGACGAACTGGTGGACGTGCGGGAATTCGAGGTCAAGTCCGTAGGTGATTATCGCAAAAGTGTGACGGCAAAGGTTTACAGAGAATATCAGGACACTCTGAAGAAGAGTAATGCACTGGATTTTGATGATATTATTGTGAAAACGGTGGAGCTGTTCAAAAGCTGTCCGGAGGTACTCTATAACTATCAGGAGCGCTTTCGATACATCATGGTGGAT
>Ga0129313_1002117_pt1 | contig 10963 bp, 10 predicted proteins | sample O1105metagenome_FD_94436 | JGI IMG/M metagenome (GOLD analysis project Ga0129313, IMG submission 94436) | Orangutan group fecal microbial communities from fecal samples from Wisconsin, USA - O1105 metagenome | ecosystem: Host-associated > Mammals > Digestive system > Large intestine > Fecal... | reverse complement strand
GTCATGGAGGACGGAGCCAGGGGGATGAATTTCTGCATGAGCATACGAGGGTACAGCAAGGATGTCCCTCTCCTGTGGATCAGCGACCAGGCAGAGTTTGAACCCCAAAGCCGCAGGATGCAGACGGACACCTTTTTGGTGAAGCCTGTGACGGAATATCAGCTGCGGGAGGCAGTATTCCGGCTGCTTCAGGGAAAAAGGGTAAAAGAGAGGAGTTTACATGAAAAAGAAAAACACCATGCCAGAGAGGGATTGGCAGCAGACCCATGAAAAAATCAGGCGGAGGGAGCTGCGTAAGCGCATACTTGTGATGGGCTTGACCGTTGCGATGGTTGCCAATACTGTAGACCTGTCCGCACTCTCGGTTTCTGCAAAGACCGATGAAAGTGAGACAGGTAAAACGACTATTGTTTCCTTTGAGGAGCTTTCAAAGGACATCACGGAGCAGACCCTGCCCATCGGTGCGCTTGAGAGCGACATCAAGTTTCCGACCAGCCTGACCGTTACGGTAGAAAAGACCACGCAGGCGGATGAAAAGGAAGCCGACGATGAAGAAGATGCTTCCGAGACGTGAGATACAGAGAAGGACGATGCGCAGAAGGATGACAATAATGGAGATACTGCGTCCTCTGATGATAAGAAGGATACAGAATCCTCAGATGAAAAGGATGGCGATTCCGGTAATGCGGATGCTTCCGATAAGTCTGGTGCTTCTGACAATGGAAATGCAGATACAAAGGATTCGGATACATCAAAGGATTCTGGAAATTCTGACAAATCAAACAACCCAAATGGCTCTAGCAGCTCTGATACAGAGGATACACAGGCACATGCCGACCTACCCTCTGCTTTTGGTGCGTTTATTGGACAGATGGCGGATGCCCTTCTGCCGCATAAACTCATAGTATACGCGGCAGAGAAACCTCTTCTACTACAATGAAAGCACGAGGGAACTGGAATTCATCAGTGCAGGAGAGGTAGATGCGGAAGGCTTTGCTTATCTTAGATTTACCCATGCTTCGGACTATACCATCGTGTTAGATGAGGCTTCGATGGAGGAAGCAGCCCTAACAGATACCACAGGCGCAGCAGGAAGCGATGGAGCTGAGAGTGCAGAGACGGCTTCCGAGGATAGCGTAAAGGATAACTCTGATACGGAGAGCAGGGCAGCGTTTATCTGGCTGATAGCCTTTGCAGGAATCGCAGCAGCGGCAGCGATAGGAGCGGTAGCTGTAAAAAAGCGCAAGGAAGAGAAACAAACCAAATAAATCTATGAGTGGAAATGCTCCTGATTTTGTAATCGGGAGCATTTTTTTTATAGGAAAGTTCTACCTTTGGGTTTGCTAGATATGAAAAGTGCCCGCAAGTTAGCGGGCACAACAAATAAACGATAGGTTTTAGAAGATATAGAAGCCTTTAAAACAGCGAATACGCCGAAGTTTGTGTGTTTAAGGGAGGAACTTCTCTCAGCAAATGTTATCCAGGATCTATCAATCGTTTTTCCGAAGATATTGATCTGACATTCATACCTGTAGAAGATGCATAAGATATGCAGATGACATTGTGCTTCTTGCAAAGAGCAAGCGAGCATCAGAGAGACTCTTGGAAAGCAGTACAAAATATCTTGAGGAGCGGCTGAAACTTACAGTCAACCGAGAAAAGAGTCGTACTGTCAGCGTGTTTGCAATCCGAAATTTTAAATTCCTTGGCTTTGCATTGAGAAGGAACGGAAAAGGCATTTATGTCTGAGTTCATCCGAAGTCATGGAAGAAGTTTAAGTCTAGACTGAAGGAGTTATCTTCCCGTAAGCGATGTCAGTCAATCAAGCCAAGCCTTGAGAAAATCAAGGTGTATGCAAGAGGATGGCTTAACTACTACGGAATTGCAAGTATGAAGAACAACATAGATGACATCAACGGATGGCTCTATCACAGAATACGCATGTGTATATGGAAACAATGGAAATTGCCCAGAACAAAGAAGAGAACACCAGATAAGTGGAGGGACTTCTTTCGAGAAGAGGATTCATTACTCTGTGCATTAGATAGGACTTTTGATGCTGCCACCGTTTATCTCATGAAAGGTGAAAGCTATCGAGGTCATAACCTGAAAACTTATTCGATAGAAATCAGTGATCCTACCGAATAGTTGTCGATAATTAATTAGCCAAGCAGGTGCATTGGCTATTTCTAATGAGCTCGGATTGGTTGTTTCTACTGGACTCTGAGTGGTCGATTTCTCTGGGCTCTAACACCGGTATAAGTTTAAGGTTGGAAGCGTGAATTTCCTTATAAAATCGTGCTTTTATTGCCTTAGCTGGCACATGATTTTTGCCAATCGGAGGCTCTTCTAAGAAGTAACCATGGTAAAAGCCGTGGAACTTAAAAAGGTGGTAACAAAGAGTTCGATTTGAACAATGGCATATAGAAATGTCGAAATAAAAGAACTTGATCCGAATATATGTGAGTACAGCATTAGCAAAAATAATGTTTTTATAAGTATTGAAATATTATAAAATATAAATTATAATATAAATTATAATTATAAAACAAGTGTAACTAGAAAATGAATGGACAGTTAGTTTTCAACCTGAAACAATTTATGAGGAAGCAGGAATCTGTATTCTGCAGGACCATCGTTTTCATTATTGTCTGTTAAAGGCAAAAGAGGAAGACGGAACTGATGTATTACGTTTGTATCAGACAAAGGAAGGAATTACATTATTGTATAAAAAGATGCCAATTCTGAGGAAAGGAGCTTTGTATCTGACGATAATATGTCGTACCGATGCGTATGATTTTTATTATGGGTATACAGAAGGGGAATGTATCCTGCTTCAATCTGATATAAAGGCAAGTCTACTGAGTTCTTATACAAATAAAGGATTTACTGGAGTATATATCGGAATGTATGCAACTGCAAATGGAAAAAGCAGCATATCAAAAGCATACTTTGACTGGTTTTTATATGAAACACTTTAACCAATATCATGGAGGATAAACATGAAAACAGCACTTATGACAGAACTTAGAAAGATAAGGATGGAAGAACGTTCAACGCCGATCACAGATGATGATGAGGTTTTGGTAAAAATTGAATATGTTGGAATTTGTGGTTCTGATTTGCATTATTTTGAAACAGGCAGAATTGGAAATTTTATTGTAGAGCCTCCTTTTGTTCTTGGACATGAGGCAGCAGGTACTATTGTAAAAACAGGAAAAAACGTTACTAGTCTTAAAATAGGAGATCGCGTTGCACTAGAACCTGGAAAGACATGTGGTAAATGTGAGCAATGCAAATCAGGAAAGTATAACTTGTGTGAAAAAGTTAAATTTTTTGCAACTCCTCCTATTGATGGAGTATTTCAGGAATATGTGTCGCATTCGGAAAATCTATGTTTTAAGCTTCCAGACAATGTTTCCACACTGGAAGGAGCACTGATTGAGCCCTTATCCGTGGGATTGCACGCGGCACTGCAAGGAAATGCCCACATTGGACAGACCGCTATTATTATGGGAGCAGGATGCATTGGTCTTGTTACGCTTCTTGCATTAAAAGCCATGGGTGTATCAAGAGTAGTAGTGATTGATGTACTGGAAAGCAGGTTAAATAAAGCATTGGAACTTGGAGCGGATTATGTTATTAACGGAAGACAGAAGGATGTCATAAAAGAAATTATGGATTACACGGGTGGTGTTGGATGTGACCTTGGAATTGAAACAGCCGGTTCCCAGATTACAACTACTCAGCTCATTAAGGCAGCAAAAAAAGGATCTACAATAGTACTGGTAGGATACAGCACTTCTGGGGAGATGTCGCTGCCGGTTGGCATGCTTCTGGATAAAGAACTGACCATTAAAACGGTGTTTCGGTACCGGAATATATACCCTATTGCAATAGAAGCAATTGCTTCTGGAAAAATTGATATAAAAAGAATTGTATCGCATTTTTATGAGTTTGATGAGATTCAGGAAGCATTGGACGCTTGCATTGATAATAAAGAAGAGGTAGTAAAAGCAATTATATGTATTAATACAGGTAAATAATGTAAAAAAATCTTGAATAAAATATGGATAATGTATTAAGATATATCTGTCTACGAAATATAAATAGTGGATGCTCAATAAATTATTTTATTGAGTTTTGAACAGGAAGGGAGAGTAAAATGAAAGCAAATACCGTACTGGCCGAGAACGCATATAACTATATTTTGGATGAAATTTTAAAGGGAAGAATCCAGCCGGGGGAACGAATTCGTGAGGATGAAATTGCGGATGAAATGGGAACCAGCAGAACTCCTGTGCGTGAAGCGGTAAATCAATTGAGCCAGAATGGATTTATTAAGTACATTAAAAGAAAAGGATTGTATTGCGTTCAGTATAATAGAGATGAATTGGAATCCCTGCTTGAGTTGAGAGAAACCTTAGAGGAGTTTTCTTATATCCATTGTGCGAATATGGCAAAAAAAGAAGATATCGAGAGGCTTCAAAATATAATTAAACAATTTAATTCACTTCCTGATCAGGAGAAGGAGAAGCAGCATGCAAAATGTGATGTGTCGTTTCATGTGGCAGCAGCGGAAATAACAAATAATGAAAGACTTGTCAAGTACATTAAGGAAATTGAAACACTGTTATTAATTGTCCGAAAAAATTTAAGTTCATCTGTACAGGTCAAGGATATTATTTCTCTTTCTTGGCTATTACATGATCAGATCGTTGATGCAATTGCAAAAAAGGATATATCAGCAATTAAAAAACTAAATCAAGAACATATCGAGCTTATGCGAAAAACGCAGTTAGATATATAAAAAGGCTATAATTTCAATTATTTAAAGACAGTAGTCAATAATAACAAAAATATTCTAAAAACTTTGTTGCTTATTGACTATTGTTTTTTTATTAAAAATATATAAAATATAAATTATAAAATATAAATTATAAAATACAATTTAAGAGGAGGATAAAAATGGAATGAAATTATATGAAGGCGGAAAAGTGGGAAAAGTAATAATTCTTGAGCTGGAACGTGGAGATGATGTATTTGAGGAAGTAGATCGTGCGCTCAAACAGTCCGGAATAAAGGATGCCTATATTGCCAGCGCAGTAGGAAGTGTTGCCCAATTGGAATATCACAGACCGACAAATATGAATGCAGCAACTGAAGATGAAATGCTATCTGTTCAGGGTCCATTTGAATTTGGTGGAATTACAGGTACGGTAGTTGATGGTGCGCCACATTTTCATTTTTCGGCTGGAGGAGTTTCTGGAAATTATATTGGTCATTTGGAAAAGGGAACAAAGGTATTATATCTTTTAGAACTCGTCATAGTTGAAGTAAAAGGTTTTAATCTGAAACGAAAAATGACAGATGAAAAGGTGAATAAACTCTTTGCAAAAATATAGGAGGTAGGAAATGTTTCAAGGTATTTTTGACAGAAAAACTATCAGCCTGAATGGTATGTGGGATTACCGTATTGATCAAAATGATATTGGTAAAAGGCAAAGCTGGTATCTGACAGACTATTCCGGAAATGGATGGAGAACGATCCAGGTGCCAGGGAACTGGTATCTGAATGAAGAAATAGGAGATTATTTTGGCACCATATGGTATAAAAAAGATTTTCGTTTAACAGAAAAAAAGGGCGAGCGTATTTTTGTCAGATTTGAAGGGGTTGATTATATCACAGAGGTCTGGTTGAATGGAAAATATCTGGGATTTCATGAGGGAATGTTCAATCCGTTTGAATTTGAGATTACCGATTTTGTTGATTATGACGGAAATAATACGTTAATAGTCAGGGATTGTGCACCTAAGGATCCGACGGAGTTCATAGAAGCTGACAATGATGAAACACCGTTATCGGATGGCTATAAGTTTCACCAATCAAAAGGAATTACGCAGATCAAGGGTCATATGATTGAGGCAATGCATCGTCCAGGTTGTTATTCAAAATATCGAATGGATGGAAACTCAGGTGGAATTTGGGGTAATGTGAGCATTGTAACAAAGCCGGAAATCTTTATAGAAAACGTAAAGATATTCACCAAAATGGATATGAATGGGGATGGCAGAGAGTATCAGGATAGTGCTATGGCATCATTTGATGTCTATATAAATAGTAACTGTGCAAAGGAAAAAGAAATAGAGCTTGGACTTGATATCACTCCATACAATTTTGAACAGGAGATGAACTGTACAGTAAAGAGAACGGTTATAGTCAGACCGGGAAGCAACCGATTTAAGCTTACAGCCAGAATAGAACAGGTTGCATTATGGTGGACATGGGATCATGGAAAGCCAAATCTGTATACGGCCTCAATCACCGCCATGGAAGATCATATTTCTACTAATTTTGGTGTGAAAGAGATTCATCAGGATGAAAAGGGACAATGGTATTTGAATAATAAGCATATCTTTTTACGGGGAATGCGCTATATTTCCAGCCTTTGGATGAGTGAAGCAAATGAAGATATGTGGAATGCTGATTTTGACAAAATGCTTGATATGAAAATTAATGCCATCCGGATAGGAAGCCATATTGAACGTGATGGGGTTTACAAAATCTGTGACGAGAAAGGCTTATTGTTATGGCAGGTTTTTGCCCTTCATTATTGTATCAGTGATTCGGACGATGTGATTAGCAGAGCATCGGATATGATTCGTGATATGGGATATATGCTTACTAATCATGCATGTATGGGTATGTGGTCTGTTTATAAAGAGCCTGAAATTTATGGACTGGAGGATAAACCAAATACATATTTCAAACTATGTGATGTATTAAGGGATACGTTGGGGCAGGTAGATACTGATCGCTGGATCCATAAGGGAGATTACAGGGAGGATGTACAGAACATTATGATTGGTTCCTGCCAGGATGGTGATATGGATGTACATGAAGAAGTGATCAAGCCTAACGTTGTGGAATTTGGTGCAGATTCGGTTCCATCACTAAAAAGTCTGATGAAGTTTATTCCAACAGATAAGTTATGGCCGCCTGACTGGGATGTATGGCAATACTGGGGATTGTTTTACTATAATCAGTTCCGCAGGGCTAAAACAGAATTAGGAGATTCTCTGGAAGCTTTTATATATAATACCCAAAAATATGAGGCATTGGTGGTAAAAGAACAAATTGAGCTGCTTAGGCAGAAGAAATACCAACCTGTTTGTTCTATGTATCTGTATTACTGGAGTGATGCATGCCCATTGATGGGTTCCGGACTATTTGATTATTATCGGGAGCCATATCAGGTATATGAATCTATGAAAGCAGTTTACACAGAAGTACTGATTAGCCTGGAATGGAATGAAGAACCACATGTAATTGGAAGACCCAAAAAATATATCAGAGGAGATCAGTTTGTAGGAAAGATTTGGGTTACTAACGATCATTTCCACTCAATACCGGATGCAAAAATTTTCTGGTGTATCACAGATACGGAAGGAAACAGGGTAAAAGAAAAAACATTTACTCTGGATTTAAAGGAAGACAGTGCAGAAGTTGTTGATACAATTAAGTGGAAAATTCCGGAAGATTATGTGGGTGAATATAAAATTTCTATGTGTGTCGAAGACGGAACAGGAAATATCCTTTCCAGGAATAGTACCGTGATTATGGCAACAGAATAGGAAGGAGAAATATTCCAAAATGAAAAATGATACTTGTCTTATAAAAAATGTAAAAATCTCTACTAGAATTGTTTATAAGAAAGACTGGTGTGGTGATGGACAGGACAAAGACACCCATTCCGCCCTTGTAAGTCTGGATGTAGAAATAGAGAATCCGACTTTGACTCCGTGTACTGATTTCCTCAGAGTTGTCATTAAACCCTTTGGAGAAGAAAATGAAAACAAAACGATATGTAGGCGGGAATTAGTGGTATCAAAAGGTACAGCAGTCGTAAAGCTTTCCATGACGATTAATAATGCCCGTTTATGGTCCACGTGGGATTATGGAGAACCCTATTTGTATCAGATGACGGCAGAATATGCAGGAGCCAGGTATGTTACAGAATTTGGGATTAAGGAACTGACCTATGATTGTAAGCATGGTTCATGGTGGTTGAATAGAGAAAAAATTTATATGAGAGGTTTACGACTTTCTGATGAAAATGTGAAAAATACAGATTTCCCAGAAATCATGAGTATTGATTCTTTAATTGCAGGAGGAACAAATACAGTCTGCCTTGTTGATAATGCTGTAAATGAAGAGTTTTTTGCAGAATGTGATAAAAAGGGAATTTTAGTATGGCAAATTTATACCCTTGGACTGAGTGATTTGGAGCTAAACTGTTTTTCTCAGAAACAGGAAAACATCTATCAAAGCGGACTTAAACAACTAAATCATGCTTGTCAGGGAGTCTGGTTTATTGAGCCGGATGAAAGAATATATTCTGAGGCAGATGAAAAAAATCAATATATTGCAGAATGCAGGCTGTTATACGATACCCTGAAATCACTGGATCCCGGAAAGGAATCCTGTGATACTAGAAAAATGGAAGAGCCAAATTGTATGGATTGCGGAAATTGTCATTTTGGAGGACAAGAAGCGTTGATCGTGTTTGATCATGTTTTTATCCCATGGGACAGAGTATTTATGTGCGGAGAATATGATTTTGCAGGCATGCTGGTAGAGCGCTTTGCAGGATATCATAGACAAAGTTATGGAGGATGCAAGGTTGGTGTTGGAGATGTTCTAATCGGAGCGACTGCTCTGGTTGCAGAAAGCAATGGTGTTGAACGAGCTTCTCATATAAAGGATAAACTGATTGAGATGATGCATTTGAACGAAACGTTGTTTTCCTGTGGAATAGCCTGTTCAGCGACCGGAACAGAAACAGAATCCGGGAATTATCTGATTGATATGTTACTTGCCAATGTATGCAAACAAAATGTGACCAGATTCCCATATGAGATATCAAGGCTTGCTGAGGATATTGCAGGCGGCTTAATGGTGACTATGCCATCCGAAAAGGATTTTAAATCCGAAGAAATAGGAAAGTATTGTAGAAAATATTTTAAGGGAAATGATCGATTTGATACGTTGGAACGAATGAAATTGCTTCGATTAATTGAAAACATGACACTGGGTGCGGCAGCAGTAGGATATCGGACAGAGTCCATGCATGGAGCAGGAAGTCCACAGGCACAGCGGATCATGATTTCAAGACAGGGAAAGCTTAATGAGAAAAAGAAGCTAGCCAGGCAGATTCTTGATTTATAATATGATAAAAGCGGGTGACAAGTGTGATAACCAGCGTAACTGTCACTCGCTTTTTTGTGTAGTGTATCCAGAGAAGATAGATCACATTTGCCAGTGCAGTTTCAAATGATTTTAAAGGGAATTGATTTCTTTCTCTAATTGGCGAACCGATTCCATAATAATATCGAAACTTGGAATATTGCCATATAACATATCTTTCATGGCTTCATAATCACCGATGAGGGCAGGAAGTAAAAACAGAAAATACAGTTGCAAAAATTGTTCATTAAAACCTATTCTGCATTTCTGAATTGAGAAGGAGTAATACACTCGTTCCTTTTAAAAATTTTACAAAAGTAGCTGCTGTCACAGAAGCCTGTTTCTTCAGCTATTTGTTCGATAGTTAGCTGTGTTTCCGTCAGAAGTATTTTAGCGGCCTGTATCTTACGCTTTGTGATGTATTCCATTGGTCGGCAGTTCAAGGTCTGTCTGAATAATCTGCACAAATGTTGTGAAGAAACACCTGCAGATTCACTTATGGAATTAAGATCGAGTTGTTTCATATAGTTTTCATCAATGTAAGCGATTGCTTTTGTTAGCGCAGGACTTATTTGTACACTGCCTTTTCCTATTGTAGCAAGACGGCTCAGTTCAATAAAAAAGCTGTATAAATAACCGGATGCTCTGAAATTTCCATCAACCCTGTCAGACAGGAGAGCCTCGTGCATACATCTGAAACAGTGATCAAGATATGTTATTTCTTTCTTGGGAAGTGGAAAGATTTTAGGTTTGTCAAAGCCGAGGGCTTTAAGCATTTCGGTACAGGAGTCTCCGGAAGGCTTTATCCAATGTGTATCCCATGAATCGTCTGTCGAATAATACTCATGCGGACAGCCGGCAGGAATAAAGAAAGCAGTATACGGATTTATTATATGCTTCTCATCATTTATGATAAGAATGCCGCTGCCTTTTGTACAATAAAGAGCCTTGGCATAATTATCACCGTTTTCGCAAATGACATGATATTGCCATTCGTTGAGCCCTACGCTCACCAGATAAACAGGAAGACAACCCTCTTTTCCTATTATCGGATAGTCGGAAAATTTCATAAATATCTCACTAATTATGCTAAAATTGTTATATTGTAATAATATCATCCATTGATTTCGCCTGTCAACAAGCATTATAATCTATTAAAAATTAAAAAATCAAAGGGGTGGTTATTTGAGAACAATCAGGGAATTCAACAATTTTTGGAAATTTACCAAGCTTCAGGATGAAATAGGCATATCAAAAAAAGATGCTATTTCTCCTGAGTATGCGGATACGTCATGGCAGTTTGTTGTGCTGCCGCATACATATAATTCAGAGGACGGCGCAGGCAGAACTATGGATATGAGCGAAAACAGAGGTGATTATTACCATGGGTCTGTATGTTACCGTAGAAGTCTGGTTTTGAGTTCTGAAGAATGTGAAGGAAAAGAGGTCTATCTGGAATTTGAAGGCGCAAATACTGTTGCGGAAGTCTATATAAATGGCAGATTTGTAGGAAAGCATAGTGGGGGATATTCTGCTTTCAGGTTCAATTTAACGGACTATATATGTGCTGACAAAGATAACCTGATAGCTGTAATCGTATCCAATGCTCCAACCAACTATATTGCACCGATAGCTGATCAGGGTGATTTTACCAAAATGGGCGGCTTGTATAGGGGAGTCAAACTGATTATAGTTGATCCCGTTCATATTGCCCTG
>Ga0129313_1002114_pt1 | contig 10969 bp, 3 predicted proteins | sample O1105metagenome_FD_94436 | JGI IMG/M metagenome (GOLD analysis project Ga0129313, IMG submission 94436) | Orangutan group fecal microbial communities from fecal samples from Wisconsin, USA - O1105 metagenome | ecosystem: Host-associated > Mammals > Digestive system > Large intestine > Fecal... | reverse complement strand
ATAGAAATACGTTGGGTCTGGCAATACGGGATATGCCATTACCGGATATTTCTCTGAGATTCTCGCGTCAAGGTCTTTTGTTTGTATGTTATAGTTTTTAGCTATTTCGTCACGTACATTCTCTGTAGAATATTTCTTTGCGCCGACTCGTTCCTTTTTGTAATTAATTGGTTTCAGTCCCGGCAACCTCTTCATATTCTCTATTTTCTTCTTCTCTGCAAGGAATTCTTTCTGACGTTCCATTATCCAAGAAGCATATCCGTTAAGCCATTTGTCGCCGTCAGCAAGCACCCAGGCACCGACAGAATACTTTCTGCATGTGAAAGCGTTCTTAGGGACGGAAAGCTCTGCGTTCGTCGGCAACCAGAAGTTTCTGTCTATGGTTGTTATCATGTCAATGCAGGCTTTGACGTCTTTGTTTCGTGTCAACTTGCACAAACTCTTATAGCCAGGCATATTCAGTAACGGACTGTCTGATCTTACTGACATATTGTTCGTCTCGTATCTGTTTGCCTCGTTAAGACACATCACATTAATGTTCTGATTTCCGCGTGATGACGGTGTGAAACGCTTTGTCTGCTTGTTGTAGGTTAGCCATGTTCGTCCCATCTTCAGCTTTGCGCCTGATTTTAGCAGATGACTCAGTGAAGTGACGACAAGGTAAGAGTCGGTACTGGCAATACGCGTTCTTACGAAAACATAATCGCCCTGTACGGCAGCATGCTTCGAGAACTCCTTGTATACATCATCATTAAGCACGATGCCAGGATATTCGTCATTGACATTCAGGAAAATCGGCATTCGGTTTTGGGCATTCCTGCCTGTATTGCTTTCCGCTTTCGGATTGAGGAAATCCTTATAGCGTCTGACATTCTCCTCCAAAGCCATGTGCAATGCAGGAATGTCTGACTGCGTCACGGTATTGCTCAGAATCTTCAGATAGTTGTCCTTTCCGCTTATCTTGACTTCCGCTTTTTGTTCTGTCAGATATTCATGGGTTTTCGGTTCGATAACGAAAATCAGTCCCTGACCATTTTTTTTAATGCTGGTCTCTTTATACTCCAGTCCGCTAACACGCACAGCCAGTATGTCACGCAAGAACTCATATCCTTCGAACACGTCGAAATAGTCCTCCTTACCCGAAGCCACCACGATAAGAGGATGTCTTCTGCCTAAGTCTTTCTGCAGTTCGGGAATGCTGTTATAGTCGAAAAGGTGCTTAATCTCTTCGATGGTCTTGCCGTTCTTTGCATTCACATTTCCAAGGATGTCGTCTTCCATGCCGGGCACCTTTCTTACGAGCGTGTCCACATTCACCTCATTACTGTAAGCCGTCGAAAGATTGGTGACTCTCAATGCTGCATCCGAAAGCAGTCCTTCGAAGCGCTCATCGTTCACACGTGATGTCTGGTCCAGGTAACGGCTTCTGCCGCTGCGTCTTTCGTCAGCAGCCTTATTCACCTTCTCTGCTTCACATGCCTCGCGTATCTTCTGGTTAGCCTTAAGAACTTGCTCCACCTGCTGCCATGCACGATTGACAAAGTCTTCCTGATTATTACGTACAGCCTCAGCACCCATACCGGCAGGTATTCTGTTGCGAAGCTGCATGTTTAGTTCGTTCACGACATTCTGACTGTAGTTCTCGTTAAGGATATCGTCCAATACAAGTTTGTGCCTGCCGCCATATACGGGAGGAACCACCCAAGGATCTTCATCCTCGGTATATGTCACTCCGGTCAGCTGGCTGGCGTTCTGTACAAAGGCGGGACTCTTACGCAACAGACCGCGCAAATCTTCCCTTACCTCCTTGCTCTCCACCTTCGTCACTTCATTATTTGTGGTTGGCATCAAGACAGTAGGCACTTGTATGATGGAATTTCCGCTTTTGTCGCCTTCCACCCAAGAATTCTTTACGTTCATCAGTCCACAGCCTTCGATGTCTACATTCAGATGAGCCTGCAAGTTGTGATAGTCGGGGTCAGAAATTGGACTGAGACGTCTGGCAAGAGTCAGGAAACTTGCTTCACCGGACGTAAAGTTCCACCTGAAATATACGGGTAGCTCAAGGCTTGACAAGCCTTCCGGATTTTCCCATGCCGCCTTCTGCACCGGCACATCGTCATACTTCATACCAAGACCAGCCAGCCTGCCCTGTTCGAAGGTAGGCACGACAAACGCCGTGTATTCGGTATTCGGATCCATCTGACGGTTGCACAACAATCTTGCTACGCCTCTCTCAGGATAATCTTCAAGAAATCTGCCTATGTCATTCTTGTAGGAATTATTGAACAGATTCATCCTTTTATCGTCGAAATTCACTTGCACATGGGCAAGCTCATACAGTTTTTCGGAATCAGGAACAATACCCTTCAAGCCGTTCGTAGATGATATTACGACATATTCCTGATTGTTGCTTGTCCGCTGTATCTGAAACTCGTCAGCCTTAAGCACGATGATGGTGAGCCAAGGACGCAACTTTCCCTCACTTGTAGCTTTCAGGGGAGTATAGCGCCATGGGAAGTCTTCGTCCGCAAACTCAATGAACGGCATATACTCCATGCTCACCTTCACGAGACTGCCCTTTGGCGAATAGGTGACAATCTGCGCTGCATCCAGCCGTGTCACATCACCGGGACCTGCAACGGCAAATTCCTTCTCGGCAACAAGGTCACTGCCCATAGTATTGCCGACAGCTTTATCAGCATCAAATTCAACGCGGAACTTGATGACGGTAGAGGTCTTGCCATCAGAACCAGATTTGCCAAGATTGTCTTCCTCTAATATATATCTACTATATCCCTTGCGGAGATACGGTATGAAAAGCATCTTGTTTGCCATATCTATAGTTGTTTTTCTTGTTTTTTATACTTTGGTATCCAGGTTTTTCACATAGCGCCTGAACGAAGCCTTGTCATTGCGTATATGCAGGACGTTTCTCGATTTACGATTTCCAGACAGTTCACTCTCGCATTCCTTTACATAGAACTTGGTTTGTGCCTCAACGAAATCGTTGCCGTCGAATGACATCACAGATACAGCATTATTGTCCTTTGCCTCGAAACCGCTGGTAACGCTCTCATACGACGGATTGCTAAGTCGCTCTTCGTTGGACAGCTCCTTGTAAAGCGACGGTGCGAAATCGTTATTCAGACATGAAGTCTCAAGAGAGAATTCCTCTTTGTCCGCAATTATCGACACCTTCTTGAGATGGAACGAGGTGAAGTCTTCCGGTAGGGCGTCATTACAGAGGCCCATCGGATAATCGAACGGCACAGCACTCTGATTGAACGAGAAGGTATCGTTGGGCTGAAGCGTCAACATCGCATTCACATCCTTTTCCTTGCAGTCATTGTTTTGCTCCGCAGAAGACGTAATCCAGTTGTTGTCACGGAGAAGTTCTGGCAGCAGAACATCTTTCCATACAGCAATGGTGGCTCTTCTTTCTTCCTGTGGGTCCTTGCCCCATGCAAGGCTGAATTTGCACTTGACAGGGATAAAGAGCACGGTGAAGTAAGCCTTACCCTTGACACGCCATTTCGCCGGACCTTCCACAGACAATGCAAGGTCAACGCTGAACAGCTTTGCTTCACTAACCATAACAGCTACGCCTACTTCCAGTGAGAACGAGAAGCGGAACGGCTTGAACACGAACAATGCGTCAAAGCCTGCATAACCGATGAGGCCGAACTTCTTCCATCCCACCTGTAAATCCAAATGTGCACCTATCTGGAAACTGTTGGACGTAACGGCAAGGTAGGTCTCCAGCTTTATCTTCACGATATCATAGTTGAGGCTTAATGACAGACGGCGCATATTAGGTGCGAACTTCAGTCCTTCCTCTGGCTTGTAAGCCGGATGGAAACCACCGATGGAAAGTCCGAAGCCCTTATATGGTCCACCCCAGAAGAGGCGGAACGCCATGTCGCCCTCAAGCTTCAAGCCGACAATCTCAGAGTCGACAATAGATGCGTCAAAGCGCAATCCCTTGTCAAAGTCTATATCGCCGAAGAAATAGACGTTTATCTTTATCAGATTGGTGTCGCCAACTCTAACCTTCAATGCACCGACAATGCCAATGCTCGTCGGGGCTGGAGCCTGTATGAGCAAACCAAACTCGCACGTCACCACGGGTTCGAAGCAGATCTTACAGAGCACGCCCAGGAAGAACTGCTTTTTCTTCTCCGGGAAGAACTGCTTCACGGCTGTCTTCATCTCCGTGAGATGATTCATCACATTGTCAACAAAGAAGACGCTGCCGAACACACCGCTGCGCACTCCGCCGCTAACGGCGTCGGCGTCATACATTCTGTTCAAACCCAGACAGCCGCCTACACCGTTCAACGAGAATCCCATGCCCAAAGGTATTCCGGGACTGAACGAGGTGGATATGAGTGCTACCAGACTGAAGTAATGTCCGTCCTTAACGCCGAGGTCAGCATCTACGATACAGCCCACGGTGAACTTCTTCAGCACCTCAAGCGACAAGACTGAGAACAATGTGCCTTCCGACTTGTCGTAGCTGATGAGGCCCGCTCCCTTAACCACTGGTGTTTCAATGCTGATGCCAATGCCGTCCGGGAACTTGAACGAACCTGAGAAGTCGTAATCGCCGAGACTTCCGTCAGGTTTAAGGAAATTGATGTCAAACGAGATACCGAGGTTCTCGAACGACATGGTGAGGCAACTGAAATCGAGCGCGAACGTCGAGCCGAGTGTCATGCCCAGATCGCCGAAGCTTCCCGAGAGGTTTCCGAGGTCCACAGAGAGCTTGTCGAACTTCACTGGTCCGATTTCAAGCTTGCTGATGTCGAAGTCGAGATGGAACTTCGCTCCACCGTCTATCTTAAGACCGTTCTGCATGTCATACAGCAGAGAGGTGCTTATCTTCATTGTTGGGTCGTCCTTGAGGAACATCTTGAAGAAAGAGTTTGCCGAGAGCTTCATCCTAAGCTCCAGATCTTCTATTCCTCCGTAGTAACCGAGAGTGAGACCCTTGTCCTTATCCGTAGTGCTGCTTTTGCTATCTGTGTACTTTGCAGGATCGGAAGGTTTGCGGTTATAGCCCACATAGAACAGCTGAGGATAGTTGCGTATGCCGAAGTCAACATACTCTGTATTCACGATATTTACCACCGCAGACGAATCCTTCCTTTCAAAACGTACATAGAACAAGCCTCCCATGTTGTCTACGTCAAGCAGACCATGGAATGTTCCGCCCTTTGTCAGACAGAAGCCCAAAGCCTGGCCTTCTGCAAAGTCAGTCTTTTCCGAAACTTTGTCAGTCATCTGTCCCATACTGCCATTAGCTCCAAGACGCAGGACGTGCTTTTGGCCGATGGGTACATTAAAGTCTGCCGAAGCACTGACAGCCGAGCAGAAATACAATGCCGGCAGCGACTCCTTGTTTTCACCTGGCGAATAATTGCCAACGAACATCAGTACTTGCAGCTTGCATGCTGCATCCACCTTCTTATCCTTGTCGCTTGGAGTCTTGATGTCAAGCAGCGTGAAACATGCCACACGGTTATTCAGGTCGTACTGTGTGTCTATGCTCTTCACATAATTCTTCAGTCCTTCGTCCACATGGAAGTCCGGCAGAGAAGGAAGCAGATCTGCTATCTCGTCTTTCACCTCCTGCGGTATCGACTTATACAACGCCATGACATAGATGACTACATCACGCGTAGTCTTGTTGGAGGTGGTGAACCTAATAGTCTCCTCCAACACTTCCTTCATCCATAATACATAAGTAAGCGGTATGCTGATTTCGATATCGCCGATGGCTTTTCCTGCCTTGTCTATTCCTTGGCTTACGAGCATCCTTACCTCCTGTTTTGCATGCTCATGGAGTTTCTGGGGCGACTTAAGGTCGTCAAGCGTCAAGCCTCTCTCCTTAAGTTCCTTAAGTTCCTTCTCGATATCACGCAGTGTTTTCGATACGTTGTTCAATGCGGGGAATCTGTCTGCGAGATTCTTCACGGCATTGTTGACAAGATTGAGAAGCTTGTTGACAATCTGCTTTCTGACAATCTCGAGGAGAAGCTTCTTGAGATGATTGATGATAGGCTCGAGGATTTCTCTTCTGATGTTCCTCCATACGGCATTGACGAATCGTCTGATGATGGCATCAAATTCCTTCGCTTCATCCTTCATCTTCTCCTTTAACGTCACGGCAGCATCCTCCACTATCGCACGCAGACTGGCATAGTAAGCCTTCGGATTAGGGATGACAACATCACTGACGCTCGAATACACAATATTCACATAGTCGTTGATGTCAATCTCGTTCTTCAGATTCTTCAGCGTCATGCCATGGTCAGTAAGCAGCTGCCTGGCTCCCTCCCTTGACATCAGTGAGCTGATCTTATTGGCATCCTCCTTCATGCATTTCTGCATGTCGTTGAGGGCAACAGCGAGACGCTGCTCCCAACTCTTCGGATTCACGAAGTTTACGACACTTGCCTTAACGCCAACCGACCATTTGCCCAGCTTTTGCTCAACTTTATCGAATATGACGTCGGCGTCAGAGCCATACTTCTCGAGGTCAGCTTTTAGCGTTTCGTTGTATGCAGGCTCGAGCACCAATTTTTTAAGCTCCGTCTGACTGTTAAGGAGAGCGAACACCTTAGCAATAGCCCTTGCTGCCTGCACCTCAATATTCTTCAGCTCCTTGTCAATGGCACTAAACTCCTTGCCTATATCGTTTATTCCGCCCTTGACATCGTTGATGACGTCGAGTGCGTTACGCTCCACGACATCAGCTATATCCTTAACGCTGTTTTCGATTTCCTTTACCTTCGCCTCGATGTCCTTGGCAGCGTTGTCCAGTTCTGCCTTTATGGTATTATACACCTCGCCGAATGTTTTCTGCAGGTCGGAGTAGATACCGTCGATTACCGTCTCTATGTCTTCCTTCAGACGCAAAGCCATCTCTTTGAGCATTTGGATGACCTGCTTGATGGTGGCAATGACGGGACGCACCTTTTCCCATACCTTCTTTGCCACTTCCTTGCCTTTGTCCTTCAGGAACTGGATTACACGGCGCTCCAGATTGCGCAGCAAGTCCTCCAGCATATTGCGCAACGTGGAGAAGTCTGGTATCTTCGGAGTGATGGTATGTGCAATGTCAAGGATGCGCTTCATCACCTCCTGCACGTCCTCGGCGCATTCCACGGGATAAAGCTCCTTGAAATAGCTGATAGGCTCGCTGAAAAGCTTCTCAAGCGAACTCCAGCGTATGGTCTTGTATTTATATGTGTATGAGTATTTGCTGAGAAAGTCGGATGCTTTCTTGCTTCCGTTCACAGCATTGTCCATAATGCTGTTCACCTGAGCCAGCATCACGTAGTTTCCCGGACTGAGGTCGAGCTGTTCCAGCTGAATGGAGAATTCGTTGTTAAGCGTCTGGTATGCTTTGTTGGCTGTGACGACGTCCCTTGCGTCATTCGCCACTTCCGACACTTTCTTTATCTTATTGTTGATGTTGCTGTCCACATATTTTGTGGCAGACTTGATGTCGCTGACAATCTGTGCAAACACGGAGTGGATGTCCTTGTATGCTTCCTGCACCTTCTTCGGAATCTTTATCTCTATCTCAGCATCGCCAATGATGCCGAGGAAATCGAGCACGGCATATATGTTGTTGATGGTACGATAAAACTTCAGCAGCGCCGCTTTATTGTCAGGACTGAGAAGGTCCTGCTCTTTCACGTTGGATTCCACCTTGCGCAAATCGCTCAAGGCATCCTCCATAAGCATCTTCATCTCCTTCTCCGCAATTTCCACTTCGTTACGCAACTGCTTTTCGATGTCATTCACAGTGGACTTTGTATTCGACACAAGATTTTCCAGATAGTCAATCTCGTCTTTAAACACCACCTTGGCATTCTTGAGCAAGGCTATGATGATATGGTCAAAGAGTCTATGTAGCGTTTCCAGCTTGAACACTTCATTCGTACCTGCAGCAATACTGTCCATTGCCCCATGCATTTCCACACGGTCAAGCTCAATATGCCTTAAGTCCTTATAGAAGTCGAGTATTTCCTTACTCACTCCTCCTGCGTCAAGCAGGAATTTGGCGGTGCTTACTTCATCAAATCCCTTCTGACTGGCTTCATTGTATGATGAGGCCAGATTGTCCATTTTGTCTGCTACGCCGAGAAAATCATTCACGGTTTTCCTCAAGCTGGTGATGTTCTTGTATTCAGAGAGGTCATAGCCTAACTGAGTAAAGATAGCATCCACCATCTTTTCTATATTCTCAAACTGGTCCTTGCGGGTTTTAGCGTTGTTAGTAGCCTCAGCCCCTTCAAGGAAAGCAGTCCGAATCCATCCGAACTCCCTTTCCACGTCAGCAACCAACGAGTCCTTCGTCATTGCAAGGAGTTGTTGTAGCTTCTTTATTATGATTTCACCTGTTGTCATAACGATAGATTTTTAGTAACTCGATTCCACAACTAAATAAAAAGAATGTAAAATGCCAGTTTTTGTGTTTATAATAAGTAAGTAATTCTAAATTACTCGTTTTTCATCTCTTTTGCAAATATAAAAAAAAATTCCAACACAAATAGCATTTATCATCTGTTTTACATCTTTTAACTATAAATAATCGTATATATTAAATTGTTATTTTTAAAAGCGATAATTTGAAAGAATATTTCAATAATCACGCAATTGACATCATTTAAGATTAAGGCATTAAAAGCCAAAGACACCCAATAGCGAACAGACACCAATCTGCTATGTGTAAGATTGCAAATATAGAAAAAGATTAATGACTTGCTTTTTACATGATTCATCACATTTTCTGGACGTCATATCGCCTGACTTCGTCACTCAAAAAACACGTATTTTATAACTGGTTGATAAACAATATTTTGTATCTTTGCGTCACCTAATTTTGGGTGACGCAAAAGGTTTTTTAACTATGTTTATCAGAATGAAAATCAGGAAGTCAAGAACTGGATATTGGAACAGCCCAAGCGCGACTGCCAGATGGTTGAATATGACAAAGGAGGTGGCCGTCGGCTCTTGGTCGGCTATACAGACGATCGTGCTAAGAAAGATGCCTATAACCGAGAAAAGGGAATACGCAGGTTGAAAAAGGCATACAAGCATGGTGCGCTCACGAAATGTAACATCAACAAAAGAGGTTACAATAAGTTTTTATCCATGGATGGTGAAGTGAAAGTCGCCATCAACTATGACCGTATTGCCGACGACTCTAAATGGGACGGTCTAAAAGGATATCTCACCAATACGGATATACCAATACAAGACGTTTATGCTGCATACCATAACCTTTGGCATGTAGAACGGGCCTTCCGTATAGCCAAATCAAAGATAGAGATACGTCCTATGTTTCATTTTACACGCAAACGCATCGAGGCTCATATATGCATCTGTTTTGTGGCTTTGAAAGTATACAAGGAATTGGAGCGTATGCTGAAAGTCTCAGAGATTAAAATGAGCGTAGACAAGGTGCTTGCATTGGCTAAGACAATCACAACCATACAAATTAAGCTACCTCTGAACAAGGAGGTTTACACCCAAACAATGCTGATGGCAAGACATCAAAAAATAGCTAAACTCTTTGACGAGGAATTTTGGGTGACACGATGACGAAGTCAGGATCGAGTCGAGCTGTTCGCGCAGATGGCGTGACGCACCGTTGTAGGTGCACATTACTACTGATATGGTCTTGTCCTGTTTCATAAACATCTGCAAAGGTACAGCAAATTATCCGTACAAATATAAGACAGGCAGTAAAAAAGTGTTACAAATAAAAAATCGATTCTAGAGATTTCAGAATGCGTTTTTGATGGTTTTTGAAGTGTAAAACGTCTCTCAACTCTTCATTCAGGACTTCTTTGCATTCCAAAGAGACTACTTTTGGAAGGTAAAGAAGCCCTAAATGACCCAATTCGGGATAAAATAACGATTAGTTGCATGTGAAGACAGATACGCGAGTTCTCCTCCCATGTCATCAGATATGGGCTGTATATAAAGAATCGAAAGATATTATTCTGTCTTTAGAACAACGCGAACTGCTTTGTGTTTTCGATGCAGTACCCCAGCAAAGCCTTGGGTTTGTTGTCAAAGAAACAATAAACTCCCAAGTCAGAAATAAGGTTCATGATAAAGTTGCTTACAGATCTATGGCGTGAGTGTACAATCTGTGCCGTATTCTTCAGCATGTCGTTAATGGTTTCGATAATGTATCTCTTGCGCAGCATCATTCTGTCATAGAACGGCATCAGCTTGTTTTTCATGTTTACGAGCAACTCTGTCACCAGCTGTATTCCATCCTCAAAGAGGAAGTCAAACAACTTCTGCGAAATATTATATGAGCTAGAACATGGGCTGGAAGATGAGGTGGCAATAGTAAAAAAAAACGGGAGCCTTTGCGCTCCCGTTTGAGTGGCGCTTCATCTGCGCCGCCCTACTTGCAGGTGTACTTGATCCGCTTGCCTTCTCCTCTAACTCCATGTCTGTCCAAGAGCTTCAATCGCAAAAACGAAAATCCAGAGCAAGAAAATCCCCTTTCTGTCTAAGCAAACTTTCACAAAAACAAAATGCGAGGCAGATTCTTCTCCTTCTTTCCATTTAAGAGAAATCCGTCTCAAGAACAGTCCACAGAAAGAGTAAGTGATGGTTCAACCGGGTTCTTTCACAAATTTTTTTTCTGTTATGTCGTACTGTCCTTTACCTGCTGAAGGCTCCTCCGACACCGCCAGTTGGCCTGGCGGCGCGGATTCGCTATTTATGTCGCAAATATACGAATACTTTTTTATTCGTGCAAGTTATTCGTTCGCTTTTTTTGCGTATTTTCCTATAAAACATTATTTTACGGGATCCAACAGCTTATCGAAAGCCAATCCTGAATTTGCCTGCATGTTTCCGAGACGCTTTTCTATGCCTAACCAGTTGAACGATTTGCCGTTAAACCAACGTGCACGCTGATAGTTCT
>Ga0129313_1002113_pt1 | contig 10970 bp, 8 predicted proteins | sample O1105metagenome_FD_94436 | JGI IMG/M metagenome (GOLD analysis project Ga0129313, IMG submission 94436) | Orangutan group fecal microbial communities from fecal samples from Wisconsin, USA - O1105 metagenome | ecosystem: Host-associated > Mammals > Digestive system > Large intestine > Fecal... | reverse complement strand
GGCTTTTTGGACCATGTGGCCAACAAGAAGGCGGATGTGGTCCGTCTGTACCTGCCGCCGGACGCCAACTGCCTGCTGTCCTGCGCAGACCACTGCGCCAAAAGCCGGAACTATGTGAACGTCATCGTGGCCTCCAAGCATCCCCGCCCCCAGTGGCTGACCATGGACCAGGCGGTGAAGCACTGCACCCAGGGCATCGGCATCTGGCAGTGGGCCTCCAACGACCAGGGCGTGGAGCCCGACGTGGTCATGGCCTGCTGCGGCGACACGCCTACGCTGGAGACCCTGGCCGCCGTCACCATCCTGCGCCACTATCTGCCGGATTTGAAGATCCGCGTGGTAAACGTAGTGGATCTGATGAAGCTGCAGCCCCACACGGAGCACCCCCACGGCCTGACCGACGAGGACTACGACGCTCTGTTCACCCGGGATAAGCCCATTATCTTCGCTTTCCACGGCTATCCCACTCTGGTGCATGAGCTGACCTACCGCCGGAACAACAAGAACCTCCACGTCCGGGGCTATAAGGACGAGGGCACTATTACCACCCCCTTCGATATGCGGGTACAGAACAATCTGGACCGCTACGACCTGGTCATCGACACGGTAAAGCGCCTGCCCCAGTTGGGCAACACCGCCTCTTACCTGATCCAGGAGATGAAGGACAAGCTGGTGGAACACCACCAATATATCACCACCTACGGGCTGGACCTGCCGGAGATCCGGAACTGGACCTGGAATGAGGGCCGGGGGATCTACTGAGTTTCACCCCGGTACACAGAAGGAGAATTTCCCATGGAGCACACTCCACAGCCCATCTCGCCCCAGGCACTGCTGTCTGTGATCCGCGAACTTCAGCCCACGCACAGCCAGCTTCGGATCGCCCTGGATGGTCCCTGTGCCACCGGTAAATCCACTCTGGCTCAGTGGCTGTCCCGGCAGTTAAACTGCCCCGTTCTTCACATGGACGACTTCTTCCTGACCCCCGACCTGCGCACTCAAGAGCGCCTGTCCAGGCCGGGAGAAAATGTGGATCACCAGCGGTTTTTTACTCAGGCTCTGCAGCCCCTCTGTCAGGGGCAGCCCGCCCGGTTCCGCCCCTGGGACTGTCACGCCGGAGACTTCGCCCCGGAGCGCACCGTGGCCCCCTGTCCCCTGTTCATCACCGAGGGGGTCTACTCCCTCCGCCCCGACCTGCGGGACTACTACCAGCTGAAGCTCTGGGTGGAGGCCGACTGGCCCACCCGGCGCCAGCGCCTGTTGGCCCGCGGCGGCGAATTCTGCCTGTCCCGCTTTCAGCAGCTCTGGATCCCCTTGGAGGACGCCTATTTCAACGCTTTTCAAGTCAAGGAATGCTGCGACTACGCAGTCTCCGGCACATCCGACCAGGTGGAAGCGCTCTAACTAAGTCAGCCCCGGAACAGCTCAGTCTGTTCCGGGGCATTTTTATCCTTGGGCCGCGGCGCATTCAGGCCCACATACGCCGGCTTTTCTTTGCCTTTTTCCCTGCCCGGTGCTATACTGGAGCAAAAGAAACCACAAACGGAGGAAGCTTCCCATGACCAAGTTATACGAAAACGACCCCTACCTGACCCAATTCACCGGGACAGTGCTGTCCTGCACCCCCAGCAAAAAGGGATATGACATCATCTTAGACCAGACCGCCTTCTACCCCGAGGGCGGCGGCCAGCCCTACGACACCGGCGTGCTGGGCGGCGTCCACGTGCTGGAGGTCCACACCCGGGCAGACGCGATCATTCACACCTGTGACGCCCCCCTTACGCCGGGGCAGCAGGTGTCCGGCACCATTGACTGGGAGCGTCGGTTCGACCTGATGCAGCAGCACTCCGGCGAGCATATCGTCTCCGGTCTGGCCCACGCCAAATATGGCTGTGACAACGTCGGCTTCCACATGGGATCCGACGTGATCACCATCGACCTGAACGTAGAACTGGACCAGACACAGATGGAGGAGCTGGAGGCGGAGGTCAACCGCTACCTGTGGCAGGACCGCCCCACGCAGATCCTTTACCCCACCGCGCAGGAGCTGGAGCATATAGACTACCGGAGCAAGAAGGCCATTGACGGGCAGGTGCGCATCGTCACCTTCCCCGGGGCGGACACCTGCGCCTGCTGCGGCACCCACGTCTCCTCCGCCGGACAGATCGGACTGGTCAAGCTGCTGAGCGTCCAGCGCTTCCGGGACGGCGTGCGCATCGAGTTGGTGTGCGGCAGCCGGGCCATGGCCTATCTCAATTCCGCCGCCGGACAGAACCACAAGGTCTCCAACCTGCTGTCCGCCAAAGCAACAGAAACAGGAAAAGCCGTGGAGCGCCTGCTGGAGGAGAATCAGGCGCTGAAGCTCCACCTGTCCGCCATGGAGGATGCCCACTTTCAGACTCTGGCAGAGCGGCACACCGGTGCAGGGGACGTGGTCCTGTTCGAGGACGACCTCTCCCCCGACGGTCTGCGCAGACTGTGCGACGCCGTTCTGAACACCTGCGGCGGACGCTGCGCCTGCTTCTCCGGCAGCGCCCGGGAGGGCTATGCCTACGCCATCGGACAGCGGGGCGGCGATCTGCGCGCCTTCGTCAAGGAGATGAATCAGGCCCTGAACGGCCGGGGCGGCGGAAAGCCCGACTTTGTCCAGGGCCGGGTGCAGGCTGCCCGGAAGGACATCCAGCAGTGGCTGTCTAAGTGAATCGCTTCTGCCCCAAGGCTTTCAAGATCATGTAAACCACAGGTTAGCAAAAATCCACCCCCGGATGGTGGCTCGGTTTTCCGCTTTTTGCTACACTCCATCCAAAGGAGGTCGATTTTATGACAACAATGACCACAGGCCAGCGCATCGCCGCCAAGCGAAAGGAGCTGGGCCTTTCTCAGGAGGGACTGGGCGAACAGCTTGGCGTCTCCCGCCAGGCGATCTATAAATGGGAGAGCGACGCCTCTCTCCCTGACATTGACAAGCTGGTGGCCCTCAGCCGCCTGTTTCAGGTTTCCGTAGGCTGGCTGCTGGGGGTTGAGGACACCCCGGAGGCTCCCGCCGACACCATCACCGACCGTCAAGCGGAGATCATCGAGGACATCTTCCGCAAATACCAACAGCAGCAGCCCGCTCAAATGGCCGCGCCGGAGGGCAAGCCTGTGAACCGGATGCGCCGCCGGATCCTGCTGGCGGTGGGCTGCACAGCCATAGCCGCACTGGGGATCTTCGGGTACTCCTTACAGTCCCGTCTGAAAAGCCTCCAGGGGCAGTACAGCAGCCTGTCCAACTCCGTCTCCTCCATAAACGGCGCTCTGAACAGCCAGGTCGGCAGTCTGACCAGCCGCATTGAGGCCATTTTAGAGGAACAGAACAGCCTGATTGCCGGCTCCAGCACCAAGGTGACCAACGTAGACCTCAAGGCAGGCAAGGTCACCTTTGCGCTCAGCGCCACCCCCAAGGCCTATACCGACCAGACCCGCGCCCTGTTCCACCTGGAAAACGGCACGGATACCCTGGAAGCGGAGGGCCAGCGGAAGGAAAACGGGGAGTTCCGCGCGGAGCTCGTCGCTCCCCTCACCGACGATATCACCCTATCCGTCACCTTTGTCAACGGCGAAGACCGGCAGGTGCAGACTCTGGGCTATTACAGCCGGCTGTACACGAACACGCTCCCTCAAGTAGAGGTGTACAGCGGTGAACCTCTGGACCAGTATGTAGTGGACGGCCAGCTGAAGCTGGGAAAGGACGAACGCTTCGCCGTCACCGTCTACTGGGTCTACGACTATGATAACGATATGCGGATCACAGCCCCCGCCATTCAGGAGCTGAAGGTGGGCCTGTTCCGCAATAAAAAGCTGGTGCAGTGGCTGACCCCCGTGACTTCAACGTCCAGCAGCCGCAGTCAGAGCTCCCCCGCTCCTGACCAGGACTCCGCAGAGGTCTTCCAGATCGACCAGAGCTATGAGCTTCTCCCCTTGGAACTCACTCTGGACAACGGAGACGAGTTGTCCTTTGCCGCCGTGGTCACGGATGAGCTGGGCCGGACCTGTGTGTGGGCCAACTCTTTCGTCTACTCCACCTCCATGGGCTCGGTCAGTGAGGTATCCGCCGTAGAATGGGGTCCCGTCCAAGGCTACGAATATTAAGGCATGAAAAAACAGGCCCGGCGTTGAAGCGCCGGGCCTGTTTTGATTTTGATTACAGCACCTTGGACAGAAAACTTTTGGTGCGCTCCTCTTTGGGGTTTGAAAAGAACTCCGCCGGGGTGTTCTGCTCCAGAATGTGGCCGCCGTCCATAAAGAGGACGCGGGAGCCCACCTCCCGGGCGAAGCCCATCTCGTGGGTGACCACCACCATGGTCATGCCCTCCTCGGCCAGCTGCTTCATAACCTCCAGCACCTCCCCCACCATCTCGGGGTCCAAAGCGGAGGTAGGTTCGTCGAACAGCATGACCTTGGGCTGCATGGCCAGGGCCCGGACAATGGCGATCCGCTGCTTCTGGCCGCCGGACAGCTGGTTGGGATAGGCATCCGCCTTCTCCTCCAGGCCCACCCGACGCAGCAGCGTTGTGGCCAGATCATCAGCCTGGGTCTGGTCCATCAGCTTGGTGCGTACAGGGGCCAGCGTGATGTTCTTCCGGATGGTCATGTTGGGGAACAGGTTGAAGTGCTGGAACACCATGCCCATCTGGCGGCGCATCTGGTCGATGTCCACCTTGGGGTCGGTGAGTTCCGTGCCCTGGAAAGTGATGCTGCCCTTGGTGGGGGTCTCCAGCAGGTTCAGGCAGCGCAGGAAGGTGGACTTGCCGGAGCCGGAGGGCCCGATGATGACCACCTTTTCCCCGGGGGCGATGTGTTCAGAGATATCGTCCAGCACCAGATGGTCGCCGAAGGACTTGGACAGATGTTTAACGTCGATCACTTTGACGCAGCCTCCTTTCCAGCTTACCCTGCAGCCAACTGAACAGCATGACCATGACCAGGTAGATCACCGCGATGCCCAGATAGGGGTACATCACATCGTAGGTCTTGCTGCCCACGGCCTTGGCCGCGTACACCAGCTCTTTGCCGCCGATGATGTTGATGAGGGCGGTATCCTTAAACAGGGTAATAAACTCGTTGCCAAGGGCCGGCAGCACATTTTTAAATGCCTGCGGCACCACAATAAAACGCATGGTATCCAGATAGTTCAAGCCCAGGGAGCGGCCGGCCTCATTCTGCCCGGGGTCCACACTCATCAGGCCGCCCCGGAAAATCTCCGCCACATAGGCGCCGGAGTTGATACCTAAGGTCAAGGTACCCACCAAGGTAAACTCCCGGCTTTTACTGAACACGACAAAGCCCATGATCAGCAGCTGAACCATCATGGGGGTGCCGCGGATCACGGTGGTGTAGACCTTGCAGATGGCGTTCAGCACTGTAAGCACGGGGTTGTGCCGGCCCGGCCGCTGCTGGTCGTGGGCCGTGCGCACCACGGCAACCACCACACCCAGGACAATGCCCAGGATCAGCGCCATGGCCGTGACCTCGACGGTGCTGACCACGCCGTCCAGGTAGAGCTTCCACCGGCCGCCCTCCACAAAAGCCTTGTACATGCCGACGAAAACCTTCTGCAGGGACGAAACCTCGCCGCCGTTCTTCATCAGCTCGGTCAAGGCGGCATAATATTCCGCCAGATTCATGGACATTCCCCTTTCTTCCGCCGAAAGCAGAGAAACAGGCGTTCTTCCCCTTCCGGCTACTGCAAGTCAGAAAAGGGCGGCCCTGTAAGACCGCCCTTTTCCCTGGTATTGTTCAGGCTTGATTCAATTAGGCCTTGATGTACTTGTCCACGATGGACTGCAGGGTGCCGTCAGCCTTCAGCTCGGCCAGAGCGCCGTTGATGGCGTCCAGCAGGGCAGTGTTGCCCTTGGCAACGCCGATGGCGTAGTCCTCGTTAGCAAACTCGGTGTCCAGGATCTTCAGGCCGGGATTGGCGGCCACATACTCCTGAGCGGGCATATTGTCGATGACCACAGCGTCCACCTGGCCGTTCATCAGGGCCTGGACAGCGGCAGCGCCGTCGTCATAGGGGGTGACATGGTCCTCGCCATAGCCGCCGTTGTCGGGGGTGTCGGAACAGTAGATGTAGCCGGTGGTACCCATCTGGCAGCCGATCATGTTGGCGTTGGCCAGATCATCCACGGTCTGGATGGGGGAATCCTCCTTCACGATGACCACCTGAACGCCGTTGGCGTAGCTGTCGGAGAAGTCCATCACAGCCTTACGCTCCTCGGTAATGGTGACACCGGCCATCACCATGTCGCTCTTGCCGGTCTGAGCGGCCTGCAGGGCGGCATCGAAGCCCATGTCGTCCACGACCAGCTCCAGGCCCAGCTTCTCAGCGATGGCGCCGGCCACCTCTACGTCGCTGCCCTCGAAGGAGCCGTTGTCAGCCACCATCTCGTAGGGAGGGAAGGAGGCGTTGGTGGACATGGTCAGCTTACCGGCCGTCACCGTGGTAAAATCGGCCCCGTTGGAGGCAGAGGTGGAAACAGAGCTGCCGTTGGAAGTAGAGGTGCTGCCGGAGACAGAAGGCTCATCCTTCTTACCGCAGGCGGCCAGGGACAGCATCATGGCCAGCGCCATGGTCATAGCAAGAATCTTTTTCATCTTGAAAACTCCTTTTCAGTTTATTGGTTTACTTGTTTTGCAAGAGCATCTCAAGTGCTTGCCTTGAGCATGGCTTAGTATACTCCGGTTAAATATGCAAAGTCAACCGTAATTCAGTGGAAAAAACCGGATTTTATTTCGTGTTTTTTGGTTGTTTTGTCATTTGTTTTTGACTTTCCCCCTTTACCCTACCGCTCCTGTATGTTTTAAATTTCGATTATGTTAGCTTTTTTATCATTTTTCCGCTATTTTCACCATTTTTCCAAGTTTTCATATATTCATTATTATTCGAATATTCAGTTCTGTTTTCCCGCAGGTCGGGAACTTTTTTCACCTATCCCGTCTATTCCCTATTATAAGACAAATTTCTTGTATCTTTCTTAATTTTCCCTCCCGCCCCTTGCATTTTGAGTGGTCGGTTATTATGATAGTCGTAGTCTGCTGTTCACCCTTCTCTCTTTTCAGCAGCATTTTAAGGTACGGTGAAACAATGAGAAAACTGATTTACGGGGACTGTTTTCCCCGCCTTTTACAGAATATGCGTCAGTATCCCGGCCGTTGGGCCGCCCGCCTGGTCTTTCTCTTGGGGCCCTGGCTCTCCTTCTGGATGGTAGAAATTCTTAACGGCAACGATGTGTTTAACGACCTGTACGCCTGGCAGGTGCTGATGAACCTGATCTGGTACTACCTGCTGTTTTTCCTCTGCCGCCTGATTTTGGGGCGGAACCAGTGGGCCAGCACCGCCGGGGTTCTTCTGTCCTTCGCCTTCGGTCTGGTCAACCACTATGTGCTGCGCTTCCGCGGGCGCATCCTCTTCCCTGCCGATGTGGCCGGATGGCACACGGCGGCCAATGTGGCCGGCGGTTTCGATTACTCCATGGATCTGGAGATGGAACAGGCCCTGATCCTGCTGACCGCCTTTCTGTTCCTGGTGTGGGTCTGTCCCATCCGCCGCCGGCGGGACAAGCTGCCAAGGCCCCTGTCCGGATTCTTATGGGTGCTGATCCTGGGATACTCCTTTGCCTTCTTTAAAACCGGGATGCTCCCCGCCTTAGATATCTATACCCAGCAGTGGGTCACCCAGCGCAACGGCTTCCTGCTGAATTTTACAGTGGCCCTGCGGTACAGCAGCGTAGAAAAACCCGACGGATACTCCCGCGATACGGTGCTGGAACTGGCGGAGCAGTATCCGGGACAGGACGGAGACGAGTCCAAGCAGCCGGTCAACCTGGTCGTCATTATGAACGAATCCTTCGCCGATCTCACCATCTTTGACGGTCTGGACCCCTCAGAGGATCCCACTCCCTTCCTGCACAGCCTGACGGAGAACACGGTGAAGGGCTGGATGTATTCCCCGGTCACCGGCGGCGGCACCGCCAGCGTAGAGTTTGAATACCTCACCGGCTTCTCTACTCTGTTCCAGCCGCCCCATACCGTGGCCTATCAGCTGTATGTGAAAGAAAATATGCCCTCTTTGGCTGCGCTGGCGGGGAGCGCAGGGTACGAAACCACCGCCTTCCACCCCTATAAGTCCTCCGGCTGGAATCGCCCCATCGCCTATAAGGACCTGGACTTTGACCACCAGCTCTACGAGGAGGATGTGGAGGACCCCTATCTCATCCGACACTATATCTCTGACCACTCCGACTACCAGAAGGTCATGGAGACCACCCAGGCCGCCAACGCCGAGGGCAAAAAATGCTTTATCTTTAATGTGACCATGCAGAACCACAGCGGCTATACGCAGGGGTGGAACAATCTGGAGCGCACCATCGATCTGCCGGAAGCCCTGAAGAGTGCGGACGGCTCTGCCCGGCAGTATTTCGCCCTGGTCCGGGCCAGCGACGACGCGCTGAAGGAGCTGATCGACTATTACAGCACGGTTGAGGAACGCACTATGGTGGTCCTCTTCGGCGACCATCAGCCGCCCCTGAAAAACGCTTTCTACGAAGAGCTGTACGGCAAAGCACTGTCTGAACGCACCACTCAGGAGGTCATGAAGCAGTACATCACCCCCTTCTTTATCTGGACCAATTACGACATTGAGGAGCAGCAGGACGTTTCCATCAGCCCTAACTATCTGGGCGTGCTCACAGCCAAGCTGGCGGGCCTGCCTCTGACCGGATTTATGGAATTTCTGGATGATATGTATCAGGAGCTGCCCGCCATCACTCCCGTAGGCATCCTCACCGATGACGGCCGGTATAAAAAGCGGAAGGAACTGGATCAGCAACTGCAGACCTGGCTGGACAACTACGAAATTCTGAACTACTGCGGCATGGTTGATCTCTTTGACGAGGCACGGCCCATGTTCTGCCTGGAAGAAGCCAATCCGTGATCCTCAATTTTGTGCTGCCCGCCCCCTGCTGGGCGGGCAGAACCCATAGAACTATGAAAAAACGGGCCGTCCAGCCGGACGACCCGTTTTGTTATGCTCTTTTCTTTTAGATGCGCTTCCAAACCGCGCCGCCGGGCACGTCGGTAATTTCAATGCCCTGCTGCTTCAGCTCGTCGCGGATGCGGTCAGCCTCAGCAAAGTTCTTGGCCTTCTTTGCCTGATACCGGGCCAGAACCTGAGCGTCCACTGCGGGGTCGCCCTCACCGGTAATAGCGTAACCGGCAGAGGCGTTGGTCTTGGCATTGGCCTGCTCCTGGCGCACCTTGTCGGCCTTCTCCAGCAGGGACAGGCTCAGCACCTGGTCATAGCTGTCCAGGATGGCCAGCTTGGTGGCGTCGTTGGTTTTGGCCTTCAGCACGTCGTACACGGCGGTAACACCCATGGAGGTGTTCAGGTCGTTGCCCAGCTGCTGGTCAAACTTCTCCTTATACTCCGCCAGAACGGCCTGGTCCACCTCGCCCTCGCCGGGCTTCAGCGCGGCGATCTTGGCAATCAGCTTATTGAAAGCCGCAGTGGCATTGTCCAGGTTCTCCCAGGAGAACACCAGGCTCTTGCGGTAGTGGGACTGCAGGCAGAAGAAGCGGTAAACGATGGGATCATAGCCCTTCTCCTCCAGCAGAGAGACCGTAAGGAACTCGCCCTTGGACTTGGACATTTTGCCGTGGTTGGTGTTCAGATGATGCACATGGAACCAGTGGGGGCACCAGGGGTGACCCAGATAGGACTCAGACTGGGCGATCTCGTTGGTGTGGTGGGGGAAGGCATTGTCAATGCCGCCGCAGTGCAGGTCCAGGTACTCCCCGTTGTACTTCATGGAGATGCCGGAGCACTCGATGTGCCAGCCGGGATAGCCCACGCCCCAGGGGGAATCCCACTTCAGGGCCTGGTCCTCGAACTTGGATTTGGTGAACCACAGGACGAAGTCGTTCTTATTCTTCTTATTGGTGTCCTCCTCTACGCCCTCGCGCACGCCCACGGCCAGATCATCCTCGTCGTGGTCATTGAACACATAGTAGCGGTCCAGCTTAGAGGTGTCGAAATACACGTTGCCGCCGGCCAGATAGGCGTAGCCCTTCTCCAGCAGACGGGTGATGATCTTGATATAGTCGTCAATCAGACCGGTGGCGGGCTGCACCACGTCAGGCGTTTTGATGTTCAGTTTTGCGCAGTCAGAGAAGAACGCGTCCGTATAGAACTTGGCGATCTCCATGACCGTCTTGTGCTCCCGGCGGGCGCCCTTCAGCATTTTATCCTCGCCCTCGTCCGCGTCAGAGGTCAGGTGGCCCACGTCGGTGATGTTCATAACCCGGTTCACATCATACCCCGTCCAGCGGAGATACTTCTCCAGCACGTCCTCCATGATATAGGAACGCAGGTTGCCGATATGGGCAAAGTGGTATACCGTAGGGCCGCAGGTGTACATCTCCACATGGCCGGGGGTGTGGGTGACAAATTCATCTTTCTTATGGGTGGCCGAGTTGTATAATAACATATTGATTATCCTTTCTTCCGTGCGGAGCGATTATTTCATCTCAACAATCCGGTTTTTTTCTTTTGTTCTTCGCATTTCCGACATAGATATTGTGCATCCAGAAGCTGTTCGATAAAGTCCAGACGGGCCGACAAAACTGACAGCCGCTCCAGAGTGGGGTTCTTTACGCTGGTCTGATCCACCTCGTCTGCGTAGTGGGTGGTCTGTCCCGCGATGCGTACGATCTGGGCCGGGATCCCCACCGCGGTGGCGTTCTCCGGCACCTCGCCGAGCACCACGGAGTTGGCCGCGATGCGGGCATTGTCCCCCACCTTGAAGGGACCCAGGATCTTGGCGCCGCAGCCGATCAGGACATTGTTTCCAATGGTGGGGTGGCGCTTTCCCTTATCTTTACCCGTTCCCCCCAAGGTCACTCCGTGGTACAACAGGCAGTCATCCCCGATC
>Ga0129313_1002109_pt1 | contig 10978 bp, 8 predicted proteins | sample O1105metagenome_FD_94436 | JGI IMG/M metagenome (GOLD analysis project Ga0129313, IMG submission 94436) | Orangutan group fecal microbial communities from fecal samples from Wisconsin, USA - O1105 metagenome | ecosystem: Host-associated > Mammals > Digestive system > Large intestine > Fecal... | reverse complement strand
GGCGGTGCCGTGGACGTATACGAGAGGGACGGAAAATACCAGCTCTATGCGAAGCAGATTGTGCTGGACGGAAACGGCCTTCTCTATGAGCGGTTTGAACAGCTGAAAAGGGAGCTGGAAGAAGCCGGTATGTTTGCGCAGGAGTACAAGCAGCCTATTCCCAAATATATTAAGACTCTGGGTGTTGTGACGGCGGACACGGGGGCTGCAGTCAGGGACATCATACAGATTACCCGGAGAAGGAACCCTTATGTTCAGATTGTTCTCTACCCCGCCATCGTGCAGGGGGAAGCGGCAGTGCCCAGTATTGTAAAAGGCATTCGTGCTCTGGAACGGTTTGGGGTTGACGTGATGATTGTGGGGCGGGGCGGCGGTTCCATCGAGGACCTCTGGGCTTTCAACGAGAAAGAGGTTGCTCAGGCAGTATTCGACTGTTCCGTACCGATTATTTCTGCGGTAGGACATGAGACGGATACCACCATCATTGATTTTGTATCCGATTTAAGAGCGCCAACGCCTTCAGCGGCGGCGGAACTGGCAGTGACGGATATCCGGGAAATACTGGGGGAGATTCAGAACTTACGGGAAGGGCTGGACCGTCAGATGCAGAGGAGATTGAGAGACTGCCGGATAGAATTGCGACAGAGGGAATTGAAGCTGAAGGCTGTCAGCCCTGTCAGTCGTATCCGGGAGAGGAAGATGACAGCTATCAGGCTGGAAGAAAGGCTTCAGGCCGGAATTAACAGGCTGATTCAGCTGCGCAGACATGAACTGGATGTCTATATTGAGCGGATGAAGGGGCTTTCCCCGCTGGAAAAGCTGAGCAGCGGATATTCTTATGTGTCGGACGAAAACGGAAAAAATATCCGTTCGGTGGAGCAGGTGAAAGCAGGACAGAAGGTGACGGTGCGGGTGAAGGACGGAGCTTTCGGAGCGGTCGTGACGGACGTGCCGGGAGAAGTATCCTGAGAATAGAGAGACATTCTTTACAAAGATTGTCTGTGACGCCTTTGGAGAAGATTGAGAGGAAAATGATATGGGTGAAAAGCAGGAGGATTTCAGTCTGGAGGAGAATTTTGCCAGACTTGAGGAGACAATAGATATACTGGAGAACGATGAACTTCCGTTGGAGGAAGCATTTCGCGCTTACAGCAATGGAATGGTGATTTTGAAGCAATGTAATGACCGGATTGACAGAGTGGAAAAACAGGTACTGAAACTCTCGGAGGAAGGACAGTTGGAGGAATTGGACAATGGAGAACAGTGAATTCAGCTGTTTGCTGCAACAAAAGACGGGAGAACTGAATGATATATTGGAAAAATATCTTCCTTCGGAGGAGGGGGCCCAGAAGACAGTACTACAGGCTATGAACTACAGTGTTCGTGCCGGGGGGAAAAGACTTCGCCCCATGCTGATGTGGGAGAGCTTTTTGCTCTGCGGCGGCAGAGAAGAGGAAAGAGGATTTGTGGAGCCTTTTCTGGCAGCTATAGAGATGATTCATACCTACTCTCTGGTGCATGATGACTTGCCCGCCATGGACAACGATGAGTATCGCCGAGGCAAAAAAACTACCTGGGCGGTTTATGGGGAGACCATGGGAATACTTGCGGGAGACGGACTATTGAACTTTGCCTTTGAAACTGCTATGCGCACTTTTGATTTTTGTGGCTGTACGGGGATGCCGGTCACTTCCGACTACACCTCCCGGGATTATTTGGACAGAGCCGCGAGAGCGCTCTCGGTGCTGGCGAGGAAGGCGGGCATTTTCGGCATGATTGGCGGTCAGACGGCGGATATCGAAGCGGAGGGACAGGCTGTACCCGTGACGGAGGAGCAGTTAATGTTCATCCATGAACATAAGACGGCGGCACTTATACAGGCAGCCATGACAATCGGCGCTATTTTGGCCGGAGGGACAGAGGAACAGATTGCTGCTCTGGAAAAATGCGGGTATGACATCGGCATTGCTTTTCAGATTCAGGACGATATTCTTGATGTTATCGGTGACAGCGGAGAACTGGGGAAACCGGTAGGCAGCGATGAGCAGAACCACAAGCAGACCTATGTGACCCTGAAGGGTCTTGAACGGGCAGGGGGGGATGTGTCAGCACTGTCCGAAGAAGCGGTGAAGCTGCTGGAGGGCTTTGAAAGGAAAAACGAGTTCTTAACACAGCTGGTTTTGGAACTGATTCACCGCAGAAAATAGACATGGCCGACGGTTGGAAAGGCATAGCTTATGTTTTTGGAGAAGATAGAGAAAGAAAATGATATTAAACAGATAAGCAGTGAAAACTGGGATGAACTGGCACAGGAAATCAGAGAATTTCTGATTCAGAAAATCAGTGTCACGGGAGGACATCTGGGATCTAATCTGGGTGCTGTGGAACTGACTATGGCACTGCACCTTGCACTGAATCTGCCGGAGGATAAAATTATATGGGACGTAGGGCATCAGTCCTACACACATAAAATTCTGACAGGCAGAAAGGATGGATTTGAGTCACTGCGCCAGTTTCATGGCATGAGCGGCTTCCCTAAGCGCAAGGAAAGCTGCTGTGATGTATTTGACACGGGGCACAGCTCCACCTCTATCTCCGCCGGTTTGGGCTTGGTCAAAGCCAGAGACATTCTGGGGGAGAAGAACGTAGTGGTTTCCGTTTTGGGCGACGGCTCCCTGACGGGGGGAATGGCTTATGAGGCGCTGAACAATGCCTCAAAGCTGGACACAAATTTCATTGTGGTTCTGAATGACAACAATATGTCCATCTCCGAGAATGTGGGCGGCGTATCAAAGTATCTGAACAATATCCGCACCGCCACAGGCTATCTGGATTTGAAAGCGGGAATCTACAATGCGCTGCTTGGCACCAAGCGCGGAAACAGCACCATCGACAAGATTCGCAGGGCCAAAAGCAGTTTTAAACAGTTGGTGATACCCGGTATGTTTTTTGAGGATATGGGGTTGACATATCTTGGTCCCGTAGACGGACACGATATAGAGGCAATGGTGAAGGTAATCAATGAAGCGAAGCGGGTGAAGGGCCCCGTGTTGGTTCATGTCATCACTCAGAAGGGCAAGGGATATGCACCGGCAGAGAGACACCCGGCCAGATTCCACGGAGCGGAGCCTTTTGATATCGAGACGGGGTTGCCATCCAACCCCAGAACCGTGGCAAACTATACGGATGTGTTTTCTACGGTGATGTGTAAGCTGGGGCAGAGGGATGAAAAAATCGTGGCAATTACGGCAGCCATGCCTGACGGAACAGGTCTGAAGCGTTTCCGTAACATGTACCCGGAGCGTTTCTTTGACGTGGGAATTGCGGAGGAGCATGCCGTCACCTTTGCGGCGGGGCTTGCCGCAGGAGGACTGAAGCCCATTGTAGCGGTCTATTCCTCCTTTTTACAGAGAGCATATGACCAGATTCTGCACGATGTGTGCATCCAGAATCTTCCGGTAGTCTTCGCCGTGGACAGGGCAGGGCTGGTGGGAAGTGATGGGGAGACACATCAGGGAATCTTTGATTTTACATACCTGACAGGTATTCCGAACATGCATGTCTGCGCTCCCAAGAACAAGTGGGAACTTTCGGATATGATGAAATTTGCCGTAGGGCTGGAGGCGCCCATTGCCATCCGATATCCCAGAGGCACTGCCTACGACGGGCTGAAGGAGTTTCGGGATCCCGTGGAACTGGGAAAAGCGGAGTGGATTTATCGGGAATGGGAGATTGCGCTTTTTGCCGTGGGCAGTATGGTAAAAACCGCAGAACAGGTCAGAGAACAACTGAAAGGCAAGGGCTACGGTGTGAGCCTGATCAATGCAAGATTTGTAAAGCCTATCGATGAAGATGCGGTGAAGGAGGCATGTAAGGATCATATGCTGATTGTCACCATGGAGGAAAATGTCTTTTGCGGCGGCTATGGTGAAAAGGTGCTGGATTGTATAAACAGGAACAATCTCAAAAACAGTTGCCTGAACATCTGCATTCCGGATGTCTATGTGGAGCATGGAAACGTTGAACTTTTAAAACAGGAAATCGGAATTGATGCGGACAGCATCGTAAACCGTATTGAAGATGTAATTCAGACAAATGTTTAGCCCGGACAGTTGGAGAGGCCAGGCGGAGGAACAGGTAAAGACAGATGAAAGAGCGTTTGGATGTTATTCTTGTAAATCAGGGCTACGCCGCTTCCAGGGAAAAGGCAAAAGCAATCATTATGTCGGGAAATGTCTATGTCAACGGACAGAAAGAGGACAAGGCAGGAACTGCTTTTGATGAAAGTAAGATTCAGCTGGAGGTCAGGGGAAGCACCCTAAAATACGTGAGCCGCGGCGGATTAAAGCTGGAAAAAGCCATGGAGAAGTGGGCATTTGAACTGACGGATAAGGTCTGCATGGACATCGGAGCATCCACAGGCGGTTTTACGGACTGTATGCTGCAGAACGGTGCGCTAAAAGTTTATTCGGTGGACGTTGGGCATGGGCAGCTGGCCTGGAAGCTCAGAAATGATGAGAGAGTGGTTTGCATGGAGCAGACGAATTTCCGGTATATGGTGCCGGAGGACATTGAGGAGAAGCTGGATTTTGCCAGTGTGGATGTGTCTTTTATCTCTCTGACAAAGATATTGATTCCGGCCCGGAACTTGCTGAAGGTGGGTGGTGAGATGGTATGTCTCATCAAGCCCCAGTTTGAGGCGGGGCGGGAAAAGGTAGGAAAGAACGGCGTGGTAAGAGAACCGGAGACACACCGGCAGGTCATTGAGAAGATTGTGAACTATGCGGACAGCATCGGCTTTTCGGTTCTTCATCTGGAGTATTCTCCCATCAAGGGACCGGAGGGAAATATTGAGTACCTGGTACATTTGAAGAAGGAGCGGGAACCGGAGGAGGCTGTGGGACGGCTTACCGAGCAGGAAGCCGAGGCAGCCTTAAAGGAAATTACAGAGTCGGGAACGGGTCCGGCCCACAGGGAGGAATGGCAGAAAATCATCAGGGAGACGGTGGAAAATTCCCATTCCCTTTAAGGAGAGGTTATGAAGCATTTTCTGATTTATACGAACAAACATAAAGACAGAGACATGGCTACTACAAACCGCATCCGCACCTATCTGGAGGAGAGGGGACAAAAGGTCTCCGTAAAGCTGGAGGAGGGCGATTGGGAGGACACAAATGCGGACTGTATGATTGTGCTTGGCGGTGACGGCACGGTGCTCAGAGCGGCAAGAGAGACCGTAGAAATGAACATTCCCATAATCGGTGTCAATCTGGGAACTTTGGGATATATGACAGAAATCGAACCGGCAAATCTGGAGGAGGCATTGGAACGTCTCATTTCGGGGGATTATGAGAAGGAGAGCAGGATGATGCTCAATGGCAGGGCATATCTGGGAGACGGACAGACGGAAGAGGGCTGGGCATTGAACGATATCGTCATATCCAGAAGAGGGTCCCTGCAGATTATCAGATTTAATATTTATGTCAACGGACAGTTCCTGAATGATTACAGTGCGGACGGTATGATTGTGACGACCCCTACAGGCTCCACCGGCTACAATCTTTCAGCCGGTGGCCCGCTGATTGAGCCCGGTGCAAGATTGATTATGCTGACTCCAATCTGTCCTCACATGTTGAATCAGAGAAGTATCATTCTTTCACCCGAAGATGTCATTGATATTGAGATTCCCCGGGGGAGAGAAGAGGGAGTACAGACAGTTGAGGCAAGCTTTGACGGCAGCCATACAGTTCCTCTCCGCAGCGGCGACAGGCTTCGTATAGTGAAGTCAGAGAAAATGACGGAGTTTATTCAGCTGAACCAGGTCAGCTTTTTGGAAGTGCTGCATAAGAAGATGGCGGAATGACAGTTCTGCCCGACGGAACTGTTTTGTATGATAAAGAATACCGGAACAGCGTTCTTTATGGAATGCTTGCGGAAGAAGGGGGATACCCATGAAAAAAAACAGACACGGAAGAATTATAGAGCTTATTCAGAAATATGATGTGGAAACCCAGGAGGAGTTGGCGGGCAGACTGCGGGATGAGGGCTTTGCGGTGACACAGGCCACTGTCTCCAGGGATATCAGGGAACTGAAACTGACGAAGGTTCCGACAGCCGGTGGAAAACAAAAATATGCAATCCTGAAGCAGGACGACGGGCACATGGGAGACAAATATATCCGCGTGCTCAGGGATGGCTTTGTTACAATAGATATGGCCCAGAATATTCTGGTGATGAAGACGGTATCCGGTATGGCGATGGCTGTTGCCGCGGCGTTGGATGCCATGAAATTTAAAGAAATCGTGGGCTGTATCGCAGGAGATGACACGATTTTTCTGGCTGTGCGCACCGTGGAGGAAACTCAGGAGTTGATGGAGAAGCTGTATAGCCTGATAAGAGCATAGGTTGTGTCGCGGGGGCGGCGGAATGTGAGGAAAAATGCTGCAAAGTTTACATGTGAAAAATCTGGCGCTGATGGAAGAGACGGAGGTGGAATTCGGCAGGGGATTGAATATTCTCACCGGTGAGACCGGTGCGGGAAAATCCCTGTTAATCGGAAGTATCAACCTGGCGCTGGGGGGAAAATTTGAGAAGGAAATGCTGCGTACCGGAGCGGAAAATGCGTTGGTGGAGCTTGTGTTTTCGGCGGACGGCGACAGAGTGGGGGAAAAGCTGGAGCAGTTGGAACTGGAGCCTGCGGAGGACGGCACAGTGATTATCAGCCGGAAAATGCAGGTGGGAAAGAGTGTCTGCAAAATTAACGGTGAAACTGTGACCGCAAAGCAGGTAAAGGAGCTGGCGGAGGTGCTGATTGACATTCACGGACAGCACGAACACCAGTCCCTGCTGAATCAGAAAAAGCATATGGAAATTCTGGATTCCTTCTGCGGAGCTGAGTATGAAGCCGCAGCGGAAGATGTTGCATTGATATACGGCAGATGCAGGGATTTAAGGAAGGCTCTGGAGGAAGAGACCATGGATGAGGAATCCAGGGGGAAGGAGCAGGCTCTGGCGGAGTTTGAGTGTCGGGAGATCGAGACGGCAAAGTTGATACCCGGCGAGGATGAGGAGCTGGAGAAAAAGTATCGTCTGATGACAAACAGCAGACGGATTCTGGAAAGCTTGTCCGAAAGCCGGCAGCTTACGGGAAACGATGACGAGGGCGGAGCAGGCAGTGCACTCAGCAGAGCGCTGAGAGCTGTCAGGAGCGTGGCAGCTTATGACGAAAGGCTGGGTGAACTGGAAGGTCAGCTTTCAGAGATTGACAATCTGCTGGCGGACTATAACCGTGATGTAGCGGAGTATATGGCGGATTGCGAGTTTGACGGACAGGAGTTCGGGGCCGTCGAGGAGCGTTTGAATATTTTAAATCATTTGAAGGGAAAATACGGAAATACCATAGAGAATGTAATCCGTTACGGGGAAGAAAGGCAGAAATATCTGGAAAAGCTGGCGGATTATGACGCTTATCTGCAAAAGATGGAAAATGAGTTGAAGGAGGCAGAGGAAAAGTTGTCTGCCGCTTGTGAGAAACTGTCCGGTATCAGGAGAAGGAATGCAAAAGTGTTGGAGCGGCAGTTAAAGGATGCTCTGGTACATCTGAATTTTCTGACCGTGGAATTTGAGATAGAGGTGGTACGTTCCCAAAATGTAACCGTGAAGGGTTGGGATGATGTGGAATTTCTGATTTCCACAAACCCCGGCGAGCCGGTGAAGCCCTTGAGTCAGGTGGCCAGCGGAGGTGAACTGTCCCGTGTTATGCTGGCAATCAAGACAGTGCTGGCGGGCAAGGACGATATTGACACTCTGATTTTTGATGAAATTGATGCAGGAATCAGCGGCAGAACGGCCTGGCGCGTGTCGGAGCAGCTGGACACGCTGGCTCATGCCCATCAGGTTATCTGCATTACACATCTGCCTCAGATTGCAGCTATGGCTGACAGACATTTCTGCATTGAGAAGAGCAGTACGCAGGACAATACGATTACGGATATCCGGGTGCTTGACGGTGAGGAAAGTCTGGGAGAACTTGCAAGGCTGCTGGGAAGTGATGCACTGACGGAGGCAGCGCTGTCCAATGCAAGGGAGATGCGGGCACAGGCAGTGGCGCATAAAGAGAAGTGTGTCTGCGAATGAAAAATGAAAATCTTCACATACTAGCTGTGAAAACAAAAGAGACCTGAGAGGGTCTCTTTTTATTGCATAAAAGTACGGGAGTGTGTGAGGATGAGAAGGGACAGAGACGAGAACGGAAAAATTCAGGAGCAGGCGGGGGAGCACATGGTGGTATTCCTGCAAAACTGGCGCATCAAGGTGAGGCGGATGAAAATATACCGCACTTGTCTGACTCTGGCTCTTGTCATAAGTTGTGCCACGCTGATAGGTATGCTCTATTATGACATAGACAGTAATGTACCTTCGATTATCAATGTCCGTGCAGGTGAAGAAGAGTCCTTCAGTCTGGGAATTCCTGCCAGAGCAGAGATTGTGAGTGTAAGCGACAATGGGAACAGCAATATTCCGCAGGGTGCCGTGGACATCGACTTAAGCAGGACCGTCACCATGAAAATGGCATTGGATTCCTCTTATCAGATGCAGGTAAAGTTGTTTGGATTTCTGCCCTTTAAGCAGGTGGGAATCCGGGTAATTGAGGACTGTGAGCTGATTCCTGTTGGAGAACCCATCGGTATTTATGTGGAGACGGATGGTGTACTCGTAGTGGGAACCGGAGAATTTCAGGGAGCTGACGGAATGAGCTGTTCTCCGGGGAAAAATATTGTGAAGTCGGGAGATTATATTCGCAAGGTAAACGGAACGGTGGTGGACAGCAAAAATGAGCTGATTCGCCTGGTTGAGGATTGCGGAGGCAAGGCTGTAACCCTGACGGTAGAGAGAGACGGAGAAATTATAAATTTACAGGTAAAGCCGGAAAAGGATGTAAACGGTGCGTATAAAATGGGGGTCTGGGTCCGCGATAATGCCCAGGGCGTGGGAACTATGACCTATATTGACAGCGAAGGGAATTTCGGAGCGTTGGGACATGGTATCAATGATGTGGATACCAGCACTCTTATGCATATGGAGGGTGGAACTCTTTACGAGACAAGCATCGTAGATATCAAAAAAGGAACTGCCGGTAAACCGGGAGAGATGACGGGAATGATTGTCTATTCTGACGATCATATTCTGGGAGAAATCGTCAGCAACAGCAGCCGGGGAATCTTCGGAACCTGCAATTCCAAGGCGCTTTCCATGGGGGTAAGGGAGCCGATGCCCATAGGACTGAAGCAGGAGATTGAGGAGGGACCTGCACAGATACTCTGTTCTGTGGATGGTAACGCAAAATACTATGATATAGAAATCACGGAAATTCATCTGGATCATGACAATGTCAATCGCGGTATCGAACTGGAGGTTACCGACCGACAGCTTCTGGACATTACCGGAGGTATTGTACAGGGGATGAGCGGCAGCCCCATTGTCCAGAACGGGAAGATAATCGGTGCCGTTACCCACGTCCTTGTCCAGGACAGCACCAGGGGGTATGGCATATTCATAGAAAACATGCTGGAGCAGTGAGACCCGGTGCGTAACTCCCTGAAATAATGAAGATATGCAAAATCGGTTATATCGAAAAATATGAATCCGGCAGGATTCTTTTCGGGGATTGAAATAAATGTCGAAACTTTGTATAATAAAGTATCGCAATGTGTTAAGAGATTTGGAGTGACTGTAATGCGGAGTGAGAAGAAAGCCAGAGCCATAGCCTGTGTGGTGGCAATAGTTTTGCTGATAGTGATATTTATTCCAAAGGTAAGTGCCGCATGGCAGACAAGTACCGGGCAAATAGAAGGAATTCGTTTTTATGACCGGGGATGGTATCTCATGGAGGATGACTGTCAGGTGGATGTGGAGCTTCCATATAGCAAGAGTGTGGATGCAGGGATAGAGACTTCTTTTTACCACCGAATCACTCCGGAGGAATGGGGAAAGCTGCTGTATGTTCCCAGCTTCAACGAGTATTTCAGCGTGTATGCGGATGGTGTATTGATTTATGAGCGGGCTACCGTGAAGTCACCGAAGAATGACAGGGTTCCTCTAAACGGCTACAATTATGTGAAAATTCCGGAGGGAACGGAGCTGATTTCCATTGTTGTATCCAGCCCGTATAATAATTGCGGCGGCTCGCTGAGTCTGGTGTATCTGGCGGATTCCGAGGCACCTATTGTCTACATGACCCAGAGCAGATACCAGTTTAATAATTTCCTGGATATGATGTTGATTCTGATGGGCGTGGTTTTGTTTGTCTACGGCATATATCTTCTTTGCCTTCGGGAGAAGGGGGCGATGGTTACCTATCTGGGGTGTCTCGTTTTCTGCTTGGGCAACTGGCTGCGGTTCGGCACTGTAAGTGTAGAAATCAAATATTACTCGGCGGTACAGGTAGAATTGATTTCGTGGTTTTTCTGGTTCATGTTGCCTGTTTCTCTGTGTATGTTCCTGAGTGAATATTTCGACAGCCGGAGGAGAAAGTACAGAGCAGTAGCGGGACTTTTTCTGCTCCATGCGGTTGTCAATGTGTGTATGGTAGCGATGGGAGCGTTTGATTTGCCGGAAATGGTGTCAATTACCTATGTCATGTTGGCAGGGCTTGTTGTCATTCTCCTATGTGATGTGATTGCTATCTGGCATGCGGGGAAAGCGGAAGAGAAAAAGGCCGGATTTGCAGGCTTCGTTATTTTGATGATTACGTTGTTTCTGGAACTGTTGCAGCTTTACTTTACCAAAATGCCAACAGGTTCCCTGATTCGCTACGGCATTGTCATATGTGTTGTGTTTATCGGTGTGGAGGAACTGTACAGATATGAAATCGAGAAGATGGAAATATTGAAACGGGAGGCAGAGAAGCGTGATTTGCTGTTGAAGGCTACGCTCAGCCAGTTGCAGCCTCACTTTATCTTTAATGCATTGGGAGCAG
>Ga0129313_1002108_pt1 | contig 10979 bp, 7 predicted proteins | sample O1105metagenome_FD_94436 | JGI IMG/M metagenome (GOLD analysis project Ga0129313, IMG submission 94436) | Orangutan group fecal microbial communities from fecal samples from Wisconsin, USA - O1105 metagenome | ecosystem: Host-associated > Mammals > Digestive system > Large intestine > Fecal... | reverse complement strand
GCCTATGCCGACGGTTTCCAGTCACCAGACCGTGGCACATGGAGCAACCGCAGCGTAAATACCATGGCGAAACACTGGCCTGGTGGCGGCAGCGGTGAGGGCGGTCGCGACGCCCACTACGGCAACGGCAAGTTTGCGGTTTATCCTGGTGGCTGCTACAATCAGCATAAATATGCGTTCACCCACGGCGCTTTTGAGTTGAAAGGAGAGACAGGTTGCTGTTCGGCAGTGATGCCTTACTACACCATCTGCTACGGTCAGACCGACGAAGACGTTGCTAACGGCTTCAATCGTGACATCATCGCGCGTCAGTTGCGTTGCGAGGCAGGTTATGACGGGGTGGTGTGTACGGATTGGCTCATCACTCACGACGAGGTACACCCAGGCATACACTCTGGTAAACCGTGGGGTGTGGAGACGCTTAGTGAGGCAGAACGCCACTACAAGGCACTCATGGCAGGCGTCGATCAGTTTGGTGGCAACGACAAGAAAGGTCCGGTGCTTGAGGCATATCGCATGGGTGTGGCAGAGCATGGCGAGGAGTGGATGCGCCAACGCTTTGAACAGTCCGCCTACCGACTGCTTCTCAACATCTTCCGTGTGGGTCTGTTTGAAAATCCATACATTGATGTGGAGGAGACAGAGCGCATGGTTGGCTGTCCCGAATTTATGGTTCGTGGCTATGAAGAGCAGTTACAGAGCATCGTGATGCTTAAAAACCACGGTGGATTGCTGCCTCTGTGTAGTGGTGATAGCGATGCTGTGTCAGACAGACCAGTGGTCTACATTCCTCAGAGACGCTCGCCAGAAGGTCCTAACTACTGGCGACAGGTGTTGCCAGAGCGTGTCTACGACCCTGTGCCTACCCACGTGCTCGACCGCTATTTCCGTCATACCACAAATCCAGAAGAAGCCGATGTGGCGGTGGTGTTTATAGAGTCGCCGCACAGTTGGCTCATGGGCTACGACGTTGCCGATGTCGAGCGTGGTGGCAACGGATACATTCCCATCTCCCTGCAGTATGGCGACTACACTGCTACCCATGCTCGCGAACACAGCATTGCTGGCGGCGATCCCTTCGAATCGTTTGTAGACCGCTCTTATCGAGGCAAGACCACCCACACCATAAACCGCTGTGACATGGAGCTTGTGCAGCAGACGCGCCGCGCCATAGGTCCTGACAAGAAGCTTGTGGTGGTGGTCAACATGCTCAATCCCGCTGTCATGGGCGAGATAGAGCCGTATGCCGACGCCATACTTATAGGCTTTGACGTGCAGACACAGGCTTATATCGACATCATTGCAGGGCGTTGTGAGCCATCGGCGCTGCTGCCGTTCCAGCTTCCTGCAGACATGCAGACGGTGGAAGAGCACTGCGAAGACCGTCCGCGCGACATGCGTCCATACCGCGATGCCGACGGCAATGTCTACGACTTCGGCTTCGGTCTTGACTGGCGTGGCATTATCTGTGATGAGCGCACGGAGAGATATGTGTGACTCTATGGTATAAAAAAGAAAGGGCGCGGCTTCACAGCCACACCCAGTACAAACTTAAACAACCAATAAAAGAAATAGTTTTTTATGTAGTCTTAACGTCCCGTGCCACGGCACGGGACGTTTCTTTTTGTGCCTTCGCTATACATCCGAAGCGGATGGGTTAGCGTATGAAGAGCAGCTCGCGGTACTTAGGCAGTGTCCACAGCTCGTCGGCAACGATGAGCTCGAGCTTGTCGATTTGGTAACGTATCTCTTCCATCTTCGGCGCCACGGTGTCGTGGTAGGCTATTGCCTTGAGATGTTCGTCCTCAATCTTGTTTGCCACCTTACGCGCATTGACCAGTTCGTCAACGCCTGTCTCTATGGTCTGCGTGCGCTCGGCTATCTCTTCTATTATCTTCTTGTTGCGAGCGGTCAGCTTGTCGGCAGTCTCCTTGGGGAAGATGTCGTACATGCTCTGCACGTTCTTTGCCAGCTGGCTCTGATAGTGGGTGCAGACAGGTATGATATGGTTCATGGAGAGGTCGCCGAAGACACGTGCCTCAATCTGAATCTTCTTGGTGTAGGTCTCCCATTTCACCTCGTTGCGTGCCTCAAGCTCCTTGCGTGTCATCACGTTCTGGCCCTCGAACATCTCGATGCTCTCCTTGTCGAGGTAGCGCTCAAATATCTTCGGGCAAGAGGTCTCGCAGTCGAGCCCGCGTTTCTTAGCTTCTTCTACCCATTCGTCAGAGTAGCCGTTGCCCTCGAAGTGGATGGGCTTGCAATACTTGGCGTCTTCGCGTACGACGTCGAGGATGGCGCTTATCTTGTCCTCGCCTTTCTCAATGAGGGCGTCGACGCGCTTCTTGAAGCTCTGAAGAGCCTCTGCCACGGCGGTGTTGAGCACTATCATGGCGCTTGCGCAGTTTGCCTCTGAGCCTACAGCACGGAACTCAAAGCGGTTGCCGGTGAAGGCGAAAGGTGATGTGCGGTTGCGGTCGGTGTTGTCGATGAGCAGCTCTGGAATCTCAGGAATGTCGAGTTTCAGTCCTTGCTTGCCTGCGATGTCGAACAGTTCGTCTTTGTTTGATTTCTCAATGTGCTCCAAAATCTCTGTCAGCTGGTGGCCGAGGAATGAAGGGATGATGGCTGGAGGTGCCTCGTTGGCGCCGAGACGGTGGGCGTTGGTGGCGCTCATGATGCTGGCTTTGAGCAGACCGTTGTGTTTGTAGACAGCCATGAGGGTCTCTACGATGAACACGATGAAGCGCAAATTGTCTTCCGGGGTCTTGCCAGGGCCGTGGAGCAGCACGCCAGTGTCGGTCGAGAGACTCCAGTTCTCGTGCTTACCCGAACCGTTGATGCCTGCGAATGGCTTCTCATGGAGCAGCACACGGAATCCGTGATGGCGTGCAATCTTCTTCATGAGCGACATGAGTAGCATGTTGTGGTCGATGGCGAGGTTGGTCTCCTCAAATATTGGTGCAAGCTCAAACTGGTTGGGTGCCACCTCGTTGTGGCGTGTCTTGCACGGTATGCCCAGTTCGAGGGCCTGTATTTCAAGGTCTTTCATAAAGGCTTGCACACGCTCTGGGATGGCGCCGAAGTAGTGGTCGTCCATCTGCTGGTTCTTGGCGGAGTCGTGACCCATAAGTGTGCGACCCGTGAGCATGAGGTCGGGACGTGCAGAGTAGAGGCCCTCGTCGACGAGGAAGTACTCCTGCTCCCAGCCGAGGTTGCTTATTACCTTCTTAACCTCGGGGTAGAAGTAGTGGCAAACGTCTGTTGCTGCCACGTTTACGGCGTGGAGCGAGCGCAAGAGCGGAGCCTTGTAGTCGAGTGCTTCGCCAGTGTAAGAGATGAAGATGGTGGGGATACACAGCGTGTCGTCGATGATGAAGACTGGCGATGTGGGGTCCCAGGCAGAGTAGCCGCGTGCCTCAAAGGTGTTGCGTATGCCACCGTTGGGGAACGAGCTGGCGTCAGGCTCCTGCTGTACGAGCAGCTTGCCAGAGAACTCCTCTATCATGCCACCCTTGCCGTCGTGCTCTACGAAGGCGTCGTGCTTCTCGGCCGTGCCTTCGGTGAGGGGCTGAAACCAGTGTGTGTAGTGTGTCACGCCATTCTCGTCGGCCCACTGCTTTATGCCTTTGGCTACGGCGTCGGCGATGGAACGGTCCAGATTGGCTCCGTTGTCGATAACGTCGATGAGCTTGTCATACACGTCTCGCGGCAGGTATTTGTACATCTTGGCGCGGTTGAACACGTTCTTTCCGAAAAATTCCGATGGTCTTTCAATCGGCGCGATCACTTCCACAGGGGTCTTTTTGAAAGCGTCGGCTACAACCTCAAATCTTAAATTAGCCATGTTTTGATTTCCTTTATGTGTTTAAACTTTTGTTGTCTTGTAATTGGGGAGGCGTTGGGGAGACTCCTTAGAGCCTTTTTATAGACTCCTTAGAGCCTCCTTAGGGCCTTCTTAAAGCTTATTTATAACCCTTCTTAGAGTTTCTTTTATAGCCTTCTTAGAACTTTTTATAACCTTCTTAGAGCCTCCTTAAAAGCTTCTTCTATGTCCTTTTTAAATCCCTATTGTCAGTCCGCACCACAGGTACAGGCCCTTGTTGCTCGGATTGGCGGCGACACCGGCGAAGAGTGGAATGCCGAATCGGGGCGTCACGGCAATCTCTTTTTCCACCAACAGACCTATGTTTACAACGGCAAAGCCGCTGGCAGAGTCGTAGAAGTCGGTGCGAAACGGCACTGCTCCGATGGTGGCGGTCCAGTCGCAGGTGAGGAGTCGGAACGGCACGTTGGCTTCGACGTATGACGAGTAGGCTTGTCTGCCAGTGTCGGTGCGGTCGTAGTCGCCAGCGAAGTTGGTGTACCAGTCGAGCGACAATGGCCCGAAGTCGAAGCCGATGTTGCCTTCCACGACGTGGTTGTCTGCCAGTCTGCCCTCCGCCGCCCAGTAGTCGGTGAGCGAAAGGTGTAGTCCGCACGGGTGTTCGTAGCCTATCGTGAGGTCCACCTCGTTGTAGTCAGACTGTGTCAGACCAACATTGCCCCACGCGGTGAGTGACAGTCCGCGCCACGTCAGACCGACGGTGGGTTGCAGACTCACAGACCCGTAGTCTTGTCCGCGCCAAATGAAGCGGCTCACTATGTCGGCTTCGAGGGTCGGTTCTATGCCGCCCTTGTCGTCGGCGAGTGCTATGTCTGTGTCGTTATGTTCGTTTGCGTTTGTGGTGAGTGGCATTACGGCAGCTGTCGCGAGCAGCGCCATGATGAAATGTCGTCTCATGCTTTAATCCATTTTTCCAGTCTTGTCATTGCTTCGCGGCAGTCTTCGCGGTCGCCAAAGGCGGTGAGCCGCACAAATCCTTCGCCGCTGGGTCCGAATCCGACGCCTGGTGTACACACCACTCCGGCGCTGTAGAGCATCTGTTCGAAGAACTTCCAGCTGTCGGTCGAGCCAGGGGTCTTCACCCACAGGTAGGGTGCGTTCTTGCCTCCGTACACTTTCAGACCGAGCCGCGTCAGTGCTTCACGCATGATGTCGGCGTTGCCCATATAGTAGTCTATAACTTTCTTTATCTGTTCCTTGCCTTCCGGCGTGTAGATGGCTTCTGCGGCGCGTTGGCTGATGTAGCTCGTGCCGTTGAATTTCGTACACTGTCGGCGCTCCCATAGGTGGTTAAGCTCTATGCGTCGGGTGCCGTCGATGGTCACAGCGGTCAACTCTTTGGGTATGACTGTGTAGCCGCAGCGCACTCCTGTGAACCCCGCTGTCTTTGAGTAGCTTCTAAACTCGATGGCAACCTTGCGTGCTCCCTTTATCTCGTAGATGGAGTGGGGTATGCCTGGCTCCCGAATGTAAGCCTCATAGGCGGCGTCGAAGAGTATGAGCGTGTCGTTGCGCAGGGCGTAGTTGACCCATTGTCGCAGCTCCTCCTTAGGCAATGCCGTGCCCGTGGGGTTGTTGGGGTAGCAGAGATATATCATGTCGACGCGGTGGCTGGGTATCTGCGGCACGAAACCGTTGGCCTCTGTACACGGCATGTAGGTCACATTGCTCCATCTGCCGTCCTTTAACACGCCGGCTCTACCACACATCACGTTGGAGTCTATGTAGACGGGGTAGATAGGGTCGGTGACACCGATGCTGTTGTCCCAGCGCACTATCTCACCGATGTTGCCCGTGTCGCTTTTTGCACCGTCGTTGATGAACACCTCACTGCTGTCGAGATGGATGCCGCGCGACAGGTAGTCGTGCTTTATAATGGCGTCGCGCAGAAAGTCGTAGCCACGTTCTGGACCATATCCTTTGAACGTAGTCTTGCTGCTCATCTCGTCTACTGCCTTGTGCATGGCTGCTATTACGGCGGGGCACAACGGCTGTGTGACGTCGCCGATGCCCAGACTTATCACTCTCGTGTGGGGGTGGGACACTTTAAAGGCGTTCACCTTCTTGGCGATGTCTGCGAACAAATAGTTGTCCGACAGTTTCAGATAGTGTTCGTTTACTAATGCCATCTCTTCATGTTTATTGGTTGCAAGCTGTCGCGGCGCTGCCGCTTCTATGCAGCATGACTGCCGCTTCTATGTCGCGGCGCTGCCGCTTGAATGTTGAGTTGTCCTTTTATCTGTCGCGCTTGTCATGGCAATGCCACTTCCCCTTCGAACGTAAATTCGGCTGGTCCGCTAAGATAGACGTGTCCATTGTCGGCGTTCCACTCTATGTGTAGTGTGCCGCCGTCCATTACAATGGTTGCCTTGCGTGTGGCACGGCTTGTCAGATAGGCTGCCACGGCGGTGGCGCAGGCTCCTGTGCCGCATGCCATGGTTATGCCGCTGCCGCGTTCCCACACACGGGTTCGTATGGTGCCGTCGGGCAATGGCTGCGCAAACTCTATGTTGCAGCGCTCTGGAAAAGCCGGGTCGGTTTCCATCAGCGCTCCGTAGCGCGCAATGTCGATGTCGTCGATGTCGTCGACAAAGGTGACGAAGTGAGGGTTTCCCATCGATACGAAGGTACCGCGGAACTTGCGAAACGAGGCTGTTATCTCGCCCAGACAACTCTCGTCATACTGGCTTGGCACATGAAAGTGTGGCTCCAGCATGTCTACCGTCACGCTCTCTACGTGTCTGCCGCGTCCGATTTCCAGCTTCAGCAGCTTCACACCCGACTGTGTTTCGAGCTTAATCTCTGTCAGGTTGGTGAGCCCGCGTTCGTAGAGATATTTTCCTATGCACCTCGAGGCGTTGCCACACATCTTCGCTTCCGAGCCGTCGGCATTGAAGATGCGCATTGAGAAGTCTGCACCGCTCATTATGGAAGGTTTCCCTATGAGCACAAGACCGTCGCTGCCGATGCCCGTATGTGGCGCGCTCCACTTTATTGCGGCTGCGCTCGGGTCGGGGATATTATATAATAAGGTATTGACGTAAATGTAGTCGTTACCTGCCCCGTGCATCTTCGTAAATTTGACGCTATGAGTTGTGGTGTTGTCCTGCATCCCTCTTTTACTGATTTTTGTTTTTATTACGATGCAAAAGTACAACAATTTTAATGAATATCCATTCTTTTCCTTTACAAAATAAGTAACAAAATAGGTGAAAATGATAAATTGTAAGGAAAATAAGCCTAAATTATGACAAAGTGTAAGGAATGGATTCTTGATTGCTTACAGTATGAATTAATTTTTAAAAAGCAAGAAACAAAATGTCAAAAGAATAGCTGAGAAAGTAGCTTTATGTTGTAATTTTGCACTCGTTACTTGACAAAGTGTAATTGAAACGAACGTTTACATAATAAAAAGAAAGGTAAGTATGAAGAAGATTGAAGCCATTATCCGCAAGTCCCGCTTTGAGGACGTGAAGGAAGCATTGCTTGCTGCCGACATAGAGTGGTTTTCTTACTACGATGTTCGCGGCGAGGGCAAGATGCGACAGGCGCGTGTCTACCGTGGAGTGATGTACAATACCAGTGCCATAGAGCGCACGCTCATCTCGCTCGTGGTGCGTGACAAGAATGTGGAACGTGCTGTGAATGCCATACTCGGAGCTGCCCAGACGGGTGAGATAGGCGACGGTCGCATCTTCATCATACCGATAGAAGACGCCATCCGCATAAGAACGGGCGAGCGAGGCGACATTGCTCTATATAATGCGGAGCAAGAGAAGTGACTCAGCGGAGCAAGAGAAGTGACGCCGTGGGACAAGAGAAGTACTTGTCAACTATCAGCATGCTGTAGCATGCGAAACTAAAATAACGAATAAATAAAATGCCGATTAAGGTAAAAGAAAGGGTATTTTCATGATAACAACAATACTTACAGCCACCCCGACGCTCGACACAGGCAACACCGCCTGGATGATGATGAGCACCATACTCGTACTGTTGATGTCCATACCAGGCATCGCACTGTTCTACGGCGGACTCGTTCGTCAGAAAAATGTGCTTAGTATAGTCATGCAGACCATGCTCATTGTGGGCGCAGTAAGCATAATATGGGTAGCCTTTGGCTACAGCTGGGCGTTCGACGACAGCTACAAGACCTCCGGCTCACCACTGTTTTTCGTGATGGGCGGATGGGGAAAAGCCTTCCTCCACGGCGTGACGACCGACAGTGTCATGCCCACTGGCATCCCAGAACTGACGTTTGTCATGTTTCAGTGCATGTTTGCGCTCATCACGCCGGCGCTCATACTCGGTGCCTTCGCAGAGCGTATAAAGTTTAAGGGCTACATGGTGTTCACGCTGTTGTGGGTCATTATAGCCTACCTCCCTATGGCACACTGGGTGTGGGGCGGCGGATTCTTGCAGGAGATGGGCGCCATCGACTTTGCTGGCGGCACTGTGGTACACATCAACGCTGGCATATCGGCACTCGTCATGGCGCTGATGATAGGCAAGCGCGAAGACTATCGCGTGGGACATCCGGTCACTCCTCATAACATTATGTTCGTGTTCCTCGGCACATCGTTCCTTTGGCTCGGATGGTTTGGATTCAATGCTGGCAGCGGACTGGCTGCCGACGGCCTCGACGCCAACGCATTCATGGTGACACACATCGCCACCGCCACCGCCGCCATGACGTGGATGACCCTCGACTGGACCTTCAACCGCAAGCCCACGACGGTAGGTGCCTGCACAGGAGCGGTGGCAGGACTGGTCGCCATCACCCCCGCCGCAGGAACGGTAGACCTGCTTGGCGCCTTCGCCATAGGCATTATCACACCCATAGTGTGCTTTGTGATGGTGGCAGCGGTAAAGCCGCACTTCAAATACGACGACGCTCTCGACGCCTTTGGCGTGCATGGCGTGGGCGGAATCATAGGGTCGGTGCTTACAGGCGTGTTTGCCACGCGCTACATCACTGGCTCTGGTGGAGTGGAAGGTGCCCTTTACGGCGACTGGCACCAGCTGTGGGTACAACTCATCGCTACTGGCGTGAGCATAGTGTTTGCCCTTGTGGTCACGACGGTGCTGTTCATCGTTGTTGACAGGACCATCGGCATACGCGTCGACCGTCGTGTAGAGGAAGAGGGTCTCGACATCTACGAACACGGCGAGAGCGCCTATAACTAAGCAGCAACTGCTGCACTAACAATAAAACAACCATAAAACGAAAGAGATATGTGTGGAATAGTAGCAATCTTTGACATACAGGAGCAGACTCCTGCGTTGCGACAAAAGGCTCTGTGTATGAGCCAAAAAATACGTCATCGCGGCCCCGACTGGAGCGGAATATACACTGGCGGCACAGCCATACTGTGTCATGAGCGCCTGTCGATAGTCGACCCCGAGTCAGGACGACAGCCGTTGTTCTCGCCAGACAAGAAGCAAGTGCTTGCCGTCAATGGCGAGATATACAACCATCAGGACCTGCGGCGCCGCTATGCCGGTCGTTACCAGTTTCAGACAGGCAGCGACTGCGAGGTCATACTGGCGCTATATCGCGACAAGGGCATCGACTTTCTCGAAGACCTCAACGGCATATTCGCTTTCGCACTCTACGATGCCGAGCGCGACGAGTACCTCATCGCTCGCGACCCCATAGGTGTGATTCCACTTTACATAGGCTACGATGCCGACGGCAAGGTATATGTCGCCAGCGAACTGAAGGCACTTGAGGGACAGTGCGACCGCTACGAGCCGTTCCTTCCAGGCCATTACTACTGGAGTCGTGAGCCGGGCATGAAGCGCTACTATCGCCGCGACTGGTTCTCTTACGACGCAGTGAAAGACAACGAGGCGAGTGTCGCTGCGGTACACGACGCGCTTGAGGCTGCCGTCAAACGTCAGCTCATGAGCGATGTGCCCTATGGCGTGCTGCTCTCGGGCGGTCTCGACTCGTCGGTGATAAGTGCCATAGCAGAGAAATATTCAGAGCGCCGCATCGAAGACGACGGCAAGGAGCGCGCCTGGTGGCCCCGTCTGCACTCGTTTGCAGTGGGACTGAAGGGTGCCCCCGACCTCGCAAAGGCGCGATTGGTGGCCGACCACATCGGCACCGTACACCACGAGATAAACTACACCATACAGGAGGGCCTCGACGCCATACGCGACGTGATATATTTCATCGAGACCTACGATGTGACCACGGTGCGTGCCTCCACGCCAATGTATCTGTTGGCGCGTGTCATAAAGTCGATGGGCATAAAGATGGTGCTGTCGGGCGAAGGTGCCGACGAGATATTTGGCGGATACCTCTACTTCCATAAGGCGCCCACACCACGCGCCTTTCACGAAGAGACCGTGCGCAAGCTCTCCAAGCTATATCTGTACGACTGCCTGCGTGCCAACAAAAGTCTGGCAGCATGGGGCGTAGAGGGCCGTGTGCCGTTCCTCGATAAGGAGTTCCTCGACGTGGCGATGCGCACCAATCCTGCCGCCAAGATGTGTCCTGGCAAGACTGTGGAGAAGCGCATCGTGCGCGAAGCTTTTGCCGACATGTTGCCCCAGGAGGTGGCATGGCGACAGAAAGAGCAGTTCAGCGACGGCGTGGGCTACTCGTGGATAGACACGCTGAAGCGCATAACAGCCGATCAAGTGAGCGACGAACAGATGGCGCATGCCGCCGAGCGCTTCCCCATCAACCCGCCGCGCAACAAAGAAGAATACTACTACCGATCCATCTTCGCCGAACATTTCCCCAGCGACTCGGCGGCACTGTCGGTACCCAGTGTGCCCAGCGTGGCGTGTAGCACCGCCGAGGCACTGGCATGGGACGAGGCGTTCAAGAACATGAACGACCCCAGCGGACGCGCCGTGGCTGGCGTGCATGAAGATGCATATAACAAATGACCCGTGTGTCACAGTTAGAAGCGTGTCATAAACTCCACCACAATCTTGTCGCGCTCCGAAGGCTTTGCCACGGCGCCGTCGCGGTAGAAATATTTCTCGTAGTTGAGGCGTATGTCGCTGATAAACGGCTTGGCGAAACTAAACGTCACACCACCTGTTAGACGCGAGCGCTTGTAGTCGTTGACGG
>Ga0129313_1002107_pt1 | contig 10990 bp, 7 predicted proteins | sample O1105metagenome_FD_94436 | JGI IMG/M metagenome (GOLD analysis project Ga0129313, IMG submission 94436) | Orangutan group fecal microbial communities from fecal samples from Wisconsin, USA - O1105 metagenome | ecosystem: Host-associated > Mammals > Digestive system > Large intestine > Fecal... | reverse complement strand
TTCTTCTCGCAGTGCTTATCTCGGTATCACTTCGTGCTACCTCGATATCCGGGCTTCGCCCTACACGTATCGTGTCTTACGTAATCCCGCCTGCAAGCAGTCGGTTTTCGTAATCCACGATCCTTGCACTGCTCATGCCTACGCTTATTATATCTAATTCGAATGACTGCTACAAGTGAAGTTTTTCTAAACAAAATCCCCGGGAGATTCAGACGATCTTCCGGGGGGGTTCTATCTTTCCAATATTCGGTATTGGGAACCGCTATATTTATTTTTTATCTGCAGGTCTTCTGCCCAGTGTCAGATTCAGTTCGATAGATACATATTCACCGTTCTGAGGTCTCTGTACCGTTATGGTTGCGGAATCACCGGCTGCATAGTACTGTAACATCTTCTGAAGATCAGAGTAGGACGAGATGCTGCTGCCGTCGAATTTGGTAATGATATCACCTTTCATGATACCGGCATTCGCTGCTGCACTGCCTTCCTCTACGGATACTACATAGATACCTTCCGGCATGTTGTACATCTGAGAGATCTGGGGAGTTACTTCCTGCAGAGAGATACCGATGTAACCGACTTCATCCTCAGCTACTTTGGTTCTGGTCTGACGCTCCATCAGGTCTGCAATGATGGGACTTGCAGAAGTGATAGGGATTGCATAGCCCATACCTTCTACGGTAGTACCACCGATCTTGTTGGAGTTGATACCGATGACCTCACCGTTCATGTTCAACAGTGCACCGCCGGAATTACCGGGGTTGATGGCTGCGTTGGTCTGGATGAAAGTACCGGTAGCACCGTTCTCCAGAGTGATCTCACGATTCAGGGCACTTACGATACCGTTGGTAACGGACTGGCCATATCCAAGAGCATTACCGATAGCAATCACCGGCTCACCAAGCTTCAGGTCATCACTACTGCCCAAAGTAGCAACGGTAATGGCATTCTTGGTATCATCGCTCAGATCATTTAAAGATACTGCGATCACTGCCAGATCCATATCGGAATCCAGTCCTTTGACCTGTGCCTGTGCTTCACTACCGTCGATAAAAGTAACGTTCAGCGTATCTGCGCTCTCTACTACGTGGTTGTTAGATACGATCAGCAGTTCATCATCCGTCTTGCCTACAATGATACCGGAACCGCTGGCTGCTTCTTCCTGTGTATACTGCTGTCCGAAGACATTTGCTGTCTCAGTAAAGTTATTCACAATCGATACCATGGCAGGCATAACCTTTTCCACCACATCAGATACATCAGACTCTACATAAGTAACGTTGGTCGCAAGCTGCGGTGTACTCTGGCTGCTCTCTGTTGCAGCTTCGGAAGTGACCTCATCTACCACTGCGGTATCCGTACCGGTCTTAAGCATCCCGGTGCCCTGCTGTACTGCATAGAACCCGATGCCGGCAAACAGTCCGAAGAAAAGTCCCAGACTGACACTTACCATAGCTTTCCGGAAATAACCTCCATGCTTTTTGGGGTTCTTAGGTTCTGTATTGCTACCGGTGCTTCCGCCCATCTGGTATGTGGTGTAACCGTTTGCACTTTCCGCAGCGCTTACTCCGCTGAATGTACCGGTTGTATTTTTATCTCCGGTTTCATAACCGGAAAAATTATCATTCTCGTACATAATGCTTCCTCCTATCCTATCTGTAAGTGAGAAATTTTTAACTATTTCCATTTCTTCCTCTCACCTTATGAACATAGTATATCCACCAAATGTGACCGAATTGTGATAACTTTCTGAAGCAATTATGAAAGATCAAAAAAACCGAAGAAGTTTTCACCTCTCCGGATTTTTCTTGTTATTCAACCGTAACGGATTTTGCCAGGTTTCTCGGCTTATCCACATCACAGCCACGTCCCACTGCCACATAGTAAGCAAACAGCTGCAACGGAATGATTGCCAGGGAATTGGTAAAGTACGGATTCGTCTCGGGAATGTATACCACATAATCCGCTGCCTTCTCGATGGCTTTGTTGCCCTCGATGGTAACCGCCATGACAAAAGCGCCTCTTGCCTTTACCTCTACCATATTACTGATGGTCTTCTGGAACAGAGCCGGCTGGGTTGCCAAAGCCACTACCAGGGTGCCATCTTCGATCAGGGAAATGGTGCCATGCTTCAGTTCTCCGGCTGCATAAGCCTCGGAATGAATATAGGAGATCTCTTTTAACTTCAGGGATCCCTCCAGGGAAATCGCATAGTCAATGCCACGTCCGATGAAGAAGATGTCTCTCGCTCCCACATAACGGTTCGCGAAATGCTGGATCTTCTGCTTCTGGCCCAGAAGCAGCTCGATCTGATCCGGCAGACATCTTAAATCTGTCAGCATACTCTGGAACTTCTCCTGGTCAATGGTTCCACGCACCTTGGCGAACTTCATAGCCAGCATGTAAAGTGCGGTCAGCTGTGCACTGTAAGCCTTGGTCGTTGCAACGGCGATCTCGGGACCTGCCCAGGTGTACATAACACTGTCCGCTTCTCTGGCGATGGAGCTGCCGACGACATTGACAATACCCAGTACCTTGAAGCCCTTTGCCTTGGATTCCCGCAGAGCTGCCAGCGTATCCGCCGTCTCACCGGACTGGCTGATGACGATGACCATATTGCCCTTCTGCAGGATGGGATCACGATAACGGAATTCGCTGGCTACATCCACCTCTACCGGGATTCTTGCCAGACCTTCAATGACATATTTTGCGGTAACACCGGTGTGATATGCGGAACCGCAGGCCACGATATGAATCTTTGTGATCTCCTGAATCTCCTCATCGCTCATATTCAGTTCTTCGATGACGATATCATTATCCTTGATACGGGGAGAAATGGTATCGTTGATCGTCTTCGGCTGTTCGTAGATCTCTTTCAGCATGAAATGCTCATAGCCGCCCTTTTCCGCAGCATTGGCATCCCAGTCGATGGTCACGGGGGTTTTCGTGATCTCTTCTTCGTCCACTGAGAAGAATCTAAGGCCGTCTTCCTTCAGTTCCACCACTTCCTGATTATCTACATAATATACGGTTCTGGTATATTTGAGAATTGCGGGAACATCAGATGCGATAAAGCTGCCGCTCTCACTCTTGCCTACGATCAGAGGACTGTCTTTGCGGGCAGCGAAGATCTTATCCGGCTGATCGGCAAACATGATACCCAGCGCATAGGAGCCCTCTACACGATGCAATACCTTAGTGATCGCTTCCAGGGGATTTCCCTTATAATAGTAGTCTAACAGATGCGCCAGTACCTCGGTATCGGTCTCAGAGATGAACTGATACCCCTTATCCTGCATCTTTTTCTTCAGTGGAATATAGTTCTCAATGATTCCGTTATGTACTACAGCAATGGTACCGGCGTTATTCATATGGGGATGAGAATTGATATCACTGGGAGCACCGTGGGTTGCCCAACGGGTATGCCCGATACCGGAGGTTCCCTTCATAGACTCGCCTCCGTGTGTCAGGTTTTCCAGAACCTTAAGTCTCCCGACAGCCTTTTTGGTGTTGATCTTCTCCCCATCAAAAATAGCCATACCCGCGGAATCATATCCACGGTATTCCAGTTTGGACAGACCTTCTAAAATGATCGGTGCTGCCTGTTCTGTTCCAATATATCCTACGATACCACACATAGTCATACATCCTTTCTGTTCTGTTTCCAGTATTCTTTGTTGGAAGTAAAAGCAAGGACCCATTTTCCGGGGAGCCTGCGATAGTTCTTACCTAATAGATAACCTGCATATTTACAGGCACATTGTATATAAAAATGGGGCAACTTGCCGGACATATGATTTTTCCGCAAATATGCTGTCACATCTTTCACCATTCGTTTTCCCTCGGACTCCGAAGGATATGCTGCGAAGACTTCCGGATGTTCTGCCTGGGATACCCCCAGGTCAAAATTCCTTTGGAACTGCTGTACATTGGTATAATTATGGGAATGAACCACCCGGGCATCCGCCGCATAAGCGATCGCATACCCCGCTTCCACCGCTTTCGCCGCATAGATCATATCTTCATTAAATATGGTATGTTTTACGAATCCACCCAGTTCCTCATAGATCTCCCGTCGATATGCCGCACACACATTGGAGCAGAAAAATGTCTTGATCCCCAATGTCTTAAGATCTTCTGCGGATTTGATCCGTGACTGTGCCGGATAATTAAAGTCCCTGGTATAACATTCCACCGGTGCACAATCTTCTCTCGGCAGCTGTCTTGCATAGGATACCGCCACCTGATCCCGCAGCGGTTCCGTCAGTTGTTCGATCAGATTGTCATCTGCCGGCATAGCATCCTGGGTCATCATGACAAAAATATCTGCGGAAGATTTTTTCACACCCATACGTCTGGTGCCGCCGTGATCGAATTCTCTTTTGGAGACATGATATACCTTAATGTTCTGATATTTCTCCAGAAATCTGGTTCCATAGATCAGCTGCTCAAAATATTTTTCCTCGGTGTTCAGCAGGATCACTTCATGTACCGGCACGCTCTGGCTGTCAAGCTTATCTAATAATGTAAATAGTTCTTTCCCCGGTTTATACAGGGGAATGATCACATCGATCTCCATTGCAGAGCGCTCCTTACTTTCCCAATCTCTGGTCTATTATACTTTATCCCCGTCTGTTACACAAGACTTTTTCATATGACACGAGGGAGCTCCGGTGCTCTCCGGAAGACTCCCTCGTCAATTCCTTTTCTTATTTATTCAGATAAGGTGCCGTATCGGATGCAATCTTTCTACTGTATTCCTTTACGCTGTCGGTTACGGTGTAGTTCGCATCATCAAACAGGAACTGATGCAGCCATACGACGTTACTCTCCAGATCCATAGGCACTACGCTGCTTCCCTTCGCACCGATATTACCGGTAGCTCGCATGGTCTCCTCCGGGAAACCTCCCTCGTCTACAATACGATATTTTGTGATGTTAGCCAGCAGATTCAGAATATCCTTGGAATCCAGGCTGGTGTAAATATCACCGATGGCACTGTTAAATACCTTGGACAGGGTATCGTAATCCGCCTTCTTCGCCTGATCTTCAATCGCCTGGATCACTTCACGCTGACGCGCAGCACGCTTGAAGTCATTACCTGCGGTATAACGGATACGGCAGTAAGCAGTCGCCTGCAGACCGTTTAACAGCTGTACTCCGGTCTCTGTTACCGGTGTGTAGTCACATTTTAAGACCTCAGCAATACCGATCTGGTAGTTATTGATATGCTTGATCTCCTCGGAGTCCACATCGATATAGACACCGCCCAGACCGTCGATAACCTCACTCAGTCCTCTGTAGCCCACGGTTACAAAGTTCGTAATATCCATATCCAGATTCATGTTTAACATCTTGACTGCCTGCTCCGCTCCGCCATAGGAATAAGCTGCATTACACTTCTGATAGGAGTCGGTACCGATGTTCAGATAGGTATCACGATATACACTGATCAGTTTGATATCGCCAGTATCCATATTGATGCTGGCGATCATAATACTGTCGCTTCGGCTGCCCTTGTACAACTGGCTGTCCTTCGTCGCATCCACACCGAACAGTGCAATGTTCATATAACCCTTCATTGCTTCGTCCTGTTGTACTTCTTCCGGAATCCGGAGTTCCTCCGTCTCTAATACCGTTACCTTGGGGCCTTCATTATTTGTGTGGGTCATTACCAGATACAGTACTGCTACCATGATCAGGATAACCGCGATCTCTACACCGAAGATGATAACCTTTCTTCTCTTCTTGGCAGCACGCTGCTTGGCAGATACTCTCTTCTGTCCGTTGCCGGATGTTGTCCTCTGTCCGTTGCCGGCAGGTCGCTGTCCCGCAGGTCTCTGTCCATTTCCGGAAGGTCTTCTTCCGCTTCCGGCTGGTCTCTGACCATTACCGCCATTGTAGTTAGAATTTGTTGCCATCTTGTCTTCTCCTTGTGTTAATAAGCATTTTTATTGATAAATCCTGTAAAAAATGTCATAAGAATGATCTTAATGTCAAACCCGAGGGTCCAGTTCTCAATGTAATAAATATCATACTCGATTCGCTTCTTGATGGAAGAATCACCACGCAGGCCGTTGACCTGTGCCCATCCCGTGAGGCCCGGCCTCACCTGATGTTTTACCATATATCTCGGGATCTCTTCCTTGAACTTTTCCACGAACTGAGGGCGCTCCGGTCTCGGTCCCACCAGGCTCATATCTCCTTTCAGGATGTTGAACAGCTGCGGAAGTTCATCAATACTGGTTCGTCTTAAGATCTTGCCGATCCCGGTGACTCTGGGATCGTTTCGCACCGTCCAGCCCTTTTTCTCCTCCGCTGCAGTCTGCATTGCCATACTGCGGAATTTGTACATATAAAATGATTTATTATGAAGTCCTACCCGTTCCTGCTTGAAGATCACAGGTCCCGGACTGGAACATTTTACCAGAATTGCCGACAACAGCATGATCGGTGACGTAATGATGATGCCGAACAGGGAACCAACAATATCCATGGCTCTCTTGATCATCATATTTCCGGTGTTGGTCAGCGGCACATACCGAATATTGATCACCGGAAGTCCCATGAGATCCTCCGTGTAAGGTCTGCTGGGGATCAGACTGCTGTAGTCGGGGATGAATTTCGTATGCACGCCGGATTTCTCACAGATATCCACAACACCTTCCAGATAATCATAATCTTTCAGAGAAAGCGTGATCGCGATCTCGTCCAGCTTGTTCTCCGGAAGAATATACTCCAGATTCCCCAACGTTCCCAGGACTTTCACTCCCTTATAGGTAGTCCCTCCCGGAATGTGCTCATCCAGAATACCGCATACAACATATCCCCACTGGGGATTGCTTAAGATTCTGTCAATATACTCTTCTGCCGCTCTGGAATAGCCCACCAGCAAAATATGCTTCAGATTGTATCCCCTTTTCCGGAGTGTCCGCAACGCTTTTCTCATTATGATGCGGGATACCGAAGTCAGAAATACATTCAGCACATAAAAAATTGCCATGACGGATCGTGAAAAGTTGATCTCACGGATGATCATATACAGTATAATGATCAATGCCGCCAGGCCGATGGTATTTGCCTGCAGAATGCTGTAAATCTCATGTCTGCGGCGGACGGTTCGCTTCGGGGAATACACGCTGCACCGGTAATATAGGAGCATATAACCGGGTACAATAAAAGGAAGCAGCTTATAATACTCCTGCACAGGCAGGACACCGATTCCGGGACCGTCGTTCAATATATAAAATTTGATATAATAGGCAAGGACAAAGGATATGGCTGTGATCAGCGCATCCATTATCACAAGAAGCCTGTTAAAGACTTTCTGGTTGTCTTTTATCATATGGGTCACCCAATCTGTAAGTCTGAAAAGCTTCTTTTTAACGATTTCATTCTACAATAACGATGTTTTTTTCTCAACTTAAGAATTTATGAAGCCATTTCTTAAGATTTCATAAGAATTCGAAACACATTGAAATACAGCTGCCACTGGATCTTCACATAATTCCCCAGATGATGCCACCGGAAGGGAACTTTATGCTGTCTTCCCGTGGTTCCTACAGATCTTTTCAGGCCAGCTGCCAGTCCTTTCAGATATAGTTTTCCCATTCTTTTCTTACAAAAAAACAAAAACTTTATGCCAAATCCAAGCAAAAAAAACGGCAGGTTCAGAATACACTGCAAAAGCGGCATATTCTTGCCGATCACATAAATACTATTAGCAGACGCAAGTAACGTTTTCCGGGGATTGTATCTGGATCCCGTGGAAGCACTGCCATAATGCAGCACAGCCGCCTTCGGTTCATACCGGTTCTCATAGCCGTAGATTCGGGCACGGTAGCCGATATCCAGATCTTCCAGATAGGCAAAATGTTCTTCATCAAAATAGCCGATCTCTTCAAATACGGATCGTCTGTAGATTGCGGCACCGCCACAGGCGGAAAACACCGGGACAGACTTATCATAATCCGCCGCCGGTCGTCCCTTCCCCCGGGAATAGGCCCAGCCCAGCACGCAGTAACGGTCTCCGGCATCATCAATGAGCTCCGGTCTGTCCCGCATCAGCATCTTCGCACTGACGGAAAATATCTTTTCATTTTCGCGGATAGCATCATATAAGCCTCTTACAAAACCGGCTTCTGCCTTTGTATCATTGTTCAGAAGGATCACATATGGTGTCTTCGCTTCCCGGATCCCCAGATTCACTGCATGACAGAATCCGGTGTTTTCCGGTAAAGATATCAGGCGCACACCTTCCCCACACCATTCCTTTTGCAGATATTCCACGCTGCCGTCCACGGAAGCATTATCGATGATCAGCACTTCATATCCGGGGGCATTTTGCTGCCCTCTGCACAGAGAAGTCATGCACTCTGCCAGATATTTCATTCCGTTGTAATTTGGTATAACAATCGTTATTTCACTCATAATGGTTTAAACTCCTCCGGATATTCCGGCAGATAGAGTAATCTTCCTCTTTGCCGTAACGCTTCGGACAACTGCAGACTTAAGGTTCGGATATCCGCACCCTCCGGCAACGTAGTAATATTAAATATCGGCTGTTCTTTCGGTAGTCTCCGAATCTCGGTATACGGAACTCCCACGATTTTTTCAAACACTTCCCTGCATTCGGGTCGGATACGGATACAGCGAAGATCCAGCGCTTCCGCATCCTGGGACAGCTCCGCGCGGTGCAGATATCCGCCGAATCCCTTCGGCAGTCCTTCATAAAATACGGTTCCGTCTGCCGTCATTCTGCCGCCGATGATCTTGCCATTCTTCCCGGACAATACTCTGCCGCCTACAGCTGCCACATCCGGCCTGGCTTCCCATACTTCTTTATATTTTAACCGGTAAAATCCCACATGTCTGGTCTCTGTCGCGGTGGCCGGGATATGACGGCGGTCCGCATGATCCTGCAATGCTCTCATCCCCGCATCATACGCATATTTTTTGCTGTTTGGATTGGCTGCTGTGGATGCCTCATGACATCTCCAGTGATACAGCACCTTCGGAATATGGAGTATTCTCTTCTCCGCAGTCTGCCCTCCCTCTGCCAGCACTTCCGCTACACAGCGCAGTACCAGATCATAGTCCTGGGCACCGTCAAATTCCGGACGGAATTGCAGGTTTTTCAGCAATTTACTCTCCATTACCAGAAAATGACAGATATAGTTATTGCTAAGAATTAAATCGTAATTAAATTCTTCTTTATAATTGGGCTCGTAGTATCTGGTCTCTTCTCCATCGCACTTATCCTCATCCGAATAAGCGAAGGCGACTTTGACACCTCTGTCATATGCTTTGATGATCGCATCAGCTATTTCGTACAACGCATCCGGTGTCAATACATCATCATGATCCAGCAGACCGATATACTCTCCCTTCGCATAGGGAAGCGCCTGATTGGTATTAGCAGCGATTCCCGCATTTTCTTTCAGATGTACATAGTGGAGCCTGGGATCTGCTGCGACAGGTTCTGTCTCGCCATCCGTCGGCTGCTCCTTCAGGAATCCCTGCTGCTTCAGTACCTCCTCCACACTGTGATCCTCCGTGGCATCTGCCAGGATCAGTTCCCAATGGGGATAGCTTTGTTGCATAACACTTGTTATCATTCTGTTCAGATATGCTTCCGGCGTTCGATATAAGGGTACCACAATACTGAACGTAATCGGCTTCTCCCATTTTCTATCACTCTGCCTTACCAGCTCTTCTTCCGAACAGGGCACAAAAAAATAGCGGTCTGTCTCTGTCAGGCGCTCCCTCACAGAGATCCAGGTTTCCCTCAGGCCGTTACGTTGCAGATAATATAGAGTTTTCTTAAGGTTTGCCTTGTTTAGCTTTGCCACAGATACCTCCAGCTTTTCATAAAAGAGCAAACCGCCCTGCACGGGCGATTCGCTCTTTTGAAAACTAATATGATTTATGGAGCACTGCCTTACAGTACTGCCTTTACATCCTCGGTCAGCTTCTCTACCTTAGCCTGTGCATCCTCTAAGCTGGTTCCCTTGACACCCATGTAGAACTTGATCTTGGGCTCGGTTCCGGAAGGACGTGCACAGCACCATGCATTGTCAGGAAGCTCGAAGTACAGAACATTGGACTTGGGAAGTCCTGTGGTAGTCTTCTCTCCGGTCTCCATGTCGATGATAAAATCGTTCTGGTAATCACGGAACTTCTCTACCTTCAGATCTCCGAATGCCTTAGGAGGATTCTTACGAAGCTTCTCCATGATCTCGGCGATCTGTCTTGCGCCATCGATACCCTTCATGGTGATGGTGTACTGGGTCTCCTTGAAGTAACCGTACTTCTCATACATGGATACCATCATATCCCACAGAGTCATGTTGTGCTTCTTGCAGTAAGCTGCTACTTCGCACAGACACATCACTGCTACGATCGCATCCTTATCTCTTGCGTGGGTACCTGCCAGACAGCCGTAGCTCTCTTCCAGGCCAAATACGTAGTTGTTGCTGCCGGTCTGCTCGAAGAGCTTGATCTGTTCGCCAATGAACTTGAAGCCGGTCAGTACCTCGATCAGCTTTACGCCGTAAGCCTGCGTAATAGGTTTGGTCATGTTGGTGGTAACGATGGTAGTTACCAGTGCGGGATTCTCGGGCATGGTACCGGTCGCAGTCTTCTCTCTTAAGATATATTCTGCGATCAGCATGCCGGACATATTACCGGTAAATGCCACATACTCGCCGGTCTTGGTATCTTTTGCATACACACCCAGACGGTCTGCATCGGGATCGGTTGCCAGAACGATATCCGCATCCTTCTCCTTCGCCAGACGAAGCGCATAGGTAAATGCCTTGGGATCCTCAGGGTTCGGGTAATCCAGTGTGGTAAAGTCAGGATCCGGATTCTCCTGTTCAGGAACTACATAGACATGCTTAAATCCCAGCTCAGACAGGATACGTCTTACCGGCTTGTTACCGGTACCGCATAACGGAGTATATACGATCTTGATGTCATCTGCCATTTC
>Ga0129313_1002106_pt1 | contig 10990 bp, 7 predicted proteins | sample O1105metagenome_FD_94436 | JGI IMG/M metagenome (GOLD analysis project Ga0129313, IMG submission 94436) | Orangutan group fecal microbial communities from fecal samples from Wisconsin, USA - O1105 metagenome | ecosystem: Host-associated > Mammals > Digestive system > Large intestine > Fecal... | reverse complement strand
TACCGTACTCGGTATGGTGGTATGTACCTGTGCAGCATATCCTCTTTCCAAGAGGAGGCTGAAAGGAAGAATGTTCTTTACCTTTCTGCTGATGTTCCCCATGTACTTCGGCGCAGGTCTGATTCCCGCATATCTGTTGATGAAACAGCTGCATTTGCTGGACACCATGTGGGTGCTGATTTTACCTTTGATTTATTCACCCTACAATATGCTGATTATGAAGACATCTCTTCAGACCAGTATACCGGACAGCCTGGAGGAGTCGGCATTTCTGGACGGTGCAAGTAACTTCCAGATATTGTTCAGGATTGTACTGCCGCTGTCAAAGCCGGTGCTTGCCACATTGTCCCTGTTTTACGCAGTAGGACGTTGGAATGCATACGCAGACAATAAGTATTACATAAAGACGGATTCCTTAAAGATGGCACAATACAAGCTGTCCCAGATGGTTTCCTCCGCATCGGAGGCACAGACCATCTCCCTTTCGGAAGCAGCAGCCGTTACCAGTACACCGGAGGTATTGCAGGCAGCCGCCATCATGATTGTAACCATACCCATTATCTGTATCTATCCCTTCTTACAGAAGTATTTCGTAAAGGGTGTCATGATCGGAGCAGTGAAGGGCTAATTTATTTCAGATAGTTTTCCCGGAAAGCCGGGTATGAATAAAACTATATCTTATTTATAAGGAGGAATTTATTTTATGAAGAAGAACACACTTCAGAAGGTTCTTGCTACAGCAATGGTCGGCGCTATGGCAATGGGCACTTTGACAGGATGCGGAAGCGGAGAGAATACACCCGCATCTAACGACACACCTGCTTCTGCAAGCCAGGAGAGCGGCAGCCAGACTCAGGAAGGCGGCGATACGGCAGCAGTACCCGGTATTGAGGGCTACACCGCTTTTGCTGATCAGGTAACTTTGACAATCCCTGTATATGACAGAGGTAAGGAAGGCGTTCCCGCAATCGGAACAGGCGATAACTACTGGGAAGGATGGCTTCAGGAGAACTTCGGAGACAAGTACAATATCAAGCTGGAGTTTGAGCCCATCGCCCGCGGCGGCGTTCTGGAGGCATACAACCTTCTGGCATCTGCCGAAGATCTTCCTACATTCCTGATGGAGTACGACTATCCTAAGCAGGCACAGTGGGTGGCAGACGGATTCCTGACAACCTACGATTTGGAGGAGTTCGCATTTATTGCTCCTACCTATTATCAGAGAATGGTTGACCTGAATCAGATTCAGTACACAACCATGAACGACGAGACATACTTTGTTCTTGCCGAGAGACCTTACTACAACACCAACTATACCTTTATCACATGGGTTCGTATGGACTGGTTAAAGCAGGTTGGCTACGATCATATTCCCGCAAATCGTGCAGAATATGTTGACGCTATGACAAAGATTCAGAATGCAGGCATCTGTGCTCACCCTGCCGGAGGTTCCATGACAACCGGTACTGCAGGTATGGACCAGAACTATGCATTCAGAGATTATCCTACCAACGAAGAAGAGTGGGCAATGTACGGCGATTATGCAATTCCTGCTCTCGGCTGGGAGCCTAACAAGAAGCTTCTGAAGGAAGCAAACGAGAATTACAACCTTGGCTTCACTGATCCTGATTTCTATACCATTGACGCTGCTACCGCAGAAGCTAACTTTATCAATGGTCAGGCTTATCAGTACAGCGCTTATATTTCCGCTGACATGCCTGTTTTGAAGTCCTTCTATGAGAATAACCCTGATGCTGAACTGGCTATTCTTGTTCAGAACAATGTTGCGGATACCGATTACGGCACTGTTCCTGCATTCCGTTCCAACAACCCCTTCGGTATGATGATCGGCTTCTCCTCTCAGGCTACCGAAGATGAAATCAAAGCTGCCATGATGTACATGGAGTGGTGCACTCAGCCTGAAAACCTGCTGACCTTCCAGTGGGGCTTTGAAGGCGAGCACTACACTCTGGATGAAAACGGTCTGCCCGTTGGTATCGCAGATTATTCCGGAGACAAGGTTCAGGGCTTCAACAACAACAAGGACTACTGGTGTGTAACCATTGAGGCAAGAAATGCAGGTACCATTGAAGATATGATTAAAGCATCTTCTCCTAAGGGTCTGCCTCAGGATTTCACCGATGATATCATTGAAAACTACTATCAGCAGGTTGCTGCATGGGAGAAGGGTTGGGTTCCCACCGACTGCATGTTTGCTACCGATATTCCCGCTGTAGGCGAGTATCAGGGAGCACTGCTTACTCTGTATGCCGAGCTGCGTGATGCACTGGTAATGTGTGACCCTGCGAAGTTCGACGCTCTGTATGAAGAATCTGCCAAGAAGTATGCTGATGCAGGTTACTCTGAAATTGCACAGCAGAGACTGGATGCTCTGAAAAACGGTCTGAGCTCCAGAATGAAATAATTCGGATAGCGGTTCATAAGTATCAAATTAATGCGGCCCCCCGGCACAGTCTGGGGGGCTGTCTTAAAAAGTATGTGCTTTCCGATTTCTGTTTTTAAATCAGAATTGCTGCATAAAGAAAAGTGAAATAAAATGGAAAGCGGAAAGTATATAAAATTTTAAGGTTCTAAATATGACAGGCCAAAAGCCGGAACGGAGGATATATGCTTAAGCTGGAATACGATAAAAAGCAGATTGAAGAGGTTATTGACAAAATTGTTAAAAAGACCATGAACATGGACCTGACTTGGGACTGGCCCTGCGGTGTAGCTTATTACGGTATCGGTGAGGCATACGAAAAAACCGGAAAGCAGGAATACCTTGACTTATTGAAGGACAGAGTAGATGAACTGATTGACCTTGGACTGCCGAAGGTGTGGACGGTCAATGCCTGCGCCATGGGACATTGTCTCATCACCCTTTACAAAGCTACGGGAGAGCAGCGCTACTACGATATCCTCATGAGTAAGATAGAGTATATTACGAAGAATGCTCTCCGCTTTGGGGATAATGTGTTGCAGCATACGGTGTCTGCCAACAATGATTTCCCGGAGCAGGCGTGGTGCGACACCCTGTTTATGGCAGCTTTCCTTCTGCTTCGTGTAGGCGTAATGAATCGGGATGAGGCAATGATAGAAGATGCACTGAACCAGTACTACTGGCATATTAAATATTTGCAGAACCCCAGCAGCGGTCTTTGGTATCACGGCTACAACAACATTACCGGGGACCATATGTCCGGGATTTACTGGGGCAGGGCAAATGCCTGGGCGGCATTTACCATGGCGCAGGTAGGAGGAATTCTGCCGGAGTGTTATCTTTACCCGAAATATATTGATATTGCCGGCTCTCTGAATGAGCAGCTGGCAACCCTGAAAACTCTCCAGACGGAAAACGGTCTTTGGAGGACAGTACTGGACGACCCGGATTCCTACGAGGAGATTTCAGCTTCCGCAGGAATTGCGGCAGCAATGCTTACCAGAGGAAACCCTCTGCATTCTAAATATATCAATAAATCCATCAAAGGATTGTTGGACAATGTCAGCGAGGACGGCAAAGTAATGAATGTATCCGGCGGTACTGCTGTCATGAGGGATAAGGAAGGCTACAGAGGAATTCCCAAGGCATATATTCAGGGCTGGGGACAGGGTCTTGCTCTGGCGTTCTTTTCGACACTGCTGATTTCCGACGAGATTGCAAAGGACGGTGCTTTGTAAATATGTTTCGCAGGAATTTCCTGTTCGGAGTGGACTCCGGCACGGCAAACATTATTGATGTCAGTGCGGCGGATTTATACCAACCGGGCAAAGGCTACGGCTTTATCACAGAACAAAACAGAAGAGAACAGGAACTCCTGAAAATACCGGAACTCAATTCAGGCTTTGATACCTTTTACTGGTATCAGGATACGAATTTGACATGTCCGGAGGATAATGATTCAGGCTGTTTTCTGGATTCCGATAAAAGAGTAAGAGAGCTGGAGGAAGAAGCAGGAGAAAGTTTTGCGGGAGAGCACAGGCGTATTCCTCTTACTTTTAAAGTGGACGTACCCCGTCAGGGGAACTATAAAGTAACAATCACTATCCGCACGGAAGAACCTATGAGGGACGTACAGATTTTCACGGGGCGCAGGCGTCTGGGATTTTTCGGGAACATTCCCGGGAACACGGAGTTCAGGCACACCATGACAGTAAATGTGTGCGATATCGTACCCAGAGGGCAGACCAGGATTTATACGGATAAATCTCTGGATATTACGGTGGTGGCGGATAAGCCGAAAATCAGCGGTATCACTATTGTGGAGACTGTATGCCCCGTTATTTATATTGCGGGAGACTCCACAGTGACAGACCAGAGTGCGGAGTATCCTTATGCACCGGGTACAAGCTATGCCGGCTGGGGTCAAATGCTTTCTGCTTATCTGGATGAAAATATAGCTGTCTCCAACCATGCTCATTCAGGGCTGACCACAGACAGTTTCCGCCGGGAGGGACATTATGCGGTTATTGATCAGTACAGCAGGCCCGGAGACTTTTTGTTTTACCAGTTCGGGCACAACGATCAAAAGCTACAGGAGTTAAAGGCAGAAGGCGGATACCGTATGAATCTGCTCAGGTACATCGGTGAATGTCGGGACAAGGGTGCATATCCTGTGATAGTGACGCCCATTGCCCGTAACAGTTGGAAAGGAAATGACGGTTCCTATAACGATTTATTATGGGAATACGCAGAAACCTGTAGGGAAATCGGTAGGACAGCAGAGGTTCCCGTGCTGGATTTACATAAGCTGAGCAGAGAATTTATTGTTAAAAGGGGACTGGAAGCGTCCAAGGCATATTTTTTCCCCAATGACTTTACCCACAGCAATGATTATGGTGCTTATTATATGGCAGGATTCGTAGCAAAAGAAATTGTGAGAGTATGCGGGAGCCATAATGAGCCGAGGTATCGCTTTTTGGCAAAGTGTGTGACGGAGGGCTTCGGACAATGGAAGCCGGCGGAGACAATTGCAGTGCCGGTAAAACCCAAAAAGTTTGAGGCTATGATAAATCCCTGGGGAGAAAATGAACTTCTCTCCGATGTTCAGGATTTGGATGCACCGCTGGACAGGGTAACGGCTCTTGATATGATTATCAAAACGGCCAGATTCTTTCCCACTAATGTATATAATGATATGTTTACGGATGTGGTAGGTCATGAATGGTACGCGGGCACTGTGGAATGTGCCTACCAGAATGGCATTATCGATGAGCATCTGGTGACGGATAATTGTTTTTGCCCGGAAAACCGGGTAACGCTGGAGGAATTTCTGGTGCTGGCCGTGAACGGATATAAGAGCAGGAAAACCCTTCCGCAGGAAGCTCCATGCTCCTACGATGACTGCTGCAGACCTTTTGCCCTGAGGTTTATCAGGGCGGCCCGGAGTATCGGCTTACTGAAAGCTGACGGCAGTGAACAGCTGAGCCGGATAATTACCAGAGGTGAAGCGGTTGAAATATGCAGAAGAATGAAGATTTAGAATAGAGGGAGGAAAAAGAAATGTCAAAGGAAAAAGGCGGGTTTACCCTTCCCGGAGAGTCCGGTTATGAGGAGCTTACCTTGAAAATGGCAGAAAAATGGGGGGCTGATGTCATCAGGGACAGTGACGGAACTGTTCTGTCGGATGAAATCGTCCACGCGGGCTATGGCATTTACTCCACAATCTGTATCATCAGAGACCACAATGAGTGGGCAAAGAAGAACACCGATAAACTTCAGCAAACCTTTCTCTGTACTCCGGCTGAGGTGGCAGAGGGAGATGAAGTGACAATCTGCCTGATGGAAAGTTTTTTTGCAGAGCAGTTCAGAATCAATGACAGTGAGAAAGCATTTTCCTATTGGGAGGTTTATGACAGAACTTCCAACGAAAAGGTGAGCAGGGAGAAGTGGACTTATCATAAGGAGGAGGGCACGGTTACGGTAAAGGGAATCATCCCCTTCCATAAATATACCGTCAGCTTTCTCGCCTACCGTATCTGGGAAGAGATTTCCATGTACAATCATACCACCAACAACTGGGACAAGGAGCATCTGATGCAGCTGGAGCCCAGATATCCGGAGACAAGGGAGTATCTGCTGAATTGGATGAAAAGCTGGTGTGAGACTCACCCGGATACTACGGTGGTGCGCTTTACCTCCATGTTTTACAACTTTGTGTGGATATGGGGCAGCAGCGAAAGAAACCGGCATCTGTTTTCCGATTGGGCTTCCTACGATTATACCGTCAGTGATATTGCGCTGGAGGAATTTGAACAAAAATACGGCTACCGCATGACAGCGGAAGACTTTATCAATAAGGGACAGCTGCATGTGACCCATATGCCCGGCAATCAGCGGAAGGCTGACTGGATGGCGTTTATCAATGACTTTGTGATTTCTTTCGGCAGAGAACTGATTGACCTGGTTCACAGCTATGGGAAAAAGGCTTATGTCTTTTATGATGACAGCTGGGTTGGTGTGGAGCCTTACAACGGAAGATTTCAGGAGTTTGGCTTTGACGGTCTTATCAAATGTGTATTTTCCGGTTATGAGGTAAGACTCTGCGGCGGTGTGGATGTTCCCGTCCATGAGCTTCGTCTGCACCCCTATCTGTTCCCTGTGGGGCTTGGCGGAGCACCTACCTTTACGGAGGGGGGCAATCCCACGCTGGATGCAAAAAAATATTGGAACAGTGTGAGACGCGCATTGTTGCGTGTAAAGATTGACAGAATCGGTCTTGGCGGTTATCTGCATCTGGTGCAGGATTTCCCGGATTTTTGTGATTATATAGAAAAGGTTTCCGATGAGTTCAGGCTGATTCGCTCTTTTCATGATGCGGGAAAACCCTATACTATCAGGACAAAAGTGGCAATTCTTCATGATTGGGGAGCACTTCGTTCCTGGAGTCTGTCGGGACATTTCCATGAGACGGATATGCACGATTTGATTCATATCAACGAAGCCTTGTCCGGTCTGCCGGTGGACGTTAGCTTTATTTCTTTTGAGGATGTAAAGAAGGGCGTCCTAAAGGATATAGATGTTGTCATCAATGCAGGTTATGCCGGAAGTGCATGGAGTGGCGGAGGCAGCTGGAGGGATGATGAGCTGGTGACAATTCTCACCAAATGGGTGTATGAAGGAGGAAGCTTTATCGGCGTCAATGAGCCTTCTGCGGTGGAAGGATATGACAGATACTTCCGTATGGCGCATGTACTGGGTATTGACGAGGACACAGGGGCAAGAGTATGCCATGGGAAATGGAGTTTTGAAGCGGATGATACGGAGGAGCTTCTGCCGGCAGGGGCGACTGTGGAACCCAAAGAGCATCTGTACCTGACAGACGGCAGGGCAAGAGTGTTGTTGGCGGATGATGACAGGCCTCTTGTTACCATAAATGATTTCGGTAAAGGAAAAGGTATATATCTTGCATCCTTTCGGGTGGACCAGGAGAATACACGTATGTTATATCAGCTGATACGCTACGCCGGAGGAGAAGGTATCAGCGGAATGTATATGCCGGACAATTTCTACACGGAGTGTGCATATTATCCGGAAAGCGGAAAGCTTGTGGTTATCAACAACAGTGACAGGGAACAGACCACAACCATCCCTACGGAAAAGGGAGACAGGACTGTGACCATAGCGCCCTATGACACCGTTTTTACAGAGATTTAAGGGATAAATAAAAGTTCAGGTGATTTTGTTCACCTGAACTTTTTTATGACATGTTGATAAAAGGATTATTTTGTGGTAACAGACATGATAAGTATTACTGCTCCGAACCGGTATTGTAAGAATCGTTAATGTCTTCAAACCCGGGCTCTACAGCGACATGTGCCACCTTATTGTAGCGCAGCTCCAGGAAATGTGCGCGATCCTTGTTGAAGAGCTTTCTCAGGTCTTCGGAGTAACCTACCACAACCCAGGGAAGCATCGCATTCATCTTTTTCAGCATCTCCTGTGCGGTAGCCTCATTGGGAACCCCGATGGTGTAGCCTGTCTTTTCTCCGTCGGCGAAGATTACCACGCTGTAGGTGACACCGGTCTTGATTCCGTTGGTGCGGTGCGTGGTGGTATTCTGGTAAGCCCAGAGAATCTTGCTGTTGGCAATGGCTTTGGGAACGGTACTGCTTAAATCGTAGTATGTACACAGACGACCGATTTTGATGGTTCCCTTTTTGTTATAAGAGGTTGCGGATGCGAGGTCGGACTCGATGGAGGATTCGCTGTAGCCCGCATCCTCATAAGCCTTGCGGAATTTTTTCAGATAACCGCCCCTGGAAGCCTTCACAATACGGAAAATACCAAATGCGATGAAAAATACACCGAGAAGACACAGTAAGATATAAACACCGGTGTTACTGTTAGCTACAGACGAGCCGGTTACATCGATATAATAAGGAAGAGTTGCGTCCTCAATTTCAGCGGCAGACCAACCTGCCTCCGAGAAGTATTCTTCAAAATATTCGTATTCTTCACTGCTCAGCTTACGAATCTTTCCCACAAGGTGGAGGGGAGCGGAGCGCATCTCATTGTAGGTGTTCTCGGCAATTTCTTCCATTTCGTCTTCATACCGGGCAGGAACCTTGATACTCATATAACGGAAGTCGGTGGCGTAGTCGTCGCCTGTCCAGATGACATAATAAAGATCGGTGGTGGTGCGGCGATGGGTAGAAGTATTTTCGCTGTACTCTTCCATGTAACAGCCAAAGTTGGCATTTACGTCTATTTCCACCAGCTGGTTTCTGATTTCATCGGGCTCCAAATCCTCAAAAGTTTCATAACCGCTGACTGCGGCAAGAGTATCGGGGAAAGAAATCGCTATGACAAATATACCTGCTATAATCAATATCACAGACAAAATCAGAGAAGTTTTAAAGCTCTTTTTCTTCAGTGTCTCAAGCATGTCTTTCCTCCTAATCATAAGAAAATAATGAATTTCTATAAAACTTTAGCATAGTAAAGATTGATATGCAAGATTAATTTAGTACAGATTTTCTATGAATAAAGAAATTTTCCCGACAAAACTGCTAAAATGGGAAAGAATATCAATAAATTAAGAATTGCCGGAACGGGCAAATATTTACAGTTGGGCCGGAATCATGTAAAATATAGAACAGAATAGCGCTGTATGCGCGGAAAAGAGGACAAGAGTATGAAGTTTAAGGATATGCCTTATGAGAGAGTGAATTTCGATGAGGTAGAAAAAGGCTTAAAAAGTCTCATGGAGGAGTTTGATGCGGCAAAGAGCGGCGAGGAGCAGTTTGCGGTTCATCAGAAATTTTATGAACTGAACGATAAAGTGCTCACTTTGTACACAATTGCACATATCCGCTTTGATATTGACACCAAGGATTCTTTCTATGAAAAGGAGAAAGAGTATTACGACGAAAAGCTTCCTATGTACAGCAACATGGTTCTTGCATATGAGAAAAAGTTGTATGATTCTCCCTACAGAGAATATATGGAGAGCAAAATCGGGCCTGTTGCTTTCAAGAATATGGAGATTGCACAGAAGGCAATGGATGAAAAGCTGATTCCCCTGATGCAGGAGGAAAATGCGCTGACCATGGAGTATGACAAGCTGATTGCCGGAGCAAAGATTCATTTTGACGGCAAAGAGCTGAATCTGTCCCTGTTGCGCCCCTACATGGTACATCAGGACAGAAGCGTGAGAGAAGCGGCATATAAGGAGTTTAGTGCTTTCTTTGAGGCGAATGCAGATAAGCTGGATGAAATTTATGACAAGCTGGTAAAGAACCGCACTGCTCAGGCGAAAGAAATGGGCTATAAAAATTATCTGGAGCTGGGTTACTATCGCATGGGCCGCAATTGCTACGGACAGAAGGAGGTTGAGGCATACCGCAATCAGGTGAAGAAGGATTTTGTACCCTTTGCCGAGGAGCTTCACGAGCGCCGGAGAAAGAGGCTGGGACTGGACAAGCTGAGATTTATCGATAATTCCGTATATTTTAAGGAAGGAAATCCGGCGCCCTTCGGAACGCCCGAAGAGATTCTGGCAGCCGGACAGAAGATGTACAAAGAACTCTCTCCGGAGACAGGGGAGTTTATGGACTTCATGATGGAAAATGAGCTGTTTGATGTACTTGGCCGTAAGACCAAGAGAGCCGGCGGCTACATGACCTATATGCCTGTTTACAACGCACCTTTTGTATTTGCAAATTTTAACGGCACCAGTGCGGATGTGGATGTGATTACCCATGAGTGCGGACACGCATTCCAGGGTTATCTGTCCGGCAAAGACCCTATCAGAGAACATTCCGACATTGGTATGGAGACTGCGGAAATTCACTCCATGTCCATGGAGTTCTTTACCCAGGACTGGATGAACCTGTTCTTCGGCGACAGGGCTGACGATTATATTGAGATGCATCTGGAGGATGCTGCAGCCTTTATTCCTTACGGTTGTATGGTTGATGAATTCCAGCATATTGTGTATGAGAATCCCGATATGACTCCTGCGGAAAGACATGCTGCATGGCTGAAGCTGGAGCATGAGTACAGACCTCACATGGATTACGGCGATGACAAGTTTTTCGGAAAAGGCGGCTACTGGCAGAGACAGGCTCATATTTATGATTCTCCTCTCTATTACATTGACTACTGTCTGGCACAGACCTGTGCACTGCAGTATAAGGTAAAGATGGATGAAAATTACCGGGCAGCATGGGAGAGCTATCTGAAGCTCTGCAAACTTTCCGCAAGTGATTTCTTTACCAACATGATAAAAGAAGTGGGTTTGGACAGTCCTTTTGAGCCCGGCTGCATGAAAAATATCGTGGAAAAACTTGAAAAATATGTGAAATAGGTTGCATTAGCATTGAGCCGTGCGGTATAATCTGTAAGATATGTGTGCGGGAGCTTGCTCACGGCACACGTAGATTACAGATTATGCCATAGGGCGAAAGCCCGCCATGAAATAAAATGACGGCGCAGCCGGCATTTTATGAATGCGCACGGCGGAGAGCACGTGCAGATGCGCACGGC
>Ga0129313_1002105_pt1 | contig 10992 bp, 9 predicted proteins | sample O1105metagenome_FD_94436 | JGI IMG/M metagenome (GOLD analysis project Ga0129313, IMG submission 94436) | Orangutan group fecal microbial communities from fecal samples from Wisconsin, USA - O1105 metagenome | ecosystem: Host-associated > Mammals > Digestive system > Large intestine > Fecal... | reverse complement strand
CTGTTTGTCTGCGGTGATGAGGTGATTTTCAGCGAAGTCTCCCCTCGCCCTCACGACACGGGTATGGTGACCTTAATTTCGCAGGATCTGTCTGAGTTTGCCCTGCACGTACGTGCATTTCTCGGTCTGCCCGTTGGCGAAATCCGCCAGTATGGACCTTCTGCTTCCGCCGTTATTCTGCCGCAACTTACCAGCCAGAATATCACATTTGATAACGTACAAGCCGCTGTAGGTGCGGGTATGCAAGTGCGTTTCTTTGGCAAGCCGGAAATCGACGGGAGCCGTCGTCTGGGCGTTGTGCTGGCCACAGCACAGAGCATTGAAGATGCGGTGATACGCGCGAAAGACGCAGCCGCACAGGTGAAAGTCGCAGGATAAAAACCAGACCCGTAGGCCGGATAAAACATTGATGCCGTATCCGACCTACGGTTTACGCATTAACGGCTTACTGCTTCGCGCCTTCTACTGCTTCACGAGCCAGCTTGGTAATACGATCGTAATCACCCGCTTCCAGCGCATCCGCCGGAACCAGCCAGGAACCACCGATGCACAGCACGCTTTTCAGTGCCAGGTAGTCACGGTAGTTCGCCGGAGAGATACCGCCGGTTGGGCAGAAACGCACCTGAGAGAACGGACCCGCAATTGCCTGCAGCGCTTTGGTACCGCCATTTGCTTCAGCAGGGAAGAATTTGAACTCTTTCAAACCGTAGTCCATACCCAGCATCAGTTCAGACACGGAGCTGATACCAGGGATCAGCGGAATAGTACCTTCCGTTGCGGCTTTCAGCAGCGGCTCGGTCAGACCCGGACTGATAGCAAACTGTGCACCGGCTTCGGTAACTTCAGCCAGCTGTTGTGGATTCAGTACAGTACCTGCACCAACGATAGCGTCCGGAACTTCTTTTGCGATCGCGCGAATGGCATCCATCGCACATGCTGTACGTAAGGTCACTTCCAGAACGCGCACGCCGCCTGCAACCAGCGCTTTTGCCATCGGCACTGCGTGTTCCAGTTTATTAACCACGATAACCGGTACAACCGGGCCAGTGGTCAGGATTGCTTCTGCACTTGTCTTCCAGTTTTTCATCAGAGTTTTCTCTCGCCTGATTACAAAATAAGTCTTAAAAAGTGATACAGGTTGCGCCCTGTTCCGCACCGGACAGCTTTTCACGCAACGCGCTGAACATTTCACGGCCTGTGCCCACGCGCGATGCGCTGAGATCAGGAATGTGAGGCTGACGAGAAGCAAGTTCCTCTTCATCAACCAGCAGCGTCAATTCACCTGTCTGTCCATTCACACGAATGATGTCGCCATCGCGTACTTTTGCCAGCAGCCCGCCATCGTAGGCTTCTGGGGTTACATGGATTGCTGAAGGCACTTTACCTGAAGCACCTGAAAGTCGTCCATCGGTAACTAACGCAATTTTGAAACAACGGTCCAATAATACACCAAGTGGCGGCATGAGTTTATGTAATTCTGGCATTCCGTTTGCTTTGGTCCCTGATGGCGCACAACGACTACGCAATCACGGTCGAGCAGTCCCGCATCGAAGGCCGGCAACACATCATGCTGACTTTCAAAAACAACCGCGGGCGCTTCAATTACCTGATTTTCTACCGGAACCGCCGACGTTTTCATCACAGCACGTCCGAGGTTACCGCTCAGCACTTTGGTACCGCCGTGGTGGGAGAATGGCTGATCGATGGTAGCAATCACATTGCTGTCCAGCGACTTCGCTGCCCCTTCGCGCCAGTCCAGTTCACCATCGTTGAGCCAGGGTTCCATGGTGTAACGCGACAAACCAAACCCAGCAACGGTGTTCACATCTTCATGCAGCAGACCCGCATTCAGCAGTTCGCGCATTAACACCGGCACGCCACCCGCTGCCTGGAAGTGGTTAATATCTGCCGGACCATTCGGATACAGACGCGCCATCAACGGCACGATATCGGACAGATCGGAGAAGTCGTCCCAGTTAATCAGAATCCCGGCTGCGCGCGCCATCGCAACCAGGTGCATTGTATGGTTGGTTGACCCCCCGGTCGCCAGCAGCGCGACAATACCGTTCACCACTACTTTTTCATCGATCATTTTACCGATCGGCATCCATTCATTGCCGTTACCGGTCAGACGCGTTACCTGACGAGCAGCCGCGGCGGTCAACGCCTCGCGCAGCGGCGCATCCGGGTGCACGAATGAGGAGCCTGGCAGTTGCATCCCCATAAACTCCACCACCATCTGGTTGGTGTTTGCCGTGCCATAGAACGTACAGGTACCCGGTGCGTGATATGACGCCGCTTCGGATTCAAGCAGCGCCATACGATCGACTTTACCTTCAGCATACAGCTGACGGATACGCACTTTTTCTTTGTTCGCCAGGCCACTCGCCATCGGGCCGGAAGGAATAAAGATCGAAGGCAGATGACCAAATGACAGTGCCGCCATCACCAGACCCGGGACAATTTTGTCGCACACGCCAAGGAATAACGCGCCGTCGAACATATTGTGTGAGAGGCCCACAGCAGCCGACATCGCAATCACTTCGCGACTCAGCAACGAAAGCTCCATCCCATCCTGTCCCTGGGTTACACCATCGCACATCGCAGGAACACCGCCAGCGACCTGACCTACCGCATTAGCTTCATGCAGCGCTTTACGAATGATGTCCGGATAATGTTCGTACGGCTGATGCGCGGAAAGCATGTCGTTATAGGAGGTAATGATCGCGATATTGTTACGCAGCATGCTTTTCAGCGAGGCCTTGTCATCTGGCTGGCAGGCAGCAAAACCATGCGCCAGGTTACCGCACGCCAGTTGTGAACGATGAACGGTAGTCGATTTCGCTTGTTCAATACGGGCAAGGTAGGCGGAACGCGTGTCGCGAGAACGTTCGACAATACGTTTTGTTACGCGTAACAAATTCGGATTCATAGAGGCTCCTAAAATTTATCTGTCAGAGCGTTGGATCAACAATGTGTTTCAGTTGGGTTAAAAGCAGCTGAATCGCTTGTTAGCCGTAGCTCAGGGGCAAAATCGTTTCAGGCAGTGTAATAAAAAAAGCCCCGCGGGTGAATCCACGCGGAGCTTAAAAGTGCAAAAATTATTCTACAATCTGTGTTAGATCATGTTACCGGTAAAATAACACCTATGGGCTAGATGATATTTTACTCGAATTCGTTCCAGGAACGACCATCACGGGTAATCATGGCCACAGAGGCAACCGGTCCCCAGGTCCCGGCCTGATACGGTTTAGGTGCGTCGTTGTCCATTGCCCAGGCTTCAGTAATAGAATCGACCCACTTCCATGCTTCTTCAACTTCATCTCGACGCACAAACAGCGCCTGAATGCCGCGCATCGTTTCAAGCAGCAGGCGCTCATAAGCGTCGGCCAGATGCGTTTGGTTGAAGGTTTCGGAGTAGCTCAGATCAAGTTTGGTAATTTGCAGGTTATGCTTGTGATCCAGCCCCGGCACTTTGTTTAGTACCTGGATATCGACACCTTCATCAGGCTGCAAACGGATAGTCAGCTTGTTCTGCGGCAGGTCCTGCCAGGATTCTCTGAACAGGTTCAGCTCAGGCGTTTTGAAGTAAACCACCACTTCAGAGCATTTGGTCGGTAAACGCTTACCGGTACGCAGGTAGAACGGTACGCCCGCCCAGCGCCAGTTATCGATATCCACGCGGATCGCCACAAACGTTTCCGTGTTGCTGCTCTTGTTCGCGCCTTCTTCTTCCAGGTATCCCGGAACTTTTTTGCCCTGGGCAAAACCGGCGGTGTACTGACCACGAACTGTCTTTTCACGTACGTTCGAACGATCGATACGACGCAGTGATTTCAGTACTTTCACTTTTTCATCACGGATGCTGTCGGCGCTCAGATCGGACGGCGGAGACATCGCGATCATGCACAGGATCTGCAGCAGGTGGTTCTGGATCATGTCGCGCATTTGACCGGCCTGGTCAAAGTAGCCCCAGCGCCCTTCAATGCCTACTTCTTCCGCCACGGTAATTTCTACGTGGTCGATAGTGCGGTTATCCCAGTTATTCACAAACAGGGAGTTGGCAAAACGCAGTGCCAACAGGTTCAGTACCGTCTCTTTGCCGAGATAGTGGTCGATGCGGTAAACCTGGCACTCTTCGAAATACTCGCCAACCTGATCGTTGATTTCACGGGATGTTGCCAGTGATGTACCCAGCGGTTTTTCCATCACCACGCGGGCAGGCTTAGCATTCAGCTTTGCTTCACCCAGACCTTTGCAGATCGCGCCAAAGGTGCTAGGCGGCATTGCAAAATAGTTGATGGTGGTACGCGATTTTTGATCCAGCATTTTGCCCAGACGCTTAAACGCGGCGGTGTCGTTGACGTCCAAGTTACAAAACTCAAGACGACCGCTGAGGGTTTCCCACAAACTTTCATCAATTTTTTCTTTCATGAAGGTTTCGAGCGCTTCGCGCACAACCTTGGTATAGGCTGCTTTGTCCCAGTCGGCACGCCCAACCCCAATGATGCGGGTATCCGGGTTAATCTGGCCGGCCTTTTCCAGTTGATACAGGGAAGGCAGCAATTTCCGTCGCGCCAGGTCGCCCTTCGCGCCGAAAATGACCAGATCACATGCCTGGGCTGTTTGCGTTACCGCCATGTCATTCTCCTCAATTAAGTGCCTGGTGCTTTTGCCAGACACTGGTTGTAATTTTATTACAGTGCACTGTACTGCTTTTACGTGAATCCGGAAACCGTAAACGCTTATCCAGCCGTGCTGTTACCGCGAACAGCCGCTTTATTGGCGTATAACCCATCAAAATGGATAAAAAAGTCGTCTTTTTCGTACCCACGAAGAAGTATGAAAATCCGACTCCGATCATGTAATGAAAAAAAACAACAACTATTTTGTCCATTTTGCCCCGTTGATGCACTAGCAGGGGTACTATCTACCAGAGTTACCACTCGATTTCCCCTTATCGTTGAAATCGTTTTTGCCCATGACCCATGAGTCTACCTACATCATGAATATGCTGGAAAAAATCCAGTTAAAACTGGAACATTTGAGCAAGTCAGAGCGTAAAGTCGCCGACATTATTCTTGCCTCTCCCGAGCGGGCAATTCACTCAAGCATCGCTGCGCTTGCTGTAGAAGCCAACGTCAGCGAACCGACGGTGAACCGTTTCTGTCGTAGCATGGATACGCGCGGCTTCCCTGATTTTAAACTGCATCTGGCACAAAGTCTGGCAAATGGTACCCCTTATGTTAATCGCAATGTGGATGAGGATGACAGCGTAGAATCTTATACGGGGAAAATCTTCGAATCGGCGATGGCAAGCCTTGACCACGTTCGTCAGTCGCTGGATAACACAGCGGTAAACCGGGCGGTAGATTTGTTAACCCAGGCGAAGAAAATCGCCTTCTTTGGTTTAGGTTCTTCCGCCGCGGTCGCGCACGACGCGATGAACAAATTTTTCCGCTTTAACGTACCGGTAATCTATTCCGACGACATTGTCCTGCAACGGATGAGTTGTATGAATTGTAGCGACGACGACGTCATTGTGCTTATTTCTCATACCGGAAGAACCAAAAGTCTGGTTGAACTGGCGCAGTTAGCAAGGGAAAACGACGCTATGGTTATCGCCCTCACCTCTCCCGGCACGCCACTGGCGCGTGAAGCCACGCTGGCTATTACCCTCGATGTACCGGAAGATACTGACATTTATATGCCCATGGTCTCTCGACTTGCTCAACTGACCGTGATAGATGTGCTGGCTACAGGATTTACTTTGCGCCGAGGGGCAAAATTTAGAGATAACTTGAAGCGTGTCAAGGAAGCGCTCAAGGAATCGCGTTTTGATAAAGAATTACTCATCAAGAGTGATGACCGCTAAAAGCAATAACAATGTTCTACCCTTTTATCATCCGGGTCGTTCATTTTACCGTTAATGTTTGAGAACGGCCGGATTAATGTTCACGCAACACCTAGTTGTTTCAGTCAACGGAGTATTACATGTCCAGAAGGCTTCGCAGAACCAAAATCGTTACCACGTTAGGCCCGGCAACTGACCGCGATAACAACCTTGAGAAGATTATCGCCGCGGGTGCGAACGTCGTACGTATGAACTTTTCCCACGGCTCTCCAGAAGATCACAAACTGCGGGCGGATAAGGTCCGTGAAATTGCCGCAAAACTGGGACGTCATGTAGCTATTTTGGGTGACCTGCAGGGACCTAAAATCCGCGTATCTACCTTTAAAGAAGGTAAAGTTTTTCTTAATGTTGGCGACAAGTTCCTGTTAGACGCCAACCTCGGTAAAGGCGAAGGCGACAAAGAAAAAGTCGGCATTGATTATAAGGGACTGCCTGCAGACGTCGTGCCTGGCGATATCCTGCTGCTCGACGACGGTCGCGTACAGCTTAAAGTGCTGGAAGTTCAGGGCATGAAAGTCTTCACCGAAGTCACTGTCGGTGGCCCGCTGTCCAATAACAAGGGCATCAACAAACTGGGCGGCGGTCTCTCTGCTGAAGCCCTCACCGAAAAAGACAAAGCCGACATCATTACCGCAGCGCAAATCAGCGTTGACTATTTGGCTGTCTCCTTCCCGCGCTGCGGCGAAGATCTAAACTATGCCCGCCGTCTGGCGCGCGATGCCGGTTGCGATGCGAAAATTGTCGCCAAGGTAGAACGTGCGGAAGCCGTCTGCGACCAGAATGCGATGGATGACATCATCCTGGCTTCTGACGTAGTGATGGTAGCCCGTGGCGACCTGGGTGTTGAAATCGGTGACCCTGAGCTGGTAGGTATTCAGAAAGCGTTGATTCGCCGTGCGCGTCAGCTGAACCGTGCGGTCATCACCGCCACACAGATGATGGAGTCGATGATCACCAACCCAATGCCGACTCGTGCGGAAGTGATGGACGTGGCTAACGCCGTCCTCGACGGTACCGATGCCGTGATGCTTTCTGCCGAAACAGCAGCAGGTCAGTACCCGGCGGAAACCGTCACGGCAATGGCGCGCGTTTGCCTGGGTGCAGAGAAGATCCCAAGCATCAACGTCTCTAAACACCGCCTTGACGTGCAGTTTGATAACGTTGAAGAAGCGATTGCGATGTCAGCGATGTACGCTGCTAACCACCTGAAAGGGGTCACCGCTATTATCGCTATGACGGAGTCTGGTCGTACTGCGCTGATGACTTCTCGTATCAGTTCCGGTCTGCCAATTTTCGCGATGTCTCGTCATGAACGTACGCTGAATCTGACCTCTCTGTATCGCGGTGTCACCCCGGTTCACTTTGACAGCGAAACAGATGGCGTCGTTGCCGCCAATGAAGCAGTGAACCTGCTGCGCGATAAAGGCTATCTGGTTTCCGGCGATCTGGTGATTGTGACACAGGGCGATGTGATGAGCACTATTGGCTCAACTAACACCACGCGTATTCTGACCGTCGAGTAACGCCAGCGTTTGATGTAAAAAAGCCTCTCGTTTGAGAGGCTTTTTTTTATTTCTTCGGATAGAGATCTTTGCGCTTATAGGGCTCAATCTCGCCGGGTTTACGCGTCTTAAGCAGTTTCAGTATCCAGGTGTATTGTTCGACATGAGGCGTGACAAAAATTTCCACCTCTTCGTTCATTCGTCTGGCAATGGTGTGGTCATCCGCTGTCAGGATGTCATCCATCGGAGGACGGACCTTAATCGTCAGGCGGTGCGTTTTACCGTCATACACCGGAAACAGCGGCACTACACGCGCGTGGCAAACCTTCATCAAGCGACCAATTGCCGGTAACGTTGCTTTATAGGTAGCAAAAAAATCGACAAACTCGCTGTGCTCAGGCCCATGGTCCTGATCCGGCAGGTAGTATCCCCAATATCCCTGACGTACAGACTGAATAAACGGTTTGATGCCATCATTACGTGCATGTAATCGGCCTCCGAAACGACGGCGCACCGTGTTCCAGACGTAATCAAATACCGGGTTCCCCTGATTGTGGAACATTGCTGCCATTTTCTGTCCCTGGGAAGCCATCAGCATCGCCGGGATATCTACGCCCCAGCCATGAGGAACGAGAAAAATCACTTTTTCATCGTTGCGGCGCATCTCTTCGATGATTTCAAGGCCCTGCCAGTCAACCCGATTCTGAATTTTCTCCGGACCGCGCAGGGCCAGTTCCGCCATCATGACCATCGCTTGAGGGGCTGTCGCGAACATCTCATCGACAATGGCTTCGCGCTCAGCTTCGCTGCGTTCAGGAAAACAAAGGGATAAATTGATCAGTGCTCTGCGACGTGAGCTTTTTCCCAAACGTCCAACCATCCGTCCGAGCTTTGCCAGAATAGGATCGCGAAGTGACGCCGGCGTTAACGCAATCCCAGCTATCGCCGCTACACCCAGCCAGGCGCCCCAGTAGCGCGGATAGCGAAATGATTTATCAAACTCAGGGATATACTCAATATTCTTTTTTTTCGTTTCCATGCTCTTCCAGTGTCTGGTGCGGCGAAAAGTAGATCTGCTGATAGTGTAGCGGCGCACGATGCGCCGTACAAAATAAAAAAAGCCGGCACGCATCGCGTACCGGCTTTATCAGTGTGCTAATTAATCAAAACGTAGCTGAGGCATAACTTCTTTCACCTGCGCCAGATAATCGGTGCGATCCGAGCCGGTCAGACCTTCTGTACGCGGCAGTTTCGCCGTCAGAGGGTTCACGGCCTGCTGGTTGATCCACACTTCGTAGTGCAGGTGCGGACCGGTTGAACGCCCGGTGTTACCTGACAGCGCGATACGATCGCCACGTTTCACTTTTTGACCTGGTTTCACCAATAGCTTACGCAGGTGCATATAACGGGTGGTGTAGGTGCGACCATGACGTACCGCAACATAGTATCCGGCAGCGCCGCTACGCTTCGCTACTACCACTTCACCATCGCCTACCGACAGTACTGGCGTCCCCTGCGGCATCGCAAAGTCGACACCTTTGTGCGGCGCTACGCGTCCAGTCACCGGATTCAGGCGACGCGGGTTAAAGTTCGAGGAGATACGGAACTGTTTCGCCGTCGGGAAACGCATGAAGCCTTTCGCCAGCCCGGTACCGTTACGGTCATAGAACTTACCGTCTTCAGCACGGATGGCGTAATAGTCTTTGCCTTCAGAACGTAAACGCACGCCCAGCAGCTGGCTTTGCTCGCGCTTACCGTCCAGCATTTCGCGAGACATCAGCACTGAGAACTCATCGCCTTTTTTCAGTTTGCGGAAATCCATCTGCCACTGCATGGCCTTAATCACCGCGCTGATTTCAGAGCTGGTCAGTCCGGCCTCTTTGGCGCTGGCGACAAAGCTTCCGCCCACCGTGCCTTTGATACGGCTGTTAACCCAATCGCCCTGCTGCATTTCGCTGCTCATTTTGAAACCTGTCGCAGTGCGATCGTAAGTGCGGGTTTCACGGCGGGACACTTCCCAGGTCAGGCGCTGCAGGTCACCTTCCGCGCTTAACGTCCAGGATAACTGTTGACCAATTTTCAGATTGCGCAGTTCTTTATCGGAAGCAGCGAGCTGACTGATGTCGCCCATATCGATGCCGTACTGATTAAGAATACTGCTCAGCGTATCGCCTGTGGAGACGACATACTCATGCACGCCGGCTTCACCAGACGTTTTGTCATCCAGTTCATCCTGCGGAATGGCTTCGTCTTCCTGCGCGGCCTGATCGATAGGTTCACTGGCCTCAGGCAACAGCGAACGAATCTCGCTTTTTTCCAGCTCGATAGTTTTAACGATGGGTGCAGAATCGGGATGGTAAACATAAGGCCGCCAGACGGCGACGGCCAATGTCAGTACGGTAAGCGACCCCAGCATAACGCGATGGGGTCGCGGCAGATTATTAAATGCCAGAGCGACAGAGCGGGCTATCTGTTGCACGTATTCACTTCCTCATTAATCTCCTTTCAGGCAGCTCGCATACTGGTTGGCTAATTGGTTCAAAAACGCTGAATAGCTTGTTTTACCCAGTTTGATATTCGTTCCGAGCGGATCCAGCGTTCCCATTCGAACGGATGTCCCTCTCGCGACGGCTTCAACGACCGCTGGCCTGAACTGTGGCTCAGCAAAAACGCAGGTTGCTTTTTGCTCAACCAACTGTGTTCTTATTTCATGTAAACGCTGCGCACCGGGTTGAATCTCAGGGTTCACGGTAAAGTGACCAAGCGGTGTTAGTCCGTAGTGTTTTTCGTAGTAGCCATAGGCGTCATGAAAAACGAAATAACCTTTTCCCTTGAGCGGTGCGAGCTCGTTACCTACCTGCTTATCGGTTGCGGCTAATTGTGCCTCAAAATCCTTCAGGTTGGCGTCAAGTTTGGCTCGACTTTGCGGCATAAGTTCCACTAATTTTTCATGGATTGCAACCGCTGAGGCCCGCGCTATCTCTGGGGAAAGCCAAAGATGTATGTTGTAATCGCCGTGATGGTGATGCTCGTCACTTTTTTCACTGCCAGCATCATTGTGTCCATGATCGTCATCGTCGTCATCAGCACCTTTCATGAGTAACGGTTTCACGTCATTCAGCTGCGCAATCGTTACCTGTTTCGCGTTAGGAATATTCTTGACTGATTTTTCCATGAACGCTTCCATCTCAGGTCCAATCCAAACAACTAAGTCCGCGCCCTGTAAGCGTTTTACGTCTGATGGACGCAGTGAATAGTCGTGTTCGGAAGCCCCGTCAGGCAGCAGAACCTGGGTATCAGTGACCCCATCTGCAATGGCTGAAGCGATAAACCCAAGCGGCTTCAGAGAAGCCACGACAGCGGCATTTGCTGCCTGTGTTGCACTACCCCAAAGAGCAGCGGATAATGCTGCGAAAAGAAGCGTATTTTTATGTAACATAATGCGACCAATCATCGTAATGAATGTAAGAAATGTGATATTATAACATTCTATAACTTCTGCAAGACTAAAATTGATATGACGACTTTGGTTTCACTGGAAAATGTCTCGGTCTCTTATGGTCAACGCCGCGTCCT
>Ga0129313_1002103_pt1 | contig 11014 bp, 6 predicted proteins | sample O1105metagenome_FD_94436 | JGI IMG/M metagenome (GOLD analysis project Ga0129313, IMG submission 94436) | Orangutan group fecal microbial communities from fecal samples from Wisconsin, USA - O1105 metagenome | ecosystem: Host-associated > Mammals > Digestive system > Large intestine > Fecal... | reverse complement strand
CGTGTGCCGACTCGGTCTTGGACTCTACGGCATAGACTCGCGCGACAACCATATTATAAATAATGTGTCTACACTGAAGACCACCATCCTGCAGATACACCGCGTGCCGGCTGGCGACACGGTGGGCTACAGTCGCAAAGGCACGATAGACCACGACAGCATGATAGCTGCCATACCTATCGGATATGCCGACGGACTGAATCGCCGACTCGGTAACCGCCACTGCTACTGCCTCGTGAACGGACAGAAGGCACCCTATGTCGGCAACATCTGTATGGACGTGGCTATGATTGACGTGACGGGCATTGACTGTAGGGAGGGCGACCAGGTAGAGATTTTCGGCGACCACCTGCCCGTGACGGTGCTCTCCGATGTGCTCGAAACCATTCCCTACGAGGTGTTGACGGGCATCAGCAACCGCGTCAAGCGCGTCTACTTCCAAGATTGATGTCATGTGTGGCGTGTCGTCGGGTAGCATCGGCGGGCGCAGATACATATTTCCTCACTCTGGCTGATTATGGCGACCAGATGTAGCTATGGCTTGGTTTGGAAGTGAAAGAATATGTGGGTTTTATAGACTTTATAAGGGGTGACATCCAGTGTCAGTGCTTGACGGCACGGCGCTGGATGTCTTTTTTTGTGCCATAGCAAACTTTTTTAATACAAATGTAATATTGACAAAATGACATTCAAATAGCCATAATCGGTGAACAAATGTTCTGTTTAAATGTGTTTATTATTCCTTTATGTAAACTATTTTAACGTATGAGGTATTGTGGGTTGATGTGACTCAATTGGAATATTAAAAAAATCTTAACGTAAACTATACGTTATTAAATTATTATTATTATCTTTGCAATGTAAAAAGCAACTTGAATGTCGGGACAAAGGGTCTCGAGACAATAAGAATTGAATGATATACGTTTAGCAACAACCCTCTACTCTATAAACTAAACATCACACTGTTTAAAAATTATAATAAAAAACCAAATCGTTTTTCAAGTATGAATTTTAAAAGAATGTATCTTACCGCACTTTTAGGCATGATTTTCTGCCTATTGTGGGGTGGTGTGGGCACAATCAATGCCCAGACCAAGACAGTTGCCGGAACCGTTTCCGACGACAAAGGCGAACTGATCGTAAGCGGTACCGTTCGTGTGAAAGGCACACAGACGGCTACAATCACCGACATCGACGGTAAATATTCTATCAGTGCTCCCGCTGACGGAACACTGGTGTTCTCGTATCTGGGCTACTTCAGCCAGGAGATTCCTGTTGCTCAGGCTAAGAACGGCAAACTCAACGTGGTGCTGAAAGCCGAGGATACCACTCTCGACGAGCTGGTAGTAGTAGGTTACGGTACAATGCGTAAGTCAGACCTTACAGGTTCTGTATCTAACGCTAAGGGTGCCGACATCATCAAGCAGCAGTCTTTCAACGCCCTCGACGGTTTGAAGGGTAAGGCTGCCGGTGTCAACATCTTCAGCAATACAGGTCAGCCTGGCGGTGAGATGCGCGTTATCATCCGTGGTATCGCTACCATCAATGCTTCTACAAGTCCTCTCTACATTGTAGACGGCGTGGCAATGAGCGACTTCAACCTTCTCAACCCGAACGACATCGAGTCTATCGAGGTACTGAAGGACGCTTCTGCAGCAGCCATCTACGGTGCTCGTGGTGCCAACGGTGTGATTATGGTTACCACAAAGCGTGGCAATGGTGGACAGGGTGTGCATGTGTCTTATGATGGTTCTCTCTCAGTGAGCACAATCGCTCGCAAGATGGATGTCATGAACTCTAAGGAGTGGATGGCTGCTTTCAAGCAGGGTCTGGAGAACGCTAACCAGTTCCAGGGTAAGAACTTTGACACCGATTTGTCAAAGATCTTTACCGATGAACGCCTGTTCAAGAACGGCGAGCCTATCTACGACACTGACTGGCAGGACGCTTGCTCTCGCACAGCTCTCTCTCAGAACCACCAGCTGAGCATCCAGCGCACAGGTGCTGACGGCAGCTCTATCGGTGCATTCCTTAACTTCACCGACCAGCAGGGTATCCTCCTCAACTCTTACTACAAGCGTGTTAACGCTAAGGTTTCTTACGACGACAACCCCACAAAGTGGCTGTCTACTTCTGTAAACATGTTGGTTAACCACACTTGGGGTAACCGTACATCAGACAACCCCTACAACCAGGGCGCTCTGCGTACTATGATTGAGCAGGTTCCGTTCCTCCCCGTTTCTCTTGACGGCGAGTACATGCAGAACAACATGATTAGAACTACTGCCATTCTGAAGGACAAGAACAATCGCGATAGTGGCTATCAGGGATTCCAGCCCGAGGGTGTAGGTAACCCTGTAGAGATTCTCGAGCGTGTTAAGTCTATGTCTTACAACACTCAGATCTTCGGTAACGCAGCTCTTACATTCCACCTTCTCAAAGGTCTTGACCTGAAGACTCAGGTTGGTGTCGACTACCACAACGGCCGTAGCCAGAGCTACACTCCGTTCAAGCCTCACCAGATTATCGATATGAGCGCCAACGGCTCTGCATCTGCAAGCAACAGCAGCTCACTCTACTGGCAGGAGGAGACCTACCTTACTTATGTTAAGGACTTTGACAAGCATCACCTCAACGCAATGGCAGGTGCTTCTTGGCAGGCTCGCAAGTACACATACTTCAGCGCTTCTGACTCTAAGTTCATGGACGACTACTACGGATTCTACAACCTCGGTGCAGGTACTGAGAAGCCTTCTGTAGGCAGCGACTACGACAAGTGGGCAATGAACTCTTACTTCCTCCGTCTGGCTTACAACTACAACAACACTTACATGGCTACCGTAACAGGTCGTTACGACGGTTCTTCTAAGTTCGGTGAGAACAACAAGTACGCGTTCTTCCCCTCTGTAGGTCTCGGTTGGTTGGCTTCTAACGAGAAGTTCCTTGAGAACAACAAGACCATCAGCAAACTGAAACTGCACACCTCTTTCGGTATGACAGGTAACTCAGAGATTGGTACTTACCGTTCTATCGCTACCATGAGCCAGAGCACAACCATCCTCAACGGTTCTATGGTTACTGTTTCTTACCTCGACAAGATGCCTAATGCAAACCTGAAGTGGGAGAAGACAGCACAGTTTGACCTCGGCTTCGAGCTCGGTCTGTTCAACAACCGACTGAACTTCGACGTTTCTTGGTACTACAAGTACACCAGCGACCTGCTCCTCAACCGTCCGGTTCCTGAGTCAACAGGTTACTCTTCAATCATGGACAACATTGGTGCAGTGTCTAACCGCGGTCTCGATATCCTCGTAAAGGCTTATCCCGTACAGACAAAGGACTTCCAGTGGAGCTCTACTCTTAACCTCAGCTTCAACAAAAACAACGTTGAAAAGCTCGACGAAGGTGCTTCTGTTGACCCCGTTAGCGGCAAGCGCCAGATTACTCTCGACGGCTTCGTAGGCTACGATATGCTTATCCGCGAGGGCGAGCCTCTCTCTACATTCTACGGTTACAAGCGTGCAGGTATCTACGACGGCGTTCCCAGCAACTGGGATCCCGAGACAATGAACATCCCTGGCACCGTAGGTGAGAAGGTTACATACAAGGAGCGTCAGATTATCGGTAACGGTCTGCCTGACTGGATGGGTTCATTTGTGAACACATTCTCTTACAAGAACTTCGACCTTACTCTCGATATGCAGTTCTCTTGGGGTGCTGACATCATGCAGGAGTACTACCACTCAACTGTTGCACGTTTCCTCACCAACGGTCTTGACCGCATCTACAAGGAGGCTTGGCATCCGACACTCAACCCGAACGGCAAGGAGCAGGCTCTGCGTCTGAACAACTTCGGTATGGGTGCTAACAACCAGGCTGACTCTGATTGGGTATGCGATGGCTCTTACCTGCGTTGCAACCTCCTGCAGCTGGGTTACACCTTCGACAAGAACCTCATCTCTAAGATTGGTCTTTCTAACCTCCGCGTATATGCAGGTGTGAACAACTTGTTCCTCATCACCTCAAGCGACTATAATGGCTACGATCCCGACAACTCTTCACGTCTGGGTGGCAACAACTGGGGTACCAACCGTCAGTTCTTCACCTATCCTCGTGCAAGAACCTTCACATTCGGTCTTAACGTTGCATTCTAATTATAAAGTATAGATTTTTCAAAAGAAAATAAATATAGACAACTTATGAAAAAGTCAATCAATATATTAATGGCTGGCGCGTTTGTGGCTGCAACCATGGGACTGACATCTTGCGATGACTTCCTGAAGGAAAAGCCGCTCGACGCTAAGGCTTCAACAGAATTCTGGAAAACTGCTGATGACGCTGAGTCGGGTGTTGCAGCACTCTATTTCGGTGGTGTGCCCTACCTGAACAATGCAGGTGGCGGATGGCAGCCTAAGGCTACCATGTACGGAGGTCTTATCTCTGGTCTCTACTACGACGACCACGGAGACTCACAGCTCGCAGAGGCTTCAAAGAACTGCATGTTCAACATGGAGAAGTTCACTTCTTCTGCTATGACACTGTGGCATGAGTTCTACAAGGGCATCTCTCGTGCAAATTTCGTACTTGAGAACGTGCCCAATATGACAAGCGTGCTCGACAAGGCTACCATCGACAACTACGTTGCTCAGGGTAAGTTCTTCCGCGCTTACGCTTACTTCTACCTCGTTAAGGAGTTCGGTGACGTGCCTTACGTTACCAAGCCTTACACATCTACCGACGGTATGTTCGTTGAGCGTACACCGGCAGCAGAGGTTTACAAGAACATCATTGACGAGCTGACTCCTCTGGCAGAGGGCACCGCTCTTCCCCAGAAGTCGTTCTACGACAACGGTTGCCGCGTAACACGCGCTATGGCTCAGACTCTGCTCGCAGAGGTTTACCTGCAGCGTGCAGGCTACCCTCTCAAGGGTGGCGATGCTGACTACAAGCAGGCTGCTAAGTACGCAGAGATGGTTATCAGCGGTGGCACCGCAGAGCTCGAGCAGAAGAACGGAAGCTCAAGAGATCTCAACTCTGCTTACAACGTAATCAAGAACTCTAAGACCTCTAAGGAGATTATCTACGCTAAGGAGTATGACTACAGCAAGCAGAAGATTGGAAACGGCTACGTTAACCTCTGCATGGGTACAGAAGCTACTACATGGAAGGACGCTGATGGCAAGTCTCTCTTCAAGATGAACGTTATGCATAAGACTTACCAGCCAAGCAACATCATCCTTAACAGCTATGCTGCTAACGATGTTCGTGGTATGGAGAAGCAGTTCTTCTTCAACGAGTGGACCGATGCTACTGGCATCACACACAGACTTGACTATCCTGGTATTTGGGCATGGTTCGAGGAGAATGCTATCACAAACGGTACTTCTGGTGACAACAACATCCCCACCATGCGTTACGCAGAGGTTCTGCTCATCGCAGCTGAAGGCTACGCTCGCACAGGTGAGACAGCTAAGGCTGAGGCCCTGCTGAACCAGGTTCGTAAGCGTGCTGGTCTGCCTAACTATAGCGCAAGCGTAAATGGCGACCTCGTTAAGGCTATCCTCACAGAGCGTCTGCACGAGTTCCCCGTAGAGTTCAAGATTTGGGACGACATCCGTCGTACACGTCTCTATCCCGAGGCTATCATGGCTGGTACTGCTCAGAAGAAGGACATCCTGGAGTGGACTCCGCTGGCAAGTGCAAAGATTCAGAACAAGCCGGTTGACAACGTTAAGGTTGGTGCACTCCCCGAGTACGTGCTCTTGTGGCCGATTCCTCAGGACGAGATGCAGCGCAACCCGGCTCTGGAAGGTCATCAGAACCCGGGCTGGAACTAATCAAGCCTGACTCGCAACAAATGTTTTTGTCGGAAGCCTTGACCTGTAAAGGCAGGCTTCTGACACTGACAACAAAATAAAAAAAAGAGACATTCGGAATTTCCGGATGTCTCTTTTTTTGTGCCTTATGGCTTTGGTCGTGTGGAGCATAGATGCCTATGACTTCGCCACAACAGCCTCTTGACGATTGCCACAACAGCCTCTTGACGATTGCTATAACAGCCTAATGACGATAGCTAAATGTAAAGTTGTGGTCGTGGTACGGATTACTTTATTATCACCACGCGGCCGTGTTTGCGTTCTGCTGCGGGCTTGGCAGGAGCGGCGGGATGGCCGATGGAGAGTGCGCCGATGCCGATAAGTCCCTCTTTGAGTCCCATTGTTTTCATGAGTTCCTTACCCTCTTCCGTTGCAAACATTTCGTGTTCGCGGTTTATCCAGCATGTTCCGAGTCCGAGGGCGTGTGCTGCGGGCATCATGTTTTCGAGCACACATGAGCCATCTTGGAATGCGTTTTTGTTGTCGGCAGATGCAAACACCAGTATGTATGTGGGTGCATCGTAGAACGGGTTGCTTGTCACGCCCATCACGGCAGCGTTCATTGCCGTCAGCATCTGTTTCATCTCTTCGTCTTGCACAGCCACGATGACAGGGTCTTGCTGTCCGTGTCCTGACGGCGCATAGAGTCCTGCTTCAATCACCTGGTTGAGTTCGTCGTCGCTTATCTGCTCTGTTGTGTATTTGCGGCAGCTGCGGCGTGTTTTGATAGTGCCTAAAATGTTTGTCTCCATAGTCATTATCTCCTTGTTTTTATATATTTTTCTTGTCTATTTCTTGTCTTTTTGTCTGTTACATGCGTGTGTCGTTCTTACCCCGTCTGTACCCTTTCGGTCACGCAAACTTCAGTCGTAGGGAGTTGAGCACCACGCTCACGCTGGAGCAAGCCATGAGCATGCTTGCCCACATAGGTGTGATTTGGAAGTCGCTACCGACTATGTGGAGCGCTCCTGCGGCAAGAGGTATGCACACGATGTTGTAGACAAACGCCCAGAACAGGTTTTGCCAAATCATGCTCACCGTCTTGCGGCTCAGCCTTATAGCGTCGGGTATCGCCATGAGGTCGTCGCCCATGAGTGTGATTTGCGCCACATCCATTGCCACATCGGTGCCTTTGCCAATCGCCATGCTCACGTCGGCGAGAGCCAATGCTTGTGTGTCGTTTATGCCGTCGCCGACCATCGCCACACGCTTGCCTTCGCTTTGTAGACGACTCACCAACTGCTGTTTGTCGCCAGGCAGCACCTTGCTGCGGTAGTGTGCTATGCCAGCTTTCGTTGCCCAATATCTTGCGGCGTCTTCCTTGTCGCCACTCATCATGTAGACCTCAATGCCCTCCTTTTGCAATGCTGCCATCGCCTCGGCGGCATGCGGCTTCAGCGTCTCGCGTGTCTCAAGTGGCAGGTCGTCGGCTTTGGTGAAATCGACGTTACGGTTGGGTGTGGTCAGTGTGCCAGTCTTGTCTATCACGAGGGCGTCAGTCTTGCGCAGGCTCTCCAGTGCCGCCGCGTCTTTGACAAGAATCTGCTTCTCTGCAGCCTTGCCCATGCCCACCATCAGCGCTGTTGGCGTGGCAAGTCCCATGGCGCAGGGGCATGCTACCACCAACACCGACACCGCCGACATGATGGCTTGGGGTAGGGTGCTGTTGCCACCGATAGCCCACCATGCGACGAAGGTTACCACGGCAAGTGCTATGATGGTAGGCACGAACACCAGCGCAGCCTTGTCTACGATGCGCTGCACGGGCGCTTTGCTGCCTTGCGCCTCCTGCACGGTGCGTATGATGTGTGCCAGCGCCGTGTCTTCGCCAATCTGTCGCGCCTTCATGCGCAACTTGCCCTGGCTCGGTATGGTGCCTGCCAGCACCTCATCGCCAGCCCTTTTCACTGCTGGTGTGGGCTCGCCGCTAATCATTGCCTCGTCTACATACGCGGCGTCGGCGGTCATATAGCTCTCTGCACTGACCACCGTGCCATCGACAGGAATCTTCTCTCCGGCGCGCACCTCTATCGTGTCACCTTTCTCTATGGCTGCTATCGGCACATCGGTCGTCGTGCCGCCGCTGACGAGACGTGCTGTTTTGGGTTGCATGCCCATGAGTCGGCGTATGCTGCTCGCCGTGCCGTCTTTGGCTTTCTCTTCGATGCAGCGGCCAGTGAGCACGAAACTAACAATCATGACCGACGCGTCGAAGTAGGTGTGCCACTCCATGCCGCTCGCACCCCATACGCTGTCGCCCCAGAACGTGTTGAAACTGCTGAACAGAAACACGATGATTGTGCTCAGAGCGACGAGCGAATCCATGTTTGCCGTGGCGTGTCTAAGCTGTCGCCATGGCGAGATGTAGAACTGTCTGCCACAGTAGCACATGTTGAGCAGTGCCATGATGAGGCATGTCTGGTTGGCGATGTCAGTGCCTTGACTATGGGTGTAGGGCTTGCCGCCTATGGCAATCCATCCCATCGACACACTCATCACTGCGACGGCAAACACCCACGACAGCGCGGTGCGGCGCGTGAGCAGCTTGTATTCGCGGCGGTTTATCTCCTCGGCACTGCGTCCGCTCTCTATCACCATGTCGTAGCCTATGTCGCTGATTTCGCGTTTCATGTCGTCGAGCGATAGCTTTTCGGGGTCGAAGTCTACTGTTGCCGTTCTGCCAGCCAGCGACACTGACACCTCGTTCATGCCTTCAAGCGAGCGCAGCTTGCGCTCCACATTGGCAGAACATGCCGAGCATGCCATGCCGATGACGGGTATTGTCTTTTTCATATATTTTCCTTTGTATTGTGCCCATGTGGGCGTGTTGGCCTGAAAATAATGTAAATAAAAAACACAACGCGCCCGAAGTGGGGCGCGTTGGTTTTCACGCCGTGTTCTTAGCGGCGGTTTGTGTACGACAGTGCTGCTCCGATGGCGGTGCAGAACTCCGAGTATTTGGGTATGTGAAACTTCACTCCGTACAGCTTCTCGGTGGCAGGGAACACAAGGTTGCACTGCGGCAGGAGCGTGAGGTTGCCTATCATCACGAAGTCTTTGATGCCTGTGCCGAGCGAAGAGAGTATGGAGGCGCTGCAAACGCTCTGCAACACCATCCAAATCAGACCTATCGCTATGTCTTCGGGCGATGCGTTGCTCTTGGTGTTGCCACATAGTGAGGCGATGGCGTCCATTGGCAGGCCAGGCAAGGGGTTGGCGCTGATGTCTTTTATCAGCACGTTGATGTGTGACACATCGCCCGTCTCTGCCAGCTTCGCCACCTGTTTTATGTCGTCGGTGTTGAGCAGCAGACGCGACAAACCCTGTAGTGTGCCGCCTCCAATGCCTATGCCGCCGATGTGGTTGATGTCGTTGCCGTCGCACTTCACTATCGATGTGCCCGTTCCCATGCTCACCACTATCATGCGGCTAAGTCCTGTCTCGTAGCGCGCTCCCAGTCCGTCGGCGAGAAACTCGTCCGCCTTCTCGGTTGGCAAGTTGTATATCGGCTCGTTGATGTAGGCGCTGCCCACGCCAGTGAGCATCACCTTCTCAATGTCTTGAAGCTGTATTTTGTTGACATACAGAAACTTTCCGAAAGCGCCGTAGAGTGAGGTCACCGGGTCGGTAGCCTTAATGCGTATGGGCGACAGCACCTTACTGCCCTCTATGAGGCCCACTATTTTCGTTGTGCTGATGCCAACGTCGATGCCTATTACTATTCCCACTGTTCTGAGATGTTATGTTGATTGTTGGATGCAAAGTTACACTATCCTGCTGTAACGGCAAAATATAGTGTTGCAAAAATGCCCTTTACTCCACAACTTCGACACTCATCGTGATGTCAGTCTTGGGTCGGTCGCCGCGCAGAGTCTCGCAGTCCTGTATGCGTTCCACTACGTCGAGACCCTCTTCCACCTCTCCGAACACGGTGTACTGGTTGTCAAGGAACGGTGTACCGCCAATGGTGGTGTATGCCTCCTGCTGCTCCGGTGTGAACGCGGGCTTGCCCAGGGCTTTGCACTGCGCCTTCGTTTCGTCGATGAGTTTGTCTTGCAGCGCTTGCAGTCCGGCACGGTCGCGGTTGCGGCGCAGGTCCATTATCTCGTCGTGGTGCTGTTTTGCCAGCGCGTTGAACACGTCTTGCTCCTGCTGCATAGCCATCTGGCGCTCGAGTTGCTTCAGTTCGGCGGGCTTGAAGGTCTTGCCCCACACTATGTAGAACTGGCTGCCGCTGCTCTCTTTGGCAGGGTTTACCTCGTCGCCGAGACGTGCAGCGCTCAGTGCGCCACGCTTGTGGAAGAGCTGCGGATATACAAACTCGGCGGGAAGGGTGTAGTCTGGTCCGCCGCTGCCGAGCATCTTGCCTGCTGGTGCGTTGCGGCTGTCAGGGTCGCCGCCCTGAATCATGAAGTCTTTTATCACGCGATGGAACAGCGTGCCGTCGTAGTAGCCCTGCTTTGCCAGCTTTATGAAGTTGTCACGGTGGAGAGGTGTCTCGTCGTAGAGGCGCACGAGAATGTCGCCTTCTGATGTCTTGATTCTGACTTTTGCCATGTTTTTTGAGTTATCTATATATGAAATATTTCGCGTTTTGTCCTTTGCAGAAGCGGTTTACAAGCTCAATGATAAGCTCGGCAGTGGCGCGCACGGTCTGCTCGTTGCCGTCGTAGCCGTTGACGAGTGCCACGAGGTGGCGCGTCTGAAGCCCCATCTTCGTGCGCTCATGGTCGCTGGTGGGTGTTCCCACGCCTCCAGTGTGGTCGCGATAGACGGGCAGTCCGGCAATGTTGAGCATGCCGCGGCCGATGCCTTCGTATGGTTCGCCCTCGCGTCCCACGCCGAGTGTCAGCGTGTCGCCGTCGAACTTGTCGCCGTCAAAGCCTCCGATGCTGTAGCCATACTTTATGCTTGCGAGGTTGATGAGGTCGACCAGTGTGTCTATCTGGTACAGTTTCTTGCCTTGCAACATGCGTCGTATGAGAGCCTCCGACGACGGACGGTAGCGCGACGGGTCTTTGCCGCAGGCTTTGTAGACACGTCGTGTGGCTGCGATGGCGCTGATGTCTTTAAGCGATTCTGTGGTGAGCGTGTTGCGGAAGGTCTCGCCTTGCTCGTCTATCAGGCGCCACAGGTCT
>Ga0129313_1002102_pt1 | contig 11020 bp, 11 predicted proteins | sample O1105metagenome_FD_94436 | JGI IMG/M metagenome (GOLD analysis project Ga0129313, IMG submission 94436) | Orangutan group fecal microbial communities from fecal samples from Wisconsin, USA - O1105 metagenome | ecosystem: Host-associated > Mammals > Digestive system > Large intestine > Fecal... | reverse complement strand
TTTTTGAAAAAGAAGATTCTTGCTGCAAGCGAAACATCGCCTGCAGTTTTTTTGTGTCATAAATACGGCAGTTATCTTATGGCTTCGGGACTACCAATCTATCGTTTTACACCATTTGGACATTTCAGACGGAAATGTGTTAACACGGTAGATCCACATAGGTGTAAAATGAATGAAACATGTATATCTATGGGAAAATATTCACGTTATGCATTACCTTAGGTGAGAGATAAACTATCATGCGGGACAGGACTTGTATATGTTACGCCTGGAGAATGAAAACACTGAGAAATGAAGACAAAGCTGGGCAAAGAGATACCATGCTTGTCCCTAAAGACACCTACATAAATAGAATGTGCCGTGGTGAGAGCAACTCCCTGGAAAGTAGTTAACACTTTGACACATGAATTTGGGTAAATGGTGTAAAACGATAGATTTGGAAGGAAAGCATAAGGGAGAATCAGTGAATAAAGGGTGAATGCCTGCGAGGAATCTCGAAGAGTTTGTCGAGCAGTCTTCAAGAAGTCCTCAAGCAGACTTCGAGGATTCTCTAAATCTATCACTTCTGGGACTTTTGGAGAATTTTGGTGACCTAGTACCAAGGGAGCTGGCCTAAGTACATAAAGTGAAGATGTAATTAACATTTTATTACAACCAGCTACCCACATCCCACCAACCATAAAGGTGAAAGTGGTTAAACTTGTATTCAAATCGAAACATAGAAGCATCCTATGCCACAAACAAGGCTGAAATCTAGGCAAAATGCCTGACAAATATTGAAATTACAACATAATTTGGTATTGGAATCCGCTAGGGCAGAGAATGTGCCAAAAATGATAGAAACGCAGCACCTAATTACGATGCGACGTACTAAACCCAGCAAACGCAGCGCCTAATTATGATGCGACGCGCTAAACCAAGCAATTGCATAGCCTGATCAATATGCGAAATCTCTCGAAAGGACAAGTGCAAAACAATTGTAATATGATAACTATCATGGATTATAGGTCAAAGTAAAATAAATGGATTATAGGTCAAAGTAAAATAAATGGACTCGTTTTGTATTTATCTTGAATTTGAATTGTGGTATAATTATTTTGTATATTTGTGCGAAGTAGCGGGGAGGAGTTTTGAAATTGATTTTATTTAAAGTAATATTTGGTGCCTTGCTATGCTGCCCTATGGCGTTTATTGCGGTCGCAATTTTTACAAGTTTGGTCGACGATGCCACCAAGCAAAAGTGACGATGTGATGATGCAACGACGCGACACGACACTGCGTAACTACGCGAAATATATCTAGCGCGAGGCGACTAGGGCAGAGCTTACATTTGAGGAGACACAATATGAAGAAGGGTTTTTTTATAACATTAGAGGGACCGGATGGATCAGGGAAGTCTACACAGATAGAATATCTCAGACGGTTTTTTGAAGAAAATGAAATAGAGTGCGTTTTTACTAGAGAGCCGGGAGGCACGCATATTGGGGAAGAATTGAGAAAAATTATTCTTGATAAGTCAAACAGCGAAATGTGTGACATGGCTGAGGCTTTGTTATATGCTGCGAGTAGGGCGCAACATGTTGAAGAGTTGATTAAGCCGGCTCTTATGGAAGGCAAAGTAGTAGTTTGTGATAGATTTATTGATTCAAGCATTGCCTACCAGGGCTATGGCAGAAACCTGGGAGATTCGGTTAGAGTGATTAACGAGTATGCCGTGGCAGGGTGCATGCCTGATGTTACGTTTTTAATGGAATTACCGCCAGCTGTTGGAAAATCAAGGATTAGTGAAGATAGCCAGGACAGGCTGGAAATGGAAAAAATCGAGTTTCACAACAGGGTATACGAGGGCTACTTGAATATTGCAAATCACTACGCTGATAGATTCGTGTGCGTCGACGCATCTAGGGATAAGGAAGTCATACGCCAGGACCTCATTGGTACAGTGGCTGAGGCGCTGGCCAATCGCGGCATAATGTAGGGCTCGGGGATTTTGGCGAATCGTGGCATAATGTAGAATATAAGGGCAGAGGGGACACATGTCGTTAAGAGATTACAGAGAGTTTGAAAAATTGACAAATAGAATTAGCAAGGCGATACAGGCTGGTAGCGTGTCACATGCGTATATTTTAGAAGGTGATAGCTGCGTAGACAAAGAAGGTTTTGCCCGAAATATGGCGAAGGCAATTCTTTGTAAGGAGATGCCAGGAACAGGATGCGATGAGTGTCTGACGTGCAGGAAACTGGATCACAACAACTACGAAGACCTTTACGTGGTGAGGGCTGACGAGAACTCCGTGAAAAACGCCATGATTGAGAAACTCCAGGAAAATCTTATGAAGAAGCCTGTGGGAGAAAGAAACATTGCGTTTATTTGTGATGCTGACCTTATGACAGACTGGGCGCAGAACAGACTGCTTAAGACGCTGGAAGAGCCAAATCCGGGAACGGTGATTTTTCTATTGTCAGAGAATACAGAAAACTTGTTGCAGACAATTCTTTCCAGGTGCATAATTTACAGGTTGGGCAATTATGCGGTGAGCGCAAGTAATCCAGCTATGGAAGTGCCTGAGAAGGTTTTTGGCATGGTCATGGATGGTGAATATTTTTTCGAAATAAAGAAATATTTAGATAAGAAGCTGGATGATAAAAAAGATGCGATGATTTTTTTGGATGGGATGGAGAGATTATATCGAGAGCTGCTTGTTTCGAGCGGGCCGAGTCCAGTGAGGGAAGAGAAAATAATTGAGGGAATAAACTATTTGGAGGAGGCCCGCAGGGACCTTCAGGCAAATGTTAATTATAAATACGCTATAAGGAATTTAGTTCTAAAAATTGGAGGATAGATATATGGTTAGAGTAGCAGGAGTAAGGTTTAAGAGTGCCGGAAAGGTGTACTACTTTGATCCTGATGAATTTGATGTGCAGGTTAATGACCACGTAATTGTAGAGACAGCAAGGGGTTTGGAATATGGTACTATAACCCTTGGAATTACGGATGTTAAGGAAGAAACCGTAATTCAGCCTTTGAAGAAAATAGTAAGATTTGCTACAGAAGAAGACGAGAAACGTCATCAGGAAAATGAGGAAAAACGAAGCAAGGCGTTAGAACTTTGCCAGGAAAAAATAGAGAAGCATAATCTTGAGATGAAGCTGATTGACGTGGAATATACATTTGATAGCAGAAAAATCATCTTCTATTTCACTGCGGATGGAAGAGTTGACTTTAGGGAATTAGTAAAGGATCTTGCAGGTGTGTTCAAGATGAGAATTGAACTGCGCCAGATTGGTGTGAGAGATGAGGCGAAGATGCTGAGCGGAATCGGACCTTGTGGAAAAAAGCTTTGTTGCAGTTCCTGGCTGTCAGACTTCCAGCCCGTTTCCATTAAAATGGCAAAAGTTCAGAATCTTTCACTTAATCCAACTAAGATTTCCGGAATTTGCGGAAGGCTTATGTGTTGCCTGAAATACGAAAATGACGTTTATCTGGAACTTCGCAAAGGTCTGCCGGATAATGGGGAAAAGATCAAAACTCCCGACGGCATGGCTAAGGTTGTTGACACAAACATCCTTGAAAGCAAGGTTAAGGTTAGACTTTACACTGGCGAGAAAGACGAAGACGGAGAGGAAAAGCTAGGTGCTGACATTCTGACTTACAAGAAAGAGGAAATCAAGAGAATTGGCAAGCGCAAGCATCACGACAACAAGGTTAACGACATTTTCGATGGCGTTGACGAAAAGTACATCGACGAAATCAAGAACCTAATTGAGGATTAATTATGGAACTTAGACTTGACGATACAGGGTTTGGGGGTATCCACATCTATCAAAACCCACAGGAATTCTGTTACGGTGTAGACGCGGTTCTCCTTGCTGATTTTGCATCAGGCTCGCCTGCTGCGCGAAGAGAAAAAAGCCGAATAATTGACCTGGGAACAGGAACGGGAATCGTGCCGCTGATACTTTCACATAAGACGAAAGCTGGAAAAATCTATGGAGTTGAAGTTCAGGAAGCTTCATGGCAGTTGGCAGAAAAAAACAGAGAATACAACAATTTGACGGATAGACTGGAGTTCATAAAAAGCGATATAAAAAAACTGGATGAGGTGCACCGAGAAGGTTTTGATATAGTTACGTCAAACCCGCCGTATACTGCTGGGAATTGTGGCATCGAAAGCGCAAACAGGGCGAAGATGATCGCGAGACATGAGACGACGGCAGATTTGGACGATTTTATCGCCAGGGCGGCGTGGCTCTTGAAAGATAAGGGCGAATTCTACATGGTACATAGGCCAGGGAGACTTATCGACATTTGCGAAAGCTGCAGGAAGCACAGGCTGGAGCCTAAGGAACTGCGATTTGTCAGCGGTAAGCCTATGGAAAAACCCAACATTCTTTTAGTACACTGCGTGAAAAACGGAAACAGGCAGCTGAGGCTGTTGGAACCGCTAGCGGTGCGTAATGAGAATGGGGAATATACCGAAGAAATCTGCGAAATCTACGAGAAAAACTTTGGTATATAAGGTAAATTTTGCTTGAAATTTAACAAGAAAAATATTGCCAAACATTGGAAGAAATTGTATAATATATGGGAAAATTAAAGGAGGTTTTTTTAGATGGTTACTATAGATGTACGAGAAGCTTTGATATGGCTGATTTTGGCCGCGCTGGTGGTTTTGATAGTCTACTTGATAGTAGCTGCAAAGAATTTAGTAACGACAATTAAGAAAACCAATCAGATTTTGGATGACGCTTGTGTTGTTTCACAGGTCGCTGCCAATAAGGCGGTGGAGGTTGATGAAATCGTTAGAGATGTTCAGAGTGCTGTTTCAGAAATTGCAGGTACGGTTCGCAGCGAAAAAGGTGTCATTGGAATGGTGGCAAGCGTTGCGAAGGCTGTAAATGCAGTTGCATCAGTGGCAAAGAAGAACAGCAGTAGTGAGAGTGACGATATAACTGATGATAAGGACACAGCTCCAAATAAAAGGAAAAAGTCAAAGAAGTAATTGAAAGGAGATGTTATTGTGAAAGCAACAGGAATCGTAAGACCGGTAGATACTTTAGGTAGAGTGGTTATTCCGGTAGAATTAAGAAGAAATTTAGGAATTAAAACTGAGGACTCTCTGGAGGTTTTTGTCGACGGAGAATATATTATGCTGAAGAAGTATCAGCCTGCATGCATTTTCTGTGGTGAAGTGTCAGATGTTAAGGACGTTCATGGAAAGATGATCTGCGCTAAGTGTCTAGAAGAACTTAAGCAGCTATAAAAAAACACGCAAGACATGGAGGCTTAAAGTGGCAAAATTTTTAGTGCAAAAAAGTGGCCCATTGAATGGTGAGGTCGTTATTAGTGGTGCAAAAAATGCAGTACTTCCTCTTATGGCGGCAGCACTTTTGGCTGAGGATGAGTGTGTCATAAGAGACGTTCCTGAGCTTAGAGATGTGGCTGTTATGAAAGACATTTTACGCTCTCTTGGTTCAGAGGTTGATGAAGTCGAGGAGTCAGTTCTTAGGATCCATACCCCTCAGGTTAAGTCCAATGAAGCTGATTATGAGCTTGTAAGCAAGATGAGAGCATCATTTCTAATTATGGGACCTCTGCTTGCTAGAACAGGTAGCGCTAAGGTTTATTCACCAGGCGGATGCAGCATTGGAAAGAGACCTATCGACCTGCATCTTAAGGGTTTCAGAGCCTTAGGTGCAACTGTTGTAATTGAGGACAACTTCATCGAAGCAAGAGCAGGAGAAAATGGCCTGGTAGGTGCAGATGTTTATCTGGACTTTCCAAGCGTTGGAGCAACAGAAAACATTATGACCGCAGCTGTTTTGGCAAAGGGTACAACCATTATTGAAAACGCTGCAAAGGAACCGGAAATCGTTGATTTAGCTAACTTCCTAAATAAGATGGGGGCTAGAATTAAAGGTGCCGGAACTGATATAATTAAAATTGAAGGTGTGGAGAAACTGAAGGGCGCATCTCACACAGTGGTTCCTGACAGAATTGAGGCAGGAACATATATGTTGGCGGCGGCAATTACAAGAGGTCAGATTTTGATAAAGAACATAGTGCCTGACCACGTAAAGCCAATTACAGCAAAACTGAGAGAGTGCGGCGTAAGGGTTGAAATGACTGACGAAGGCATGTACGTCATCGCTAACGAAAATCCGCATATGGTTGCGACAGATATCAAAACTCTGCCGTACCCAGGTTTCCCAACGGATATTCAGTCACCGTTCATGGCATTTCTCACAACGGCAGAAGGCGAAAGCACGGTCATCGAGACGGTTTTCGAAAATCGTTTCATGCATGTTGCCGAGCTTAACCGTATGGGCGCCAATATCAAAACCGACGGAACCAACAAAGCCATCATAACCGGAGGCAAGAAGCTTGAAGGTGCCCAGGTTATTGCAACTGACCTGAGAGCGGGAGCTGCCATGGTACTGGCAGGCCTTGTTGCTGAGGGAACGACTGAAATAGCTGAGATTTATCATATTGAGAGAGGCTACGAAAAGTTCATTGAAAAATTCAAGGCTCTTGGTGCAACGATATTGAAAATTGACGGTTAAGGAAGGACTTCATAATGGCAGACATTAAATTGCTGGAACTTTTATCAAAGGATTATCCTAATGTCCGTGCAGCAACGGCGGAAATAGTTAACTTGAATGCTATTCTCGCTTTGCCAAAGGGCACAGAGTATTTCCTTAGCGATCTTCATGGTGAACACGAGGCTTTTATTCATATGCTGAAGAGTGCTTCAGGTACGATTAAGCATAAGATAGATGAGCATTATGGTAGAATATTAAATGAAGAGGATAGGGAAGCTTTGGCGGCTTTGATATACGACCCGCAGGCAGAACTTAAAAGAAGAAGAAAGAGTAATATTAACTTTGATAAATGGTGCACTACGGCTATTTATAGACTTGTGACTATTTGTCGATCAGTGTCAACAAAGTATACACGTTCCAAGGTGAGACACAGACTTCCAAAGTATTTTGACTACGCTATGGATGAATTGCTTCATGCTGATGACGATGAAAACAGAGCACAGTACTACGAGGCAATTATTAATTCCATTGTTGAGTGCGGAATGGCTGAGGAATTTATAGTTGAGCTTGCTGAGGCAACGAGCAGACTGGCTGTTGACCAGCTTCACATTATCGGAGATATTTTCGATAGAGGTGCGCATCCGGATACTATTATGGATTTCCTATGCGACTATCACGATGTTGACTTCCAGTGGGGAAATCACGACGTGCTTTGGATGGGGGCCGCAATCGGTAACTGGGCATGCCTGACTAATGTGATTAGAATTAATGTAAGATATAACAATATAGATATGCTGGAGGTAGGCTACGGAATCAGCTTGCGTATGCTGGCAACTTTTGCTCAGAGAGTTTATGGAAACGACCCGTGCAAGAGATTTATGCCTCAAATTATTGAGGACAACCAGTACGTTCCTATTAATGAGGAACTGGCTGCAAAGATGCATAAGGCAATTGCGGTTATGCAGTTTAAGGTTGAAGGTCAGCGCATCAAAGCTCACCCAGAGTACGACATGGATAACAGACTTCTTCTCGATAAGATTAATTGGGAAAAGGGAACTGTTACTGTTGAAGGCGTAGAGTACGAGATGGCAGACATGAATCTGCCGACCGTTGATCCTAAGGATCCGTACAAGCTTACAGCTGAAGAAGAGGCTGTTCTTAACGCTCTTGAAGCATCAGCTGTGAACTCAGAAAAACTCCAGAAACATATTAGCTTTTTATATAGCCATGGTGCTATGTATAAGAAAATTAACGGCAATCTGCTGTACCACGGATGTATTCCGATGAACGAAGACGGAACGTTTACAGAAGTAAGGGTCAACGGAGAAAGTCTCAAGGGCAAAGCTCTTATGGACTACTTTGATGACGAAGCAAGAAAATGCTACTTCTCACCGGATGAGTCAACTGAAATCGGACGACGTGGGGACATAATGTGGTATATGTGGCTTGGCCGAATGTCTCCTATGTTTGGTAAGGACAAGATGACAACTTTTGAAAGATTGTTCATTGCTGACAAGAAGACACATAAGGAAAAAACAAACTATTATTATGAGCACATTAAGAGAAGGGAGCCTTGCGAATTCATTCTTCGTGAGTTTGGACTAGATCCAACTCGTTCCAAAATCTTAAACGGACATGTTCCAGTTAAGCTCAAAGATGGTGAAAGCCCTATTAAGGGTGGTGGCATTCTCTATGTAATTGACGGCGGCCTCTCAAAGGCGTACCAGAAACAGACGGGAATCGCCGGTTACACGTTCATCTTCAACTCGAGATTCATGGCTATTGCAGAGCATCAGCCGTATATCCCGATGCGAGAGGACGGCACACAGGTATTCAACTCGCCGGTTATGAAGACGGTGCAGGTGTTACCTCAAAGAATGAAAGTTATCGATACTGATCAAGGCGTTGAGCTTGTCGAACAGGTTCGCCAGCTTGAACTGTTAATCGATGCTTATAGAAAGGGTATTCTAAAGCAGCGCTACTAAGCAACGCAGCGGAAACTCTTATCAAAACTATCAAAGAATAAACAGCGGATTTGTTGTGGGGGCAAATCCGCTGTTGAATTTTTTGGGGAGATATATGGGAAAGTTTGGGGAATTTTGCAGGAAAATGAGAGAAACGGCTTGACGAGTACTTATATAGGGACTATAATAGTCCTAAATAAGACTACATTGATAAGGAAGTGGACTATATGTCATTAGAAAGAAAAAAATTCTGGGAGGTCTGGGGACAGTCCAATGCGCTGTATGAAGACTGGGCTGCATGGAAAAACATTAATTCTAACCTGCTGATGGTTCTTTATGAACTGGATCACGGGGATTACATAACACAGAAGATGATTGCAGATTATACGGGAATTCCCAAACAGACGGTTAATACTGTAATTAAGGGACTTCTGGAACAGGAGTATGTTACTCTCACGTGCGGGAAGAATGACCGACGTGAGAAGCTGGTGGTTTTGACCGATGAGGGGCGAAAATTCGGTGAAGAGCTTTTGGCACCGCTGTACGACATGGAGGAAAAAGTCTTCCACATCATGGGCGAGGAGCGCGTGCAGCAGATGATTGACTCCATTTTTCTGTTCAACACTGTGTTTGAGAAGGAAATGAAGAGGGGGATGAAGTAAATGGAAATAAGCGGAAGAAGGAAATTTTTTATGTATGTAATTCCGTCGGTGCTGGCTTTTGCGCTGTCGGGAGTCTATACAATCGTTGACGGTTTCTTTATTGGAAATCAGATGGGCGACGATGGTATCGCGGCAATTTCAATTGGTTACCCGGTGGCGGCTTTCATAATGGCTGTGGGCACTGGTCTTGGCCTTGCGGGAGGAATTCGTTACACGATTCTCAGCGCTCAGGGTGAGGCTAGGAAGACGGAAGAATGTTTTACGGCGAGTATACTGCTTATGGCTGTGGTGAGCCTGATTCTGACGGTTTTGATCTACTTCACGACGGAACTGATTCTTGAGCTTATGGGCGCGTCTGGCGTGCTTCTTGAAATGGGTGCTGAATATGTGCGAGTAATTGCACTAGGCACGCTGTTTCAGCTGCTGGCTACGGGATTCGTGCCTTTTATTAGAAATATGAACGGTGCTAGATTTGCCATGATTGCTATGATTATGGGATTCTTAACTAATATCGTGCTTGACTTCCTTTTCGTTTGGGAACTTCATTACGGCATGGCTGGTGCAGCATGGGCGACTGTCATTGGACAGGCTGTGACTATGGTAATGTCGGTGATTTTCTTCAAAACGAAGAAAGTTGCTCTACATATGCCGCCGGTTTCTGAGCTTGGCGGCATGTGGGGTGGCTTTTTCAAGGTTGCACTGTCACCTTTTGGTCTGGCATTCTCACCTACCCTTACTTTATTGTTTATGAACCGCTTTCTGTTCTTATATGGGGACGACCAGGCTGTTGCAGTTTTCGGCTGCATCGACTACGTTCTTTGTATAAGCTACATGTTGTTCCAGGGTGTTGGCGACGGAAGCCAGCCTCTAATCAGTTGGAACTTCGGTGAAGGAAACATCCGTGGCATCAAGTTAAACCGCAGACTCGCGTACGAAACCGCTGCAGCAATCGGAGCCATATTCGTTGTAGTTGTCTTCCTTTATCGCGAAAAAATCGGCCTGCTTTTCGGTGCATCGCCTGAAGCAAACCTGGATGTAATCAAGTACATCCCTTGGTTCTTAGCAACTCTAATTTTGCTGAGCATCATTCGTGTAACTACAACTTACTTATATGCTACTGAAAAAACAACTTACTCATATATCCTAGTTTATGGCGAGCCACTTGGCACCTTGGCAATTCTTTGCATCCTGCCGCTGCTGATGCCTTCAGCTATGAAGATTACAGCAGTTTGGCTTTCCATTCCTCTAGGCCAGGTGGTTACTTTCATCACTGCCCTAATCTTGAAGCAACACACAGACAAGAAGCTGCTTTGCGAAGACGGAGATGCCGGCATTGGAGGTAACGCCAGCGATGAAAGCAATGCCAGCGAAGAAGGCATCTGCGGAGAGTACCGCGAGGCATGATGAAGAAGTTGGCGGCAGCTTGAGGCTGCGCAGAGAGTCTCGCGAAGTCGTTAATGAACTGCTAGGACAACGAAACGCCATAAAGACTAGAGATAATAGAAAATCTTCTAAAAAACCTATCCAAATTGAAAAAACCTTTGACATCAAGTGTGAATTTGTGTATACTATACAAGTACGAAAAATAATAGCAACAACAAGATGATCCATAATACGTACAACTAGGTGGTATGCGCCATTAGCTCAATTGGATAGAGTAGCGCACTACGAATGCGAAGGTTAGGGGTTCGAGTCCCTTATGGCGCACCAATAAAATAGACACCCAGACGGGCAATGTCATTAAGTTAATGACACCTAATTAAACAGAAACAGCAAGCAATATGGGAAAATTTATATTCTGCTTGCTGTTTTTTTAGTTCTTCGATTTTCCTGTCTTTTTTGGATACTCAA
>Ga0129313_1002101_pt1 | contig 11024 bp, 8 predicted proteins | sample O1105metagenome_FD_94436 | JGI IMG/M metagenome (GOLD analysis project Ga0129313, IMG submission 94436) | Orangutan group fecal microbial communities from fecal samples from Wisconsin, USA - O1105 metagenome | ecosystem: Host-associated > Mammals > Digestive system > Large intestine > Fecal... | reverse complement strand
TTTCTTCAACAATCAGCGTCCAGCAGCGGCTTTGGGCTATAAAAGCCCAGTTCAGTACAAGACCGAACTGGGCTTCCTGTAGATATGCTCTTTTTAGTGTCTACTTTTACTTGACAAGTGCAGTGGCCGGGTGGGGGCACGTCGTTTTTTTGTTGGGGGGTTATTCGATGATGCAGCTGGCGGGGGTTTTGCCGGTCAGGGTCTGGGTGCGGGGGTCGGGTTGGCCGAAGGAGGCGTAGAGGGTCCAGCGGCCGCTGCCGTTGACCCACTGGCCTTCGTCATTGCAGACCTGGAAGGCAGAGGCGGGCAGGGGGATGGTGAGGGTCTGCTCCTGGCCCTGGGGCAGGAAGACCCGGCGGAAGCCGCAGAGCTTGGGGTTGGTGGTGGCATCCGGGGAGGCCATGTCCCGGATGTAGAGCTGAACCACGTCCTCGGTGTCCACGCCCCGGTTGGTCAGCTTCACCGTGGCGCTCTGCCGGTCGGCGGTGACGGAGAGCACCTGGGTATCGCCGTAGGTCAGGCCGTAGCCGAAGGGGTACAGGGGCTGGCCGGTGTAGTAGCGGTAGGTGCGGTTGGTCATGGCGTAGTCGGTAAAGGCGGGCATCTCCTCCAGGGCGGACTGGTAGTAGAAGGTGACAGGCAGCTTGCCGGAGGGGGAGCGCTTGCCGAAGAGGATATCCGCTGCCGCCTTGCCGCCCCGGGCACCGGGGTACCACAGCTGCACCACGGCAGCCGCCCGGTCGGCAATTTCGCTGACGTCAATGGCGGAGCCGGCCATCAGGGCCAGAATCACAGGCTTGCCGGTATCCAGCACCGCCTGGGCCAGCTTCCGCTGGCACTGGGGCAGCAGCAGGCCCAGCTTGTCGCCGGAGGCGGCGGCGTTGCCGGTGTCGCCCTCTTCGCCCTCCAGAGTCTCGTCCAGACCCAGCACCAGCACCACCACGTCGGACTGGTCGGCCACAATCTGGGCCTCGCTGATGCGGTCATTCTCCTTGGCCAGACCCTCTACCTTGTCCAGGTACAGGTGGCTGCCCTCGCTGTAGTACACCCGGACATCCGGGCCCACCTCGTCCTGGATGCCCTCCAGAACGGTGATGTAGCGGGAGGCGGTGCCGTGGTAGTTGCCGATAAGGGCTGCCCGGCTGTTGGCGTTGGGGCCCACCACGCCGATGGCGGTGAGCTTTTCCTTGTTCAGGGGGAGAATGCCGTTGTTTTTCAGCAGGACAATGCCCTTCTCCGCCGCCTGAACGGCGTAGTCCAGGTGCTCCTTGCACTCCACCACGGAGTAGGGAATTTCGTCGAATTCGGTGTGCTGGCCATCCATAATGCCCAGCAGATACCGGGTGGTGAACACCCGGACGGCGGCCTGGCGGATATCGTCCTCGGTAATCAGCTTCTGGGCCAGGGCGGTGAGCAGGCAGCGGTAGGTGCAGCCGCAGTTCAGGTCGGTGCCCGCCTTCAGGGCGGCGGCGCTGGACTCGGCGGGGGTATCGGTGAAGTGGTGGTTGGCGTGGAAGTCATGGATGGCCCAGCAGTCGGAGACCACATGGCCCTGGAAGCCCCACTGGTCCCGGAGGTAATCCTGGAGCAGCTCCGGGCTGCCGCAGCAGGGGTAGCCGTTGACGGCATTGTAGGCACCCATAACGGACTCTACATTGCCCTCCTTCACCGCCGCCTCAAAGGCGGGGAGATAGGTTTCGGCCATGTCCTTCTTGCTGGGGTGGACATCGAAGTGGTGCCGGTCTGCCTCGGGGCCGGAGTGGACGGCGAAGTGCTTGGCGCAGGCGGCGGTTTTCAGGTACTCGCCGTCTCCCTGGAGGCCCCGGATATAGGCCAGGCCCAGCTGGGCAGTGAGAAAGGGGTCCTCGCCGTAGGTTTCGTGGCCCCGGCCCCAGCGGGGGTCACGGAAAATGTTGATATTGGGGGACCAGAAGGTCAGGCCCTTGTAGATGTCCCGGTCCTCCTCCTTGGAGAAGGCATTGTATTTGGCCCGACCCTCGGTGGCGGCAATGTCACCCAGGTGCTCCACGGTGTCCACATCGAAGGTTGCGGCCATGCCGATGGCCTGGGGGAAGCTGGTGGCCACACCGGCCCGGGCCACGCCGTGGAGGGCCTCGTTCCACCAGTTGTATTCGGGAATATGCAGCCGGTCCAGCGCCGGGGCGTTGTAGCTCAGCTGGGCGGCAGCCTCCAGCACGTCCATCTGGGCCACCAGAGCCTGGGCCTGCTTCTTTGCTTCAGCACGATTCATAGGAATTTCTCCTTCCGTTTTGGAAAAAATTGTGTTTTAGGGTTTGGTGAATGGTAAAATGTAAAAACTTCTGAGCTTCGTAGGGGCGATGAAAATCGCCCGCAACGTTGCGGTTTCTGAGCGGCACATTGAATGGTACAGCCCGCATCCCGGCTCCCTCTCTGAGGGAGCTGTCAGCGAAGCTGACTGAGGGAGTGTCCCCCGATGAATGGTGGAATGTAAAAATTTTGAGTTTCGTAGGGGCGATGAAAATCGCCCGCAATGTTGCGGCTTTTGGGCGGCACGTTGAATGGTACAGCCCGCATTCCGGCTCCCTCCCTGAGGGAGCTGGCAGCCCGATAGGGCTGACTGAGGGAGTGTCGTTCGTTGGTTCCACCGGGCTGATGGCTTACTCACCAGCTCATATTGACTCTGAAATTTTTGAGCGGTTACGAGCATCGGGGGACACTCCCTCAGTCTCGCTTTCGCTCGACAGCTCCCTCAGAGAGGGAGCCGGGAAGCGTTCCCATTCATCGGGGTACTCGCTAAACCGCAAGGTTGCGGGCGATTTTCATCGCCCCTACGGAGGGCGTTTACCGTTCATCGGGGTGCTCGCTAATGTCCGGGGGTGGCGGGTGATTTTCATCGCCCCTACGGATGGCGTTTACCATTCATCGGGGTACTCGCTAAAATCCGGGGTTACGGGCGATTTTCATCGCCCCTACGGAGGGCGTTTACCATTCAACCGGGTACTCGCTAAAATCCGGGGTTACGGGCGATTTTCATCGCCCCTACGGAGGGCGTTTACCGTTCATCGGGGTGCTCGCTAAAATCCGGGGTTACGGGCGATTTTCATCGCCCCTACGGATGGCGTTTACCGTTTCTGGTAAAAAAAGCGGGCGGCAGCGATGAGGGCTGCTGCCCGCTGGAGGGATGAGAGGGTCAGGCTTCGGGGTTGGGCTGGGCCTGGTTGGTCTTTTGAAACACCAGGTTCAGCAGCTTCACCGTCAGCCAGGCGGGGAAGGCAATTCCCCAGAGAAGATACAGGTAGCCAAGCCTTGCAAAGAGCTCCGACACGGTGAGGGCCATGCCCCAGGGGACGGCCCAGGCGGCCAGGATTCCCAGCAGGTGCACCGGGGCGCAGGCTGCCAGAATCAGGCTGTTCTTGACGTAGTTGCCCAGGGTGTTCTCAAAGGCGGCCAGCTGGGGGAAGGACATGGTGAACTCCACCAGGGTCAGCACACCCACCACCGTGGCCACTGCCAGAAAGACGAAGCGTCCGGTCTGCCCCAGGGTCAGGGCGTACCACACGTCCCCGGCAACCACCAGGGCCAGCAGGGCCACCATCAGCTCCAAGGCCGTGGCCTTGACAAAGTTCCGGGCAAAGGCTCTGAAATAGGTGCGCAGTACGTCCACGGTGCCCTCGTCCCGCTCCCGGCGGAAGAGGACAGCGTACATGGCCGTAAGGGAAGCCCCCACGGTGACAATGCCCATAGAGCACACCAATGTCAGCAGATTCACCAGCATCAGGTCAGCCAGCAGCCGCAGCAGCTTGGCGGCAGGGGTATCCTGCCAACGGGCGTTCATGGATTACTCCTTCACACCGCCCAGGGCAACACCGGCAATGATGTACTTGGACAGAGCGAAATAGACCACGAAGATAGGCAGCACCGTCAGCAGCAGGCCCAGATAAATTGCGCCGTACTCGGTCTTGTAGATGTCGCCGTTGAGGAGGGACACCATGATGGGCATGGTGTACTTGTCCTTATTGGTCAGCAGGATGGAGGGCATGAACAGGTTGTTCCAGCTTCCCACGAAGGCGAAGATGGCCTGGGTTGCCATGGCGGGCTTCATAATGGGCAGCACAATCTGGTTGAAGGTGCGCAGCTCGGAAGCGCCGTCCACCCGGGCGGACTGGACAATTTCCATAGGCAGGGAGGCCACCATGAACTGGCGCATGAAGAACACGGTACCGGGGGCCGCAATGGCGGGGATAATCAGGGGCAGCAGATTGTTGGTCCACTTAATCCGGTACATGAACTGATAGAAGCCAATGGAGGTGACGGTGGCAGGAATCATCATAACCGCCAGGATAAAGCCGAAGAAGGGTCCCTTCAGCTTCCAGTCATAGGCCACCAGGGCATAGGCGGTGAGGGTGGAGAAATAGACGGTGAGGATGGTGGCACCGGCGGCAATCAGGAAGGAGTTCTTGAAGCCGGTGACGGCGTCAAACATGGCCGTCCGGTTCAGCACCCGGAAGTTGCTCATAAGGAAATTGCTGAAGGCAAAGGAAACCGGGTGGTTCTGAATCTGGATGGTGCTGCGGGTGGCGTTCACCAGCATGATAAAGAAGGGGAACAGGCTCAGGCAGGCCAGCAGGAAGCACAGAACATACTGGAATCCCCGGAAGACCTTCTGGCCGGGAGTGCGCCGGATGGTGATAACACTTTTCTTAGCCATTTATTCCGCCTCCTTCTGCTGCATCTTGGCAATGCGCTTCGCTTCTCTTCTTGCCTTGCCCTTCTCATCGTTGAAGGCCAGGAACACAAAGATAGAGGCAATGGCAATGATGATGAACATAATCATGGAGGCCGCTGCGGCACGGGCATACATATAGCTGCCGGAGAAGGCCTGGTTGTAGATGTACATATTGGTGGTCAGGGTGCTGTTGGCAGGGTTGCCCTTGTTGAACAGCTGGGGAATATCATACATATTGAGGCCGCCAATCATGCTGGTAATCATGGTGTACAGCAGAATGGTCTTCAGGTTGGGGATGGTGATTTTCCAGAACATCTGGGAGCCGGAAGCGCCGTCCAGTTCTGCTGCCTCATAAAGTTCGGGGTTAATGCCCAGCACGCCGGAAATCAGGATAATCATGGTATGGCCATACCACATCCAGAACTGGATGAAGGAGATAATCCCCCGGGTGGAGCTACTGCTGGAGAGGAAGTCCGTGGGTGCATCCAGGATGCCCAGGGACTGGAGCAGGGAGTTCACCGGGCCCACAGGGTAGGCGAACAGCTTGTTGAACAGCAGTGCGATGGAAGCTGCGGTGATGATATTGGGCATGTAGAAGATAACCTTCATCAGGCCCTGACCCTTCAGCTCGTTGCGCCGGGAGGTGAACCAGGCGGTGAGGATCAATGCCAGGGAAATCTGGGGAATGAAGTTCACAACCCAGAGGATGATGGTGTTTTTCAGGGATTTCACGAAAATAGGATTTTTCAGCACCTGCTGGAAATTCTTGAACAGGCTGCCCCACTCCAGGAACTCCCAGTTGGTCAGGCCGGTCATGCCCTTGGCGTTGGTAAAGCCCAGCAATGCGGTATTGATGGTGGGATACAGGGAGAAAATGGCGTATACCACCACAAAGGGAATGCTGAACAGGTAGCCATATTTGGCGTAGCTAAAGCTCTTATTCTTTTTCACGCGTACTCACGCCCCCTTGTTTGTCGGCAAGCCAATGGGGGATAGGCCGCCGAAGCTGCCTATCCCCACACGGCTCATTTGTTAGCGATATGGAATTGAAGGGAATTCAATTACCAGTCGATGTCCACGTCCAGCTTGCCGGAGATGGTTTCCTTGAACAGAGCAATGGCGCCGTCCCGGTCCACGTTGCCGGCAACATACTGACCAACAGCATCGCCCCAAGCGTCGTTGCAGACGGAGTCGTACTGGGTCATGTTGGTAGCGGTAGCGTACTCGTTAGCGGGAATGAAGTACTCGAACATGTTCTGTCCGCCCAGGAAGTCGGTCTCGCCGTTGGAGCGAGCCAGAACCACGTTGGAAGCAACAGTGTCCTTGGTGCCGTTCTCGTTCATCAGGCCGTTAGCCCACATGTACTGCAGGCCGTCGTCGGTGGTGTCCAGGGTGACCCACTCGATGAAGCCCTTGATCAGCTCAACCTTAGCGGGGTCTTTGGTGCCGGCCAGCAGGTAGGTGCCGCCCCAGTAGAAGCCAACGTTGGGAGCAGTGACAGCCCAGTCACCAGCGGAAGAGCTCTCGCCTTCGCCGGAGTTGGGTCCCAAGGTGTAGTTAACCAGCCAAGCGGGGCCGTAGAAGCCAAAAGCGGTGCCCTCAGCCTTCATATCGGCGAACCAGGCTTCCTGCCACTGGTTGGTGTCGTTCATGAAGCCATTGTCCTTCAGGGTCTTGGCCAGATCCAGGTACTGCTCACGCATGGGGTCGATGTTCAGGGTGTTGTCCACAACCCAGCCGGTGGGAGCAGCGGTCTTGATGACGTTCCAGATGTCACCCTTGCCGGAGACCATGGCGTAACCGGCGTCCTTCACTTCCTGAGCGGCAGCGAAGAAAGCGTCCCAGCTGTTGGAGCCAGCGCCGATCTTCTCAGCGATGACGGCGGGATCGTCAGTGCCCCAAACGGCCTTGGCGATGGAGCGGCGGTAGATGAAAGCGCCGCCGGTGGACTGGTAAGCCAGAGCAACGACCTGCTCGTCGGAGGGACGGGTGCCGATGTCCACGGTGTAGGGAGCGATCTCAGCAGCCTCGATACCGGCAGCCACATCGATGCCCAGGTCTACGTAAGGAACAGCATACTCAGCAGCCTCGCCCTGAGAATACTTGAAGACGTAGTCGGCCTCAGCGCCGTAGATGTCAACTTCGCCGTTCATCAGAGCGGACTCCAGAGCGTTGACGTAAGCGCTGCCGTCATTGTTGATGACGGTGGAGTTGATCTCGTACTTTTCGGCCATTTCGGGATGCAGTTCCAGGTACTTGTTCATCATTCCCTGGAGCTCATCGGTGAAGGACCACAGGTTGATGGTTACTTTGCTGTCAGCAGCGGCGGTAACGGACATCATACCGAAAACCAGCACGGCAGCCAACACGAGGGCAAGAAGCTTTTTCATGTGTGTTTTCCTCCTAAATAATTTTGTTAAAGCCTTTTGGCCATAACGACGTAGGGAACAATAACCATTCTTTCATCCGAAGGATGAAAGAGGAAAAGGGACGTCCCTTTTGGTCATTGTGCAAAAATCGCAGCGAACGCAAACGATTTCGTTTGACCTTATTATACATTCTCCCCGGCGAAAGTCAATAGGTTTTCTGCCGAGAAATTACGATTTGTGAACTTGCACCATCTGCGGGTTTTCAGATTGGGCAAGTTGCTAAATACCCATCCGGTTTCCGCAATAAGTGAGAAGCAATTATTTTCATGCCTGTTCACAGTTCCGTCCCCCCGCCGGGCCAAGTCAGAGAGTTTTTCGAAAAAAGTTCCCCTTCCGCCGCCGGAAACCGGGAAACGGAAGGGGACAAAAGGGGTGCGGAGAAAATATATTCAGGTTTGGGCAGCGCCGTCTACGCTGATTATTGCGCCGGTAACGTAGCTGGCCATGGGGCTGGCCATAGAGGCTGACCATGGAGCTGGTATTGATGATGCAGCCCCCACCGGCACGTTGAATGGTAAAATGTAAAAATTTTCTGAGCTTTCGTAGGGGCGATGAAAATCGCCCGCCCACTCTCGACTTCCGGGCGGTGCGATGAATGGCACAGCCCCACCGTTCCCGGCTCCCTCTCTGAGGGAGCTGTCGAGCGAATGCGAGACTGAGGGAGTGTACTTCGATGAACGTAACCGCTCAAAAATTTCAGAGTTTATATGAACTGGTGTGTAAATCGTTGGCATGGTGGAACCATCGGACGACACTCCCTCAGTCACGCCCGTTGGGCGTGCCAGCTCCCTCAGAGAGGGAGCCGGGATGGGGCGCTCTCCCCCGGCTCCCTCCCTGAGGGAGCTGTCGAGCGAATGCGAGACTGAGGGAGTGTACTTCGGTGAACGTAAACGCTCAAAAGTTTCAGAGCCAATAAAAAGCTGTGGATAAACCATCGGCCCCAAGCAACCATCGGACGACACTCCCTCAGAGAGGGAGCCGGGAAATGTTCCCATTCAACCGGGTACTCGCTAAGACATGGGGTTACGGGCGATTTTCATCGCCCCTACGAAAACTCAGAATGTTTTACACTCCACCATTCATCGGGGGACTGGCAGAATCACTAATTTTTGGGGTGGAAAAATGTGAGAAAATACGATTGCGGTTGCATTTCAAATGTGGTATCATTTGTGTATCCCGGTGGGGTATGCCTACTCCACAGAAATAGGCATATCGCACTATTATAAAAGGAGGAAAACCCGTCCGGCTCACGGTGCGGCAGTGTGGAGACCTGTCGTAATGCTTCCGCTATCTTACCTGGCGGAATGCGAGTGTACATCATGAGGATTCAGTGTGCACGGAGTCAAATCAACATGGCAAGCTTAACCCTGAAAAACCTGAAGAAGGTCTACCCCTTCAATGGCGACGACGCCAAAAAGGCCAAGAAGCACAAGAAGGGCGAGCCCGAGAAGAAGAAGACCAACCTGCAGATTACCGATGAGGGCGTTGTGGCCGTTCAGGAGTTCAACCTGGACATCGCCGACAAGGAATTCATCGTTCTGGTCGGTCCTTCCGGCTGCGGTAAGTCCACCACCCTGCGTATGATTGCCGGCCTGGAAGACATCTCCGGCGGCGAGCTGTACATCGGCAACCGTCTGGTGAACGACGTTCCCCCCAAGGACCGCGATATCGCCATGGTTTTCCAGAACTATGCTCTGTATCCCCACATGACCGTTTATGACAACATGGCCTTCGCTCTGAAGCTGCGTCACGCCCCCAAGGACGAGATCGACAAGAAGGTGAAGGAAGCTGCCGAAATCCTGGACATCACCCAGTACCTGGGCCGTAAGCCCAAGGCTCTGTCCGGCGGTCAGCGTCAGCGTGTTGCCATCGGCCGTGCTATCGTCCGTAACCCCCAGGTTATGCTGATGGACGAGCCCCTGTCCAACCTGGACGCCAAGCTGCGTAACCAGATGCGTGCCGAGCTGATTAAGCTGCGTCAGCGCATCAACACCACATTCATCTACGTTACCCACGACCAGACTGAGGCTATGACCCTGGGCGACCGTATCGTTATCATGAAGGACGGCTTCATCCAGCAGATTGGCACTCCTCAGGAAGTGTTCAACCATCCCTACAACCTGTTCGTCGCCACCTTCATCGGCACTCCTCAGATGAACCTGTTCGAGAATGCCGAGCTGGTGAAGGAGAACGGCAAGTACGCTGTGAAGCTGGAAGACCTCACCGTGGAGCTGTCCGAGGCCAAGCAGGCTGCCCTGGCCAAGAACAATGTGGCTCCTCAGAAGGTGGTTCTGGGCGTTCGTCCCGAGCACATCGAGCTGGGCAAGGAAGGCATCCCCGCTACCGTGGACGTCTCCGAAATGATGGGCTCCTCCGTGCACCTGCACGTCACCTCCATGGGCCGTGACGTGGTGCTGGTTGTCTCCACCATGAACATGACCCCCGCCGAGGTTGCCGCTCTGAACTCCGGCGCCAACGTGAAGTTCAACTTCGCCGGCCACGTCTGCCACGTCTTCTCCAAGGAGACCGGCGTCAACCTGGAAGCCTAATTCCTTCCAGCCCCCTATCCCCTGACAGCTCCCATACAGCTGCCGGGAAGCAAAGCCAAACCAAGCCCGTGACCCCCACCGGTCACGGGCTTTTGATATGCACTTTTTCGGTGTGCGTTGCATGGAGAAGTGTAAAAACTCCTGAGTTTCGTAGGGGCGATGAAAATCGCCCGAAACCTGGGATTTTAGCGAGCACCCGGTTGAATGGTGCAAGCCCTCCCCGGCTCCCTCTCTGAGGGAGCTGTCGAGCGAATGCGAGACTGAGGGAGTGTACTTCGATGAACGTAACCGCTCAAAAATTTCAGAGCAAATAAAAACTGTGAGTAAACCATCGGCCCGGAGCAACCATCGGACGACACTCCCTCAGTCACGCCCGTTGGGCGTGACAGCTCCCTCAGAGAGGGAGCCGGGAAACGCCCCCCATAATGTCAATCACCCGCCCGCTGACGAAATATCAGCGGGCGGGTGATTTTTGGGGTTTTGTGTGGGGGTATGTTTTGCCATTCAACCGGGTGCTTGCGAAACCGCAACGTTGCGGGCGATTTTCATCGCCCCTACGGAGGCTCAGAAGATATTACATTGTACCATTGCCGGACTATTTGGGGATGAGGCGGATGACGATGGCGGTGGCGTCGTCGGGGGTGGGTGGGGTGAGGATTTGGGCGGCCAGGGTGCCGGGGGGTGTGGCGGCGGGGAGCTTGGCCCAGGTTGGGGCCTGGGACTGGCTGACCCCGTCGCTGAGGAGGAGCAGACTGTCCCCCGGGAGCAGGCGCACTCGGCTCACCGACTCCCGGCCCCGGGTGACCCCCAACCCCGGGGGCGGGCCGGGGGAGCCTACCGAATGGCTCCGGCACCGGCGCAGGAGCACACTGGGCTGGGCCCCCCACTTATACAGCCACACCCGGCCGGTATCCGGGTGGAGCTCTGCCAAATCCAATGTCACCGCCCCGCCCCGCTGGGTCAGGGCCAGTTGGCTGTTGATGCTCCCCAGCACCGCCCCGGGGGTCAGACCGGATTGGAGCATCTGCATCACCAGACCCACCGTCTCCCGGCTTTCGGCGGCGGCCTCCGGGCCGGTGCCCATGCCGTCGCACAGCAGTACATAAAATCTGCCCTCCGGCCCGGCGAAGGCCGCCACCCGGTCCCCATCCCGGCGCTGCCGGCTCTTTGACCGGGCGGAGACCTGCACCCGATACCGCCAGGGCCGCCGGGAACGGCCGGGGAGCCTGTCCGCCAACTGCCGCAGGGCATCCGCCAGGAAGCCGTACTGCTGGGCCAGTGCCATCCGGCATTCCTCCTGCCTGGCCCGCAGCCCCTGCATCCGCCGGAGGGAATCCC
>Ga0129313_1002100_pt1 | contig 11032 bp, 7 predicted proteins | sample O1105metagenome_FD_94436 | JGI IMG/M metagenome (GOLD analysis project Ga0129313, IMG submission 94436) | Orangutan group fecal microbial communities from fecal samples from Wisconsin, USA - O1105 metagenome | ecosystem: Host-associated > Mammals > Digestive system > Large intestine > Fecal... | reverse complement strand
TTCATAGACAAGACCAAGCTCGAGAATGTGCCGACGGAGGAGAAGATTGTTCCGAAGCTCAGCGACGACGACAAGCGAAGCCGCAACAGTCGAATAGCTATAAAGTCAATCATCGCTGCCGTGTGCGTCGCCATCACGGTGCTGGTCGTTTATGTGGCTTATCATATTTATTTATTGACTATCTGAAATGGAATTTGCAAATAAAGAATACTTCGCTCTTCTCCTGTTGCTAATACCTTATATATTGTGGTATTTCCTTTACAGGAAGAACAGCGAGCCTACAATGCGGATGAGCGCTACTGCCATGTACCGCTACGCGGCAAAGAGCTGGCGCATACGCATTATGCATCTGCCTATGTTGCTGCGCTGCGTGGCTTTCGTGTTGCTTGTGTGCATTATGGCACGACCGCAGACTCATAACTCGTGGGACAACAAACAGGTGGAAGGCATCGACATCATGCTTGTCATGGACGTGTCTACATCTATGCTTGCCGAAGACCTGAAGCCAAACCGCATGGAGGCAGCAAAGAGTGTGGCGGCGGAGTTTATATCTGATCGTCCGAACGACAACATCGGTCTGACGATATTTGCTGGCGAGGCGTTCACGCAGTGTCCTATGACTACAGACCATGCCTCGCTGCTCAATCTGTTGCACACCGTGCGTACCGACATTGCCGCTCGTGGCATCATCTCTGACGGTACCGCCATCGGTATGGGCATCGCCAACGCGGTGTCGCGACTTAAAGACTCTAAGGCGAAGAGCAAGGTGGCGATTTTGCTGACCGACGGTAGTAACAACATGGGCGACATATCACCGCTCACCAGTGCACAGATAGCCAAGAGCTTCGGCATAAGGGTCTACACAATCGGTGTCGGCACGAACAAGGTGGCGCCTTATCCTATGCCTGTGGCAGGCGGCACGCAGTATGTGAGCATACCAGTTGAGATTGACACCAAGACTCTTGACAACATTGCCCGCACCACGGACGGCAGCTTCTATCGTGCTACGAACAACCGCGAGCTGTCACGCATCTACAAGGATATAGACAAGTTGGAGAAGACAAAGATGGACGTCAAGCGCTTCTCGCGCCGCTATGAGGCTTACCAGCCTTTCGCGTTGGCTCTGTTTATCGTGCTGCTTGCCGAGATATTGCTGCGCACAGTAGTGCTCAGACGCATCCCCTGATGGTGGCGGCATGGCGGTATGCGTCGTCGACCGCCTCTTGTGTATGGACTGCATGTTACATACATGCGAAACTATAATAAACAAAAATCGAGAATAGTAAAGTAATGTTCAGATTTGAAGACCCTCAATATTTTTGGCTACTCGCCGTCGTGGCACTGCTCTTTGTCGTGAGATTTGTTTCCGACAGACTGCGCTTGCGTCGTCTGCGCCGCTTTGGCGATGCGGAATTGGTTAAGAGTCTCATGCCAGACGTGTCTGCCCGACGCTCGTATGTGAAGTTCGGGCTATTGGCAGGAGCGTTGGCTCTGGTCGTGGTCATGCTGGCGCGTCCGCAGATGGGAGCGAAGGTGAGCACCGAAAACCGCAATGGCATAGAGGCTATTATATGTATAGACATCTCCAACTCTATGTTGGCACGCGACGTTGTGCCCTCGCGTCTTGACAAGACAAAGATGCTTGTCGAGAACATGGTAGACAATTTCACGAACGACAAGATTGGGCTTGTGGTGTTTGCAGGCGACGCTTTCGTGCAGTTGCCTATAACGAGCGATTATGTGTCGGCAAAGATGTTTTTGCAAAACATCAATCCGTCACTCATCTCTGCGCAGGGCACAGATATAGCCCACGCTATAAACCTTGCGGCAAACAGCTTCACACAGCAGAAGAATGTGGGTCGCGCAATAATCCTTGTCACCGATGGCGAAGACCATGAAGGTGGCGCTTCGGAGGCGGCTGCGGCTGCAAAGAAGAAGGGAATAAACGTGTTTATACTCGGTGTGGGAAGCAAGAGCGGTGCGCCGATACCTCTCGGAGCAGGCGAATATATGAAAGACAACGCAGGAAACACTGTGATGTCAGCGCTCAACGAGACCATGTGTCAGCAGCTGGCACGTGCAGGAAGCGGCACATACATACATGTCGACAACACCAACGACGCTCAGAAGCGTCTTGACGACGAGCTGGCAAAGCTCCAGAAGGGTGAGACGGAGAGTGTGGTCTACAGCGAATATGACGAACAGTTCCAGGCTGTCGGCCTGTTGGTGCTCCTCGTACTTCTTGCAGAGATATGTGTGCTTGAGGCTCGTAACCCGCGTTTGAGAAACATAAACATATTCAAACGGAAGAAGTAAGGGGTGTGGCGACTCACGAGATAGGTGACGGACTCTTTGTGGAGCAATGCTCATGATGGTGTCGTGAGATGTTTGTGTGAATTTCGTCAGATGTCTGTGATTTTTTTCGTTAGATGCCGTGACTTTTTCGTTAGACGCCTGTGTCGGTGTCGTGAGATAATATTTTTAAAGAGAATAAAAGGGAATAATAGAATAAAATGATGAGATATTTGTTTCTGATTATAGCCTGTTTCTGTTCTGTGGCAACGTTTTCGCAGGCCGACCGCCAGTTCATAAGGTCGGGAAATCGTTACTATCGTCAGCAGAATTATGCTAAGGCTGAAGCCGAATACCGCAAGGCGGTGTCGGTGAACGGTGAGAACGCACAGGCGCTTTACAACCTCGGATGTGCGCTGATGATGCAGCAGAAAGACTCTATGGCTGTGGAACAGTACCAGAAGGCTGGCTCTTTGGAGAAAAGCAAGATGCGCAAGGCGAAGGTGTTTCATAACATCGGCGTGGTGTGTCAGAACCATCGCATTTATGCCGATGCTATAAAGGCGTATGAGGAAAGCCTGCGCAACAATCCTGACGACAATGAGACGCGCTACAATCTTGCTCTTTGCAAGCGTCTGCAGAAGCAGCAGAAGAATCAGCAGAACCAGGGTGGCGGCCAGTCGAAGGAAAAGGATAAAGGTCAGGATAAGCAAAACAAGAAGGAGAAAGACCAGAAGCAGGAAAGCAAACAGAACGAACAGAAAAAACAAATGAGCAAGGACAATGCGGAACAACTTCTCAATGCCGCCATGCAGGACGAGAAGAACACGCAGCAGAGACTAAACAAGGCAATGCAACAGCCGCGCTCACGCAAACTGGAGAAGAACTGGTAACAAGACAACGATGCGTAGAATAGTACTTTTGTTTTATATAGTATTGGGTGTCTGTGCTGCTTATGCGCAGAACATAACGGTAGCGGCGCCGTCGAAAGTATCGACGGGTGAGAATTTCCGTATAGCCTATACTGTGTCAACCCAAAATGTAGATGAATTCAGAGCTGGCAACATTCCTGCTGGACTCGAGGTCATTGCTGGACCTTACACCTCGTCGCAGTCGAGCTTTCAGATGGTGAATGGCCATACGAGTAGTTCTTCGTCGGTGACATATACCTACACGGTGTACGCGGAAAAGGCTGGTACTTACGTCATTCCGGCGGCACATGCGAAGGTGGGCGGACGCTCAATAGCGTCGCATTCGGTAAAGATTCATGTGTCGGGAAAGACTCGTTCCAACGGCAATGCGCCGCGCATGCACGACGACGACGGTCCCGCCCTGCGCGAAGCAGGCTCTCGCATAACGGGAAACGACCTTTTTGTGCGTGTCAGCGCGAACAAACGGCGTGTCCATGAGCAGGAGCCGGTATTGCTGACATATAAGGTTTATACTCTCGTTCAGCTCACTCAGCTTGAAGGTAAGATGCCTGATCTTACTGGATTCCATACCCAGGAGGTGACGCTTCCTGCCCAGAAAAGTTATCATATAGAAAAGTTGAACGGCCGCAACTACCGTTGCGTGACGTGGAGCCAGTATGTGATGTATCCTCAGATGACAGGAAAACTGAAGATTCCAAGCATCACGTTCAAGGGCATTGTGGTGCAGCAGAATCGTGCTGTAGACCCGTTTGAGGCGTTTTTCAATGGCGGTTCGGGATATATAGAGGTTAAGCGCGACATCGTGGCGCCCGGTTTGGACCTTCAGGTAGACCCGCTGCCAGCTAAACCGGCTGGATTCTCGGGTGGAGTAGGCAAGTTCAATATCTCCGCACAGCTCAACCACACTACTGTGAAGGCTGGCACGCCAGTGTCGTTGCGTGTCGTTGTGGGTGGAACGGGTAACTTGAAACTTATAAAACAGCCTGTTGTGACGTTGCCGAAAGACTTTGACAAGTATGACCCGAAGGTCACGGACAAGACTAATCTCTCTGCCAACGGCATTGGAGGAAACATGATTTACGACTTTCTCGTGGTGCCGCGCAATCAGGGTAAGTACACTATTCCCGCCATTCCGTTGACTTATTACGACACAGAGGCAAACGCTTACCGCACTGTTAGCACGCAGCCGCTGGAGCTGACTGTTACTAAAGGTGACGGTACGACAGCCACTGTAAACGACTATTCGGATGCGCAGGGCGCGAATGACATTATGCCTATCAAGACGGGTAAGGCTCATCTGAGACCTGCTGGACAGTGGTTCTTCGGCTCGACAGGCTATGTTCTGTCACTGATAGTGCCGTTGTTGGTGTTTGTGGCGCTGCTTGTGATTTTCAGAAAACGTGCTGCCGACGCTGCCGATATTGTGCGCATGAAAGGCAAAAAGGCTAATAAGGTGGCAATCAAACGTCTGCGTAAGGCAGACAAACTGATGTCGGAGGGACGACAGGCAGAGTTTTATGACGAGGTGCTGCGCGCCCTTTGGGGGTATGTTGGCGACAAACTCAACATGCGAGTGGAGCAGTTGTCGCGTGAAAACATTGCCGATAACTTGGCTGCCCACGATGTAAACGCCGACACCGTGGCACGTTTCATCGGCGCACTTGACGAGTGTGAGTTCGAGCGTTATGCCCCTGGCGATGCTGCTGGAAACATGAACAAGACCTATACATCGGCTATTGAGGCCATTATGGATATCGACAATTCTATGAAAAAGAAGAAGTCGGCGACGCGACGTGCCTCTGGTGCTGTCCAGATGCTGCTCGTTTTAGCAACTGTAGTGGTGTCGTTGATGGTGGGGGCTGTGCCTGCTTCTGCTGTGACGAAGCAGAACGCAGACGACGCCTACACTAAGGGCAACTACCAACAGGCTATTGCTGACTATCAGGAACTGCTGAAAAGTGGAGAGGATGTGGGCGTCTACTACAATCTGGGCAATGCCTATTATCGTAGCGACAACATCCCTCAGGCGCTTATTGCCTATGAACGTGCACTGCTGCTCGACCCGTCTGACAAGGCGGTGAGGTTCAATCTTGACTTCGTGCGAAGCAAGACGATAGACAAAGTAGTGGCTGCTAACTCCAACTTCTTTGCCGTGGCATATCGTTCAGTGACCGACATGACCAATCTGAGCGGTTGGACCAGCATGTCCGTAGGGGCGTTTATCGTGGCTCTGCTGCTGGCTTTGGCTTACCTGTTCGGCAATGCTATGTGGATGCGCAAGACTGGTTTTTACGGCGCAGTGGTTTGCTTGCTACTGTTTGCGGTCAGCACTCTCTTTGCCTGGCAGCAGCATCGGCGTCTTGTTAACCGTGATGGCGCAATCGTTACAGTGCCTGTTGTCAGCGTGAAGAAGACTCCGTCTGCCTCTGCTTCCGATGCTTTCATTGTGCATGAAGGTACTCGTGTCACCATCACCGACTCCACTATGAAGGACTGGTGTGCCGTGACGCTTGACGATGGACGTGAAGGTTGGATTGGCAAGAAGAACATTGAAAACATTTAAAGCAGCTCCTTTTCATCTCGTGTAAGGTGGAGAAGAGTTGCTATCAATGATTAAAAAGATGAACAAGCGACTCACTTCATGCGTTGAAACTTATGCATTGGAGTAGCCGTTGGCGATTAAAGAAAAGAACAAGCGACTCACCTCGTGCTGCGAAACTTATGCATTGGAGTAGCCGTTGGTTAATAAAGAAATGAACATACAGCCGATAATAAATTTTGACAGGTCGTTGCTGCTGATGCTTAACGGTAGCGACAACCTGTTTTATGACAATCTTATGGCGGTCCTAACGTCTGGGTTGACATGGATTCCGCTGTATTTGGCGTTGTTGGTTGCTGTCATAAAAAACAACGAGACGGTCATGCAGATATTGCTTGTCGTAGGTTGTGCCCTGTTGTGTGTGGTGTTGGCAGACGGTGGCGCCGACTTTTTGGCGAAGCCATTCTTCCAGCGTTTGCGTCCGTCCAACGACCCGATGATAAAGCACATGGTCCATGTCGTGAACGGAGTGCGTGGTGGTGACTACGGCTTCTTTTCCGCTCATGCCGCCAATACGTTCTCGTTGGCGTTGTTTTTCAGCCTGCTTATCCGCAACCGTCTGCTCACTTTCGTGATGGTGTTATGGTCTTTGCTCAACTGTTTCACACGCATCTATCTTGGCATGCACTATCCTGGCGACATCCTTGTCGGCCTTATGTGGGGCACAGTAAGCGGCATTGTGGCTTACATCGCATATCGAAAAGTTTATTACCGCATGTCTCCCAAAATCAAATACGTGTCTTCGCAGTACTCGTCAACAGGCTATGGTCATGCCGATGTCGACAATGTGGCGATAGTGTTTGTGTTCACTCTCCTCTACGCGGCGCTCAGAGCACTCGTATAAAAGGAAGACATGGCATCGAAAGAAATATAAGAAAGAAATGGAAACAAAACAAATACATATTACAGACTATAACTATGAACTCCCTGACGAGCGAATAGCCAAGTTCCCGTTGAAGGAGCGCGACCACAGCAAACTGCTCGTTTATCGGCATGGAGAGGTAGGCGAGGACGTGTTCTACAACCTACCGACGTATCTGCCATCGGGTGCGCTGATGGTGTTTAACAATACTAAGGTCATACAGGCGAGAATGCATTTCCGCAAAGAGACGGGTGCCCTTATAGAGGTGTTCCTGCTCGAACCCTATGCCCCTGCTGACTACGAACAGATGTTCCAGACCACGGGCAGCTGCTCATGGCTGTGCATTGTTGGCAACTTGAAGAAGTGGAAGGAAGGCACATTGTCGCGAACGTTCAGCGTGAATGGCGTGGAAACCACCCTCTCGGTGACACGTCGCCATGAAGTCGGCACCAGCCACCTCATCGAATTTGAATGGAATACGGACGTGTCGCTTGCCGAAATACTTGATGCTGTGGGCGAACTCCCCATCCCGCCATACCTCAACCGTAAGACGGAAGAGAGCGACAAGCAGACCTACCAAACCGTTTACTCAAAGATAAAAGGGTCGGTTGCCGCCCCGACGGCAGGCCTTCACTTCACGCCCTCTGTATTAGAGGCTCTCGATAATGCAGGCATCGACCGTGAGGAGGTGACGTTGCATGTCGGTGCCGGCACGTTCAAACCAGTGAAAAGTTCTACCATCGGCGAGCACGAGATGCACACAGAGTTCATCTGCGTACACCGTCAGACCCTCGAAAAGCTTCTTCGTCACGACGCCTCTGCCATCGCAGTAGGCACCACAAGCGTCCGCACGCTTGAGAGTCTGTATTATATTGGTGTGAAGCTTCACGCCAATCCTCATCTCGAGGAGCATGAGTTGCATGTGCAGCAGTGGGAGCCTTACACCGTGACCCCAGACCAACTTATCACTCCGCGTGAAGCCATTGAGAGCGTACTGCGCTTCCTTGACGACAACGGACTCAGCTCATTACATTCCAGCACGCAGATAATCATTGCGCCTGGTTATGAGTATAAGATTGTGAAGATACTCGTTACGAATTTCCATCAGCCACAGAGCACCTTGCTGTTGCTCGTCAGTGCGTTCCTGCATGGCGACTGGCATAAGGTCTACGACTATGCGCTCAGCCACGATTTCAGGTTCTTAAGCTATGGCGATAGTTCCTTGCTGATTCCATAAAGAGTGAGGATGCATAACGTAGAGGTAAGATGTGGCGTTGGCTACAACTCTTTGATGACTCCATAAATAGTTGGCGTCGCAAGGCGAGATTGCCCAATAGTCACAGCAACAGATCTCTGATTGCGTTTAGACAATAACAAAAAAACAAAGACAACAATGAAGATAGGAGATAAAGTCAGCTTTTTAAGTGAGATAGGAGGAGGCCGTGTCGCCGGATTCCAGGGCCGTGACATCGTGCTGGTAGAAGACGAAGACGGCTTTCAGATACCCATGCCGGTGAGCGACGTTGTGGTCACTTCGACCGGCAACGACTATTCCATCAGCAAGGTGGTAGGTGCCGGCAAGAAGACGGGTGAGACCGCGTGCGAATCTGACGGCATGTCCATAAAGGCGCGTCTCAGCATGCAAGACGCCGATGAGGACACTGCCGATGAGGACGAGTGGGAGCCTGCCGACCGTGAGATAACGTTCCGTCCGAAAGTGGAGGAGCGCCGTGGTGGCAATATGTTGAGTTGCTACATCGCTTTCGTGCCTGTGGATATAAAGGAGCTTACAGACACACGCTTCGAGACATACTTCGTCAACGACAGCAACTACTACGTGCGTTATGCCTGCTATTCGGCAGAGGGTGCGACATGGAATCTGCTGTATGAGGGTGAGGCAGAGCCTAACACTAAGGCTTGGCTTAACGAGTTTGGTCGCGACAGCCTGAACGAATTGAGCCGTATGTGTGTGCAGCTCATCGCTTTCAAACGTGACAAAGGCTTTGTGTTGAAGCCTGCGGTAGACGTTCAGTTCCGTATCGACGGCGTGAAGTTTTATAAGCTTCACACATTCGAAGAGAACAGTTTCTTTGAGCAGCCAGCCCTTCTCTACACCATTATAGAGAACGACAAGGTGCCCGCCTCGCTCGTTATAGACCCTAAGAAGCTAAAGCAGGAGATGTATCGCAAGCCAGAGCAGAAACCCGCAGAGGCCGACTCTACTGATGGCGACGACGGATATGTGCGCCGTTACGACGACGGTCGCGCCCACCACACGGTGGCAAAGCGTGACAAAGACGCCGAAGTGGTAGACCTGCATGCCGACGCTCTGCTCGACACTACGGCAGGCATGTCGTCTGCTGACATACTGAACTACCAGCTCGACATCTTCCGTCGCACTCTCGAAAAGTTCAAGACTAAGAAGGGCAAACGCATAATCTTCATCCACGGAAAGGGTGAAGGAGTGCTTCGCCACGCTATAATACACGAACTCAACTACCGTTACAAGGGCTATTCATACCAAGACGCTTCGTTCCAAGAGTACGGCTATGGCGCCACTCAAGTGACTATTAAGTGAAAAGTGAAAAGTGAAAAGTGAAAAATTCGGTAGCTATTAAGTGAAAAGTGAAAAGCGAAGAGTGAAAAATAAGGGTGACAATAAATCGAAATCTCGTAAAAGAAACAATAATGGAACACGGATTTGTTAATGTGGCGGCAGCCATACCGTCGGTACATGTTGCCGATGTGAGCTACAATGTTGTAAAAATAATCCTCGCCATAACCGACGCAGAACGTAATGGCGCAGAGATCGTGGTGTTTCCGGAGCTGTCGCTCACGGGCTACAGCTGTCAGGACTTGTTTGCACAGCAAACGCTGCTCGCCTCGGCAGAGGAGGGTATGGTCAAGCTGTTGGAAGCCACGGCGCAGCTGGATGTCATCGGTATTGTCGGCGCACCGGTGCCGTTCCGCAACCTGTTGCTCAACTGCGGTGTCGTGTTCCAGCACGGCCGCATCCTCGGCATCGTGCCCAAGACCTATCTGCCAAACTACGGCGAGTTTTACGAGAAGCGATGGTTTGCGTCGTCTGCCGACATATCCACCTCAGTGTGTAGCTATGCTGGCTGCAACGTCACCATGACTCCCGACCCGCAGCTGTTTATTACCGCCGACGGAGTGAAGTTCGGCGTAGAAATCTGCGAAGACCTATGGGCTGCCACGCCGTGCAGCAACACCCTTGCCCTTGCTGGTGCCGACATTGTGTTCAACCTCTCGGCAAGCGACGAACTCATCGGCAAGCACAGCTATCTACAGTCGTTGCTCGCGCAGCAGAGTGCGCGCATGATGTGCGGCTATGTCTACAGCAGCTGCGGATTCGGCGAGAGCACACAGGATGTTGTCTATGGCGGCAACGCCTTAGTATATGAAAACGGAACACGTGTCGCTGCGTCGGAGCGCTTCTCCTTCGACCCACAGCTTGTCGTTACAGCCATCGATGTGGAGCGTCTGCGTGCCGAGCGCCGTCGTAACACCTCGTTTGCCCTGGCGCAGAGAGGCGTAGAGCCGCGTGTGTTTTATGCCGACAGCGTGCAGAAACATCTGTTCCGCATGTTGCGTTCTGTCTATGCCCGTCCGTTTGTGCCTAAGGCGGCACACATGAAGACGAGCTGTGAAGAGATATTCAACATACAGGTGGCAGGACTTGCCAAGCGTCTGGTACATACCAACTGCCGCAATGTGGTGCTGGGCATCAGCGGTGGACTCGACTCAACGCTTGCGCTGCTCGTGTGTGTGAAGACCTTTGACAAGCTCGGTCTTGATCGCAGTGGTATCGTCGGCGTCACCATGCCGGGCTTTGGCACCACCGACCGCACTTACAACAACGCCATGTCTCTCATGCAGACACTTGGCATCACCATTCGTGAGATAAGCATCTGCGACAGTGTGACGCAGCATTTCAAAGACATCGGCCACGACATAAACATTCATGACGTGACCTATGAGAACGGCCAGGCACGCGAGCGCACGCAGATTCTTATGGACATAAGCAACCAGGTGGGTGGCATGGTAATCGGCACGGGTGACTTGAGCGAGCTTGCTCTCGGCTGGGCGACCTACAATGGCGACCACATGTCTATGTACGGTGTCAACGCGAGCGTACCTAAGACGCTTATAAAGTACCTCGTTACCTATGTCGCAGACAGCGGCATCGACGACAAGTCGCGCGCCACACTCATCGACATTCTCGACACACCGATAAGCCCCGAGCTTATTCCCGCCGACTCCAATGGCAACATAAAGCAGAAGACCGAAGACCTCGTAGGCCCATACGAGCTGCACGACTTCTTC
>Ga0129313_1002088_pt1 | contig 11111 bp, 21 predicted proteins | sample O1105metagenome_FD_94436 | JGI IMG/M metagenome (GOLD analysis project Ga0129313, IMG submission 94436) | Orangutan group fecal microbial communities from fecal samples from Wisconsin, USA - O1105 metagenome | ecosystem: Host-associated > Mammals > Digestive system > Large intestine > Fecal... | reverse complement strand
TTGTCATTGGATTATCCTCCTCAATGTATTATCACAACTTACTTATTATACAGAAAACAGATGGAAAATACAATAATAACGAGGAAAAAAAAGAAAGAATGGAAAGAGAGCACAAAAAGAAGATAAGTTTTAGAATGAAAATCGACAAGAGGTTATAAAGCCTCTGCCGATTTTCTTTTTTATAGGAAACAGCAGAAAAGAAGAGCGTGCAGAGCGTAAAAACTCTGGCACGCTTATTTTTTTACATAAAAAGCGCATGAAGATAGAAAGGAGCATAGAGAATGGAGAAACGGAAGTATAAGCGCTTGCATTACGAGGACAGGCAGACCATAGAGGCTATGAGCAAACAGGGCAGCAGCGTAAAAGATATTGCAGAGGCGCTGGGAACACACAGAGATACGATTTATAGAGAGTTCAAACGCTGCGGGGCTACGCTGGAAACATACACGGCGGCAGCGGGGCAGCAGGCGTTATAAACCAGCAAAAACGAAAGAGAGGGAAAACATGAAAGCAGTAGATTTTAACAAATTACAAGCAGGGGATTTAGTGAAAGTACCACGTACACAGTTTGCACCTATGCGCTGGGGCTGGAACGGCTGGTTATTCAGTGAGGCAGTAGTAATAAGAAAAGGCATAGGAAGAAAAAGCAAAAAGAATGTAGTTACGGTGGAAATGATGATACCAACAGAAAGAAACAGCTACAAAACGGTTAAAGATACATTTTATGCAGATTGTGTTTTTGCGACACCAGCAATAAATAACGCAAAAAACATTTTGAAAAGGGAAGAAATAGAAAACGCAGAGGACTTTTACAAATTCATTGAGCGGGACGACGTAACAGGCTGCGACTGGATAAGGTTTTTAATAGAAAAAGGGTTTTTGTTCAATAAATAGGCGGCAGCAGTCGCCACCAGTGCCGTTAGTTCAGTTGGTTAGAGCAGCCGCCTCATAAGCGGCAAGTCGTGGGTTCAAGTCCCACACGGCGCATTGTGTAGCGGGCATGGCGAGCCTGCAACAGAGGGCAGCAGGCGAATAGCTGCAATCTGGATACCGTGAAAAAAATAGCGGCGGTCATACCAGCCAGAAAGTATGTGGACGTTCAACAGGTTTTCAGTTGCTTTTTAATGTGAAAAGCAGCCCGCACGGTAAATACAAACGCCAGAGCAGGAGAGCGGCACAAATGGAAAGACAGAGAGCGCCGCCGAAAGGAAGAGAGGCAAAGAATGGCAGCAGAGGCATTGATATTAGAGGACGCATACCAGAGAGGCTACGCAGATGCCATGACAGATATGCACAAAAAAAAGAGACAGCGGCAACAGCAGGAGCGGGAAAGGAAAGCCCGCCGCTGGTATTTCATTAAACAGAAAGCCTATGGGCTTGCAATGCTGGCAATTACCGTGCTGGCAGTATGGGCGACAGAGGGCGACATAACAATGGCATTTATTACAGTACCGCTGGGGCTTACGTGCCTTTTTAGTAAGGAAATGCTGATTATGAATGATTATTACTTTGCGACAAAAGAGAGGAAAAAGAACCATGATACAGATTTTAGAATTGTTCGGCGGGATAGGTAGCCCACGTTGCGCATTGCGCAATATCGGCATACCAGTAAAAGCCATTGACTATGTGGAGATAGACGAAAAGGCAGTACGTTCTTATAACGCTATGTTTGCGGACGAGCTGCCATATAAGACGCAGAGCGTTGTAGGCTGGAATTTAAAACCAGATATTTTAATACACGGTAGCCCTTGCCAAGATTTTAGCATAGCAGGACACCAAGGAAAAGCGACGGCAGAGGCAGGACGGATAAACAGAGGCAAGGGAGCAGACAAAGGTAGCGGGACACGTTCAAGCCTTATGTGGGAAACAATTCATATTATAGAACAAATGGGAGAATGGAAACCAAAGTATGTAATATGGGAGAATGTCAAAAATGTATTAAGCCGTTATATGCGGGTAAATTTCAACTTGTATTTGCCAGAAATGGAACGGCTGGGATATAGCAGCAATTTTGAAATACTGGACGCAAGAGAGTTTGGTTTACCGCAAGCAAGGGAAAGAGTTTTTACAGTATCTGTACTGGGGAAAGAAAAATTTTCTTTTGATGATTTGATAAAAACGCCCATGAAAGATATAAACGACTTTCTGCTACCAGATGCGCCGCCAGTGTATGACGTAACACAGCCGAGCGTTTTAGAGGCAATCGGAAAGAAAGGAATACGACGGGCAACGGTAATAGAGGATTGTGCTTTTACAATTACCGCAAGGCAGGACAGAACGCCAGCACAGGTAATAGACATGGGCGGCGGGCGCTACAGATACCTTACAGAGCGTGAGTGCTGGCGCTTGCAAGGCTATACAGATGCAGACTATGAGGCGGCGGCAGCAGTGCATAAAAGAGTAGGACGTTACACAATGCCACTGTATAAGCAAGCGGGCAACAGCATACCAGTACCGATTTTTGAGAGTATGTTTAGAAAAATGCTACTGGGAGAAACGGCAGAAAGCGAGGCGAAACAATGAGCCATAGATATTATAGCCCATTACGCCCGTTATCGCTGGGGACATTTCCGAAACCACAGGGAAACGAAATACTGCATATAGAAAATTATGATATGAGGGTATATGTACCAGAGATAGCACGGCAGGCATGGGGATACATTGAGTACAGAGAGCCACTAACAGAGATAGAGGCGGCAGCTTATGAGCTTATGCCAGTTCCTTATATTTCAGCAATGGAAAATATAGAGGCGAGAAGATAGAAAGCGAGGCAATTTATGAGCGAGGTTTACATACGCAGCCAGAATAAAGAAAAGCTGTATAGACTGGGCGGTAATTACGCCTGCGTAGAGTACGGAGAGTATGAGGACGTAAAGAAAAAGAGAGGCGGTGCAGAGGCAGATAAAAAGCGCCACGTAATTTGTATAAGTGACGGGTGCTTAGAGGAAATCGGAGAATACGCCACAAAAGAGCGTTGCTTAGAGGTATTGGACGAGATACAGAAAAGGTGCTTAACGTATCTGTTTACAGAGGGCGGCGCAGCTTTAATGATAGGCGGCATGGACGTACAGCCATTTGCAGCAGTTGTGCCGAGGCTGTACGAAATGCCAGAGAAATAGGAAAGGGACGCAATGACGGTAAAAGAGCTTATAGATACGCTGGAGAGTTCAGACCGCCTGCGCATTATCAAGGACGGGGCAGACGCTTACGTAGGGTATTTGGCAGCGTTCAGACCGTTTGCAGACCATAAGATATGCGAGGAATACAGGAAGTACAGCGAGGACACGGTAAAGAAATTTAGAGCAGTGCCAGAGATAACGCACAAGCGTTGGCAGGAACTGGGACTTATAAAACCATTAGAACCAGACCAGACAGCGCAGTATAAGTTTAGTGATTTGCAGATGTCACTTTACTACACAATTTACATTTAGGAAAGGGGAAAGTAGGAAGAATGGCAAAGAAGAAACCGAACTTTTTACGGGATTTAGATACTGCAATCATGGACGAGCTTACAGCTGGCGGTATCAAAGGAAATGTAGCGGGACTGGTAGGAACGCTTACATATATAGAGGAAATTAAGCAGCTATGCGGGCTGCCGTTTTGCGGTTATATGGCAAAGGTAGAAACGGCAAGACCAAGCGGCATACCAGACGAGGTAACGGTAGTATTTGCAGAGGACGTACCAGCCAGAGCCAGCGAGGGCGTAGAAATTGACGTTATGCGAGAATTTGCAGCAGGCAGCAGGCTTTTACTGACGGGCAAGGCGCAGACAATCAAGGACTTTAAGAGCGGTAAGCTGCTGGTTTACGTTCTGGCAGATTTTGTGGCGGTATCGGAAAAGGCAGCAGAGCAGGATGAAGTAGCAATAAGAGGCATTTTAGCAAATGCACCCATATATAGAGAAACGCCAAGAGGCAAACGCATTACGGATATTACAGTAATGGTAAAAAATGAGCTGACAGGTGGCAAGTGCTTTTTACCGTGTATCTGCTGGCAGGAACAGGCAGACGAGGTGGCGCAGTGGCAGCAGGGCGATACGGTGGAACTGCTGGGGCGTTATCAGAGCCGCCAGTATGAAAAGGTGCTTGATGCAGCCATGGGAGAAAGAGAGCAGCGTACAGCTTACGAAATATCAGCACGGCTGATTAGAAGAAAGGAAGAGGCGAGCAATGAGAGTAAAAGCAGAAATGAATAGCAAGGGAGAAGTAAAGGCGCAGCGTATCGAGATACCGATACAGGGCGGCGGTGGAGAATTGGGACAGCACGCAGTAACTGGACTGGTAAGCCTTATTTCCAGTTTAAAGGAAATGAAAACAGAGCGAGAGTTAGAACAATTATTAAGCATGGTTTACGGCTGGGGGGCTTGCTGTCAACATTGCGGATTTTTGACAGAAAAGAGTACAGACGACGTTATGCACATGGCAGAGGAACTGGCAGAAATTGAAAGCAAAAGAATTGAGGAAGAAACAGGAGAGGCGGGTAAAGCATGAAAAGAGTTTATATTTGCAGCCCGTACAGGGCGAAAGACGGCGCAGAACTGGATAGAAACATAGAATATGCACAGCAACTGACACGGCAGGCATTAGAGGCGGGCTTAGCGCCCATTACGCCACATTTATATATGACGCAATGCGTAGACGATAATAAGCCGACAGAACGGGCAAGAGGAATGGCGGCGGGGCTTGCGTTATTGAAAAGCTGCGATTTTGTGATTGCAGGCGTGAAATACGGCGTAAGCGAGGGAATGGACAGGGAAATATATACAGCAAATACGCTGGGGATTGCGGTTATAGATGCAAACCAGATTAAGCAGCATCTGGAATATGAGGGAAAGAGGCAGGAACGGGCGGCGAGCGATTACGCCAAGCTGCACAGCTGCGAATTTTGCAAAGGCAGCAAATTACATAGCTGCACGGGCTACGATTGCAGAGAGCCATACAGACAAGCGTATGAGTACGCTTTAAGCCGCATGAGAGCGAGGCAGGAAACATGAAAAATAAAAGCGCCTACGGTGGGGAAACACCATAGGCGCTAAGCTATACAGCTTTGAATTACTATAAAAATTATAAGCTATGTATGGCGCAAAGTCAAGAAATTTAACGGGCGGGCAGCCCGTTTTAACACTTGATAAAAGTATTAACGAACCGACAAGAGAGGTAGATATATGCCATACGTAGAGAGGGTAACAAAAGCGGGGAATACGATAGAGATAGAGAGGTACTTTACCAGCAGATACAAAAAGAAAGGTATCAAGAGAGGGGATAAGGTAAAGCCAACAAAGGAAGAGCAGGAGAAAGTAAACACCAGACAGGCAGAGAGAAAGTTAAGGATACTCATAAATGCGAACTATGGTTATGGGGACTACCATTTAGTGCTTGACTATATCCGCAGGAAAGGGCAGCAAGACAGAACACCCGAACAGATGCGGCAGGACATAGACGTATTTTTAAGGGAGTGCAGAAAAGAATACAGGAAAGCGGGCTTAGAGTTCAAATACATACACGTTATGGAGATAGGCACAAAGGGGGCGAGGCATCACCACCTTGTAGTAAATAAAATTGACACAGAGATTTTACAGCGTTGCTGGTATAAAACCTATGAGGGGCATAACAGGGTAAAGGTATTCCCATTGGACGACAGCGGGAACTATGCAGAGCTGGCGAGCTATTTAATCAAATATACAGGAACGCACAAAAAGGGTACTGACGGAGCGTTACAGGGTAAACGCTGGAATTGTAGCAAGAATTTAGTAAGACCAGAGCCAGAGTATCACATAATTTCAGACCGTGAGTATTTCAAGACAGAGCCACAGGCGATAAAAGGTTACTACGTAGACAAAAACAGCATAAGCAAGGGAGTACACAGCCCAGAGTATTACGGCTATGGGTACTTAAGATACACCTTAGTAAAATTAACGGATAGGGGGGGATGAAATGATAATAGCGCTTATTACACTGGTAATAATTGCATTGCCAGCGCTGGCACTTACAGTGCTGTCAATAATTATAGCGGTATTACACGCAGCAGAGGAAATGGGGAGCTGGGAACGCTGGAACGATAACGACGACAGAAAGGGGCAGAAATGATAGAGAGGCTTAAATATTGGCTATTCCAGAAAGGCAAGGACTGTAAGAGCTGCTGCCTGCGGTGCAGATTTTATGATATATGCCGCTGGGACGTTCTGGAAAACGCTGGACTACGCAGCGAGAAAACAATAGAGCTTTTGGCAGTGGAAAATAGCAAACCGCATAAGGACGGGCTGCTTTTCAGAATTTGCCAGTACGTAGAATACAAGCAGAAAGCGAGGCGAGAAAATGAGAAACTTTAGACTGGACGACGAGAGCGGACACCAAGAGGCACTATTTAGTTGGGCTGGGTACAATACGGGGCGTATGCCAGAACTGGAATATATGCACCATGTACCAAACGGCGGCAAGCGTGATGCAGCAACAGCAGTGGCGCTTAAGAGGCAGGGAGTAAAGGCAGGAGTGCCAGATATTGTGCTACCAGCTGCAAGGGCTGGCTATCACGGGCTTTACATTGAGCTTAAGGCAGGAAAGAACACGACGACCAAAAAGCAGAAAGAGTGGTTAGAATATCTGCGGCAGCAGGGCTATTATACAGCCGTTTGTTATGGCTGGCAGCCAGCAGCACAGCTGATAGAGCAGTATTTATTACATTCAGACGAGCTTACAAAAGAGCAGGAAACAGTAACCATGCGTTAGAGGCAACGCAGGAAAGAGAGGCAAAGAATGAAAACAATAAGCATTTTGAATTTAAAGGGTGGCGTAGCCAAGACCTTTACAGCGGCAAATATGGCGTATGAGATTTACAGGAGAGGCTATAGGGTGCTACTGATTGACAACGATAAGCAGGGGAATTTAAGCAAGGCGTATAGCAGATACGACGCAGAGAGCGTAGCGCCAGTTACAAGGCTGCTGGCTGGGGACTGGCAGGGAGCAACGGAACTGATACAGAATACAGATTACGTAGGGCAGCAGTGCTGCATAGATATTGTTACGTCGAATATGTCGCTTTTTGGGGCTACATGGAATTTGACAAAAGAGGACAGCGAGAATCAGACAGAGCGCTATAAGAGATTTGCAGACATTATGGGTGGCTTTTATGATTACTGCATCATTGATAACCCGCCAGATATCGGGCTTAATGTCATAAATGCGCTGGCGATTACGGACGAGGTAATAGTACCCGTAAAGGTGGACGAGGACGCTTTAGAGGGGCTGGATATTGTAACAGAGCAGATAGAGGACGCAAAGGCATTTAACCCAGCATTAAAACTGGCAGGCGTGCTGATTACGTCATATCAGAACACAGACGGAGAGGCAGCAGGCGTAGAATGGCTGGAACAAAAGACAGATTTTAATATTTTGGGTATTATTCGGTATTCCAAGAAAGTAGCAGAAAATACTTTTATGCGAAAGCCGATTTATGAGTATAGCCCATGTTGCGGAGCGGCGCAGGGATATAAGAAATTTGTAACGGCGTACACAGGGAAAGAGAGGTAGCAAGCGTGGCACATAAAGAGAAAATATGCGCCTACTGGTATTGCAGCAGAAACGGCGGTACTACGTGCTGGAACTGGGGCGGTAAATTTGCAGGGCGAAAATGCCCGCAAAGCGACGCTTGCGAACATTGGAGAACGTGCGAAATGTGCAACGGTGTAATGGGACAGTGTAAGAAAAAGCAAAGGATAGAGAAAGCGAGGTAAAGAATATGGCAAAGTTTGGTATTAACGATATTTTGAACGCAAAAACAAAAGCAGCAGGGCAGCAGGCGCAGACAGAGGGATATAAAGAGATTTATTTAAGCCCGTATGAAGTAAAGGCAGCACAGGAGAATACGCACCAGAAATTAGAGGGCATAGAAGAGCTGGCAGACAGCTTTTTACACGTAGGACAGGAACAGCCTACAGTATTGGCGAGAGTAGGCGGGGAATACCGCATAATCGACGGACACAGACGTAATGCAGCAAATATTTTGAACTTAGAGCGGGGACATAAAGAGTATGAGAAAGTGCTTTACCGCTTTATGGATATGAGCGAGGCAATGTATGAGCTGCGCTTACTGGCTGGAAACGGATACACGCAGGAGCTTACGGCGTATGAGAAAACCAGATTAGTAGAGCGGACAAAGGCGGCACTTATCAGAGCCAAAGAAGAGGACGGTTTAGAGATACAGGGCAAAATGCGTGATTTAGTGGCAGCAATGATAAACGAGAGCAGCACAAACGTAGCCAGAATGGACGCAATCAACAACAATGCTACGCCAGAGATTAAAGAGCAGCTGAAAGAGGGGAAATTAGGAATTACAGCAGCGTATGAGGCAGCAAAACTGGGAGAGGACGAGCAGAGAGAAATAGCAGAGAAAGCGGCAGCAGGAGAGAACATAAGGGCAAAAGAGATAGCGGAAAAAGTAGCCGAGAAAAAGGCGGGCGACGATTACGAGACACCGCACCCAGAAAGCATAACGTCTTTGTGCTATTCATGCCAGAATTACAAGGACTGCAACGTAAAAACGGGAACTTGCCAGAAATGCGACCAGTACATAAACAAGGCAGAGGCTGAAAAGACAGACGAGCAGAGATATAGCGAAGAGCAGGACGCTATAGACAAACAGACAAAAAAGAAATTGCAGGAGCAGGCAGACGCTGAAAAAATGGAGCATCTGCCGAGTGAGGGAAATACAGAACATAAGCAGCATGAGGTAAAATTAGCGGCATCATATTACGAGGACGTGGTAAGCGGGAAAAAGAGCTTTGAACTGCGAAAAAACGACAGAGGATATAAGCAGGGCGACAGCCTTAAAATGCTGGAATTTAAAGACGGCAAGCATACGGGGCGCACGATTGAGGCAGATATTATTTATATGCTGGAAGATTATACAGGACTTGCAGAGGGATACTGCATTTTAGGTATCAGAGTAACGGGCTGCAATGGTTAAGGTGTCCGAAACGGACACGGAAAGCGAGGCAGAATATGAACAGACGACAGCGGAAAAAGAAAAATAAAGAACAGTCCATTACAATTATTTTGGGCTGTAAGGCGATTTGCAAAGCAGAGCAATACGAGAGGATACGCAAAAGCGTAGAATATCAGTTACGGGCAGGCAGCGTAGTAGTGCTGCCTGCATACTTGCACGTAGAGGCAATTATACAGCAGAGAGGCAGCAGGCGTATTGAGATAAAACAGGAAAGCGAGGTAGTAAAAGAATGAAATACAGGCAGTGGAAAAAGAACTACAAGAAAAAACACGGGGTAAACCCGCCGTTAGAACTGGATAAGAGAAAGCAGCGTAGACTTGCAAGAAAAATAGCACGGCGCATAAATACAACGTTGCCGACGGCAATAGAAACAATTACAGCAGGGCTGAATAACTGGGTACGGAATTTAAAGCCAGCGCTTGCGACATTATGCGAGAACATGGCAGCAGCATTTAACGGCGCAGCAGCGAGTTTAAGAGGAGAAAGCGAGGAAATAGAGGAATGACAAATATTTTGCTGGGAATTATTGCACTGGAACTGCTGGCGATATTTTCAAAACTGGAAGAAAGGGGCGGGAAACATGAATAGCGTAGCACTTACAGGACGGCTTACAAGAGAGCCAGAGATTAGATACGGCGGGCAGGACAACAGCACAGCCATTGCACGCTTTACGCTTGCAGTAGACGACGGAAAAGACACGGATTTTATAAATATTAAGTGTTTTGGACGTACTGCGGAATGGGCGCAGAAGTGGTTAAGCAAGGGCAGCAAAGCAGAGGTAACAGGAAAGATTAAAACAGGCAGCTACGAAAGCCAGAGAACAGGCAGCAAGGTATACTACACAGAGGTTGTAGCAAATAGCGTAGGATTTGGAGAGAGCAAAGCAGAGGCAGAGGCGAGAGGGCAGCAGTTGCCAGAGAGTGACGGATTTATGAGTATACCAGAGGGAGCAGACGAAGAGCTGCCGTTTAATTAACAGAAAGCGAGGTACAGAACATGGAGCAGGAAGAGACAAAGACAACGGCAGGCGCAGAAATGCCGAAAGAGGTAGGGGACTGGATACAGTTACATGAGAGCGATTTAGAGGAGCTGATGCAGAAACAGGCAAAGACTGCAATAGCGGAAATGAGAAAGCAGGAGAAACAGGAGCGGAAAAAAGAAAAATATCACAACACATTTACGCTTATGAAATGTTACCGTGATGCAGTTTTCCATATCGAGAACGCCATAAGCGACGGGCAGCAGTTAGAGCTTAAGGGAATGACGGAAGAGCAGCAGCGCACATACTTAGAGAGTATCAGACGCACACGCTTTAAGACATTGATAATGACAGCACACATAGACAAGGCGGTAGAAGAGATAGAGCGCCGCAGAGAGGCAGCAGGCAGAGGCGTAGAATACAAGGCTTTTGAAATGTATTTCATACAGGGCATGGACTATGCGGAAATTGCAGAGCAGCTGGACACAGGAAAGAACACACCGAGACGCTGGGTAACAGCTATCATAAATGAGCTGTCAGTATTGTTATGGGGAATTGACGAAGAGAGAACAGCGGGCATGGTAAAGTAATGGTAAAAACGTGGTGTTTACATGGGAAAACAAAAGAGATACAATGATAGCATGAAATGAGTAGGCAATAGCTTAAGCCGTATGTGGCAGCAGTTGCCTACTCTTTTTCTATTCATTCTTTAGCCTCCACCAAGCGCATGAAACTTAGGGCGCTGGGGAATGAAGAAAGAGAGGGGACAGTATGAAAGCATGGGCTAAGAGTTTTTATTTATCGGCGGCATGGGAGCAAACCAGAGCCGCCTATTTAATGTCACAAGATTATATTTGTGAACGCTGCGGGCAGCCTGCAAAGATAGTGCATCATAAGCGCTGGCTTAACAGGGAGAACATAAACGACGTAAGCGTTACGTTATGCTGGGACAACTTAGAGGCGTTGTGCCAAGACTGCCACAACAAAGAACACCACAAGCAGGAGAGACATAAGCGGTATCGGTTCGACGAGAACGGCGGCATACTCCCCCCATATCAGAAAAATAATTAAAGGGGGCGAATACCGAGGGGGATACCCTAAAATTACCCTACGGGCGTGCGCACGGGTGGTG
>Ga0129313_1002086_pt1 | contig 11116 bp, 9 predicted proteins | sample O1105metagenome_FD_94436 | JGI IMG/M metagenome (GOLD analysis project Ga0129313, IMG submission 94436) | Orangutan group fecal microbial communities from fecal samples from Wisconsin, USA - O1105 metagenome | ecosystem: Host-associated > Mammals > Digestive system > Large intestine > Fecal... | reverse complement strand
GAGGCTGTGCGGCTGCACCGAATGTCAATGCCAACAGCACCGGCACTAAAATAAATTTCATCTTCATATTAATTAGAATTTTCAATATCATTTGACAACATCTCGAACGCAACGGACTTTGAAACCTTCTGTCATATCCTGAGCTCTCGCACTAGTTGTAATGATCAAATTATCATCATAAGTTCCGTTAGACTTCTCTGTAACGGTTCCAGTAATATAATAAATCATATCATCTGAAGAGCCATGTCTTTCATACTGAGTTTTAGCAGCCAAACGACGTAATGTAGTTATATAAGTATTCTCCTTACGCAGCCACTTAAGCATAAGTGTCAATTCCTTTTCATTAGGGATACGCCATTTACCTTTATCTGAGTCACCTGCCTCCTCTGAGTAATAATCACGGCAAAACGTGCCTGTCTTCAATTCATCTGAAGTAAATATCCTATCGCTATTACCAGACTGTAGATTCTTTTTAGCGATTTTAAAAGAAGAAGGAAGGACATCATGCTCGCTTCCCCTAAAATGTTCAGCAAACTCATCGTTAACTGTTCCTGCCTCACGAACACTCTTACTATCCATACCAACCATAGTAACAACCATAGTAGAAACATCAAACTGCGAAATCTCAGATGTCGCCATATTATAGTCCTTAAGGCTTCTCACACAACGAACCTTATTACCAGAGGTGCCGGTCTCAACATGTTTATCTCCATATGCAGACCCTTCAGCGGCCCACCAAGTTGCAAATTTAAAAGTACTGGTCCAATAATTATTGACATCTCTATTTGGCAGCTCAATTCGTGCATCATCAGGAAGAGAGTTCATTCCGAACCAATAATATGTACACTGGTTCACAGCAGGAAGATACCACTTCATCTCATCGGCATCAATCTTTCCATTTCCGTTCTCATCCCTATTTCTTGAGAGACACTGATAAACTGCATAATTATTGCTTAGAGCGACACTCTGATAGAAATCATTAGAAACATATGAATTCCAAGAACTAGAACCGCTAGTAAACCTATCCGGGATATTCAGATAACCATTATCGGTGTCAGATTTATCCTTATCATAATTATTCCGATTACTCCATGAATAATCAATTTTATAATCGCTTGTCGCAGCCGTCTCCTCGATCTGCTCGATTCCGAACGGATTCGCTACAGACAAGTCATAGAAAGTCTTGATAGAACGCTGGGAGATATTGAAGAATCCATGGGTCAAGTCTGTGTAGGTACTGTGACCATCCTTACTCTCGAACACGTTCGGACCGAGAATTACAGACATGGTACGGTCATCGGCATTGATGAACTTTTTAAGTTCAGCAGTCTTATCCGCTCCGACAGCATTCATCTTCTCCTCATAGTAGTACTCATTTACATACGCTATGGTGTAATAGTAATCTTTACCATCATATGTATCTTTGCTCCAATATGTTTTAGTTGTATTTGTTCTCTGAAGATCAGCAATCAATCCGAACACATCAGTCGTATTCGCCACACCAGGATAAGAGCGATAGCCTTTATTTCCGGATGCAGAAGTCGTAGCCGGCTTACCAAAACGAATCCAGCCGTAATCCAAATTATTCTTCTTCGCTTCGAAATCAGCAGCGGAATCAGTACTCTTCACCATAACATTCTTGCTGTACGGAGAATTGACCCTGATGGCATAAGTACCGGCACCCACGTCAGCCTCTACCTTGAGCAACACAGTCTCGTAATGAGAATCAAGTCTCACATCGAGGTATGCATCAGTCGTATGGGTAATGTTTCCCTCAGCGCCAGGCTGAATCTCACTACCATCCTCGGCCTTGGCCTCAGCGATAATCTTATCCACGCCATTGACCGTAATCGTATAGGTATAGTGATAGTTACGCCTTACTGTGAAGTCACCGGCATTGTTTGTGAAGTTTCCAAGGTGAATATAGTAAGTCACATCACCGCTGTAATTCTCCTCAGGTATCGAAATGGTACCTTTTACTGCAACAAAAGTTCCGTGCTTAGGAGCATATTTGAACTCATTATACTGTTCCTGAGTAGGATTATCCACGCCGTCGCTCTTACGTTCCTCACGGTTAAAGTAGCTCCACTCGGTAGCGACCGGGGCAGCATTTGCAGTCTGCGCATTCTCCGGCATATAGAACTCGAACTTGCTACCCACAATAGGGAAATCACTTCCGTTATGGAACCTGTTCGCCTCGCTTACACTCAGATCACCCTTGTACCCAATGTTATCATTCCAATCACGCTCCATCAATGTACAAGAACGGGAATACTCATAAAGTCCATAAGACTCCGGCTTGAAAGTAACGTTAGCCGTAGTAGTCGTTCCCGCTATAGTATGCGAACCATTCACAAACTTGAAAGTAATCTTAGCCACACTACGTCTGAGACGGATAAAGCCATCAAGTATGTTCTCGCCAGGCTTGATATCCAAAGAACCGTCACACTGATCGTAAGTCTTGCCTGTGGCGCAATACTTTCCGCTCATGAGCACAGAAGTCTCCAGAATGTCCAAAGCATTGTTCTCCTTGGTGATGCAATAGTCCAAGAACTCACTACGTGTCAACCCCTTGAGAGCATTGATATCTACAGGGAAGAAGCCCTTGCCATAGTTCGCGACTGCATACATATACCATTTTCCACTGCGCATCTCCTCGAGATCCGCCGCAGGAATGACAATGTTATACTTATAGTTCGATCCGACATTAGACGCGAAAGTCGGTGTAATCTCAGACACTATAGGCATAGCATTAGCATCATTGGCCTTATAGAAGAAAATGGCAATCTGCTCTACTGCTGACTCCACCGCCTCACTAGCCTTGGTGGAAATGTCTATCTTATCCTGACCGGGAGCAGATATCGACATCTTTATAGATGTTACAGGCAAGCCTTCCTCATAGCCCGGACCAACTTCTTTTGCACAAGCAAAAACCGATGCCAACGTGGCAATCCACGCGGCACACTTAATCAAATTTCCGAATTTCATACTTTGCTTGATTTTAGTCGAATGAAACTTCCTGACCGATTTCATCCCACTTATCGACTTCGACAAGCGGTTTGTCATCTTTCTGCACTACAGAAACATTGGAGCCGGCGCAGATACCGCTCTCCGTCAAGACCTGAACCTTTCTGGTTTCAGGAACCACATAAGGCAATTTACGTCTGTTCATCATATTATTTATTAGAGGTATATACATTTCAACCCTTAAAATTAATACTTTTTTATTGATTTATAGCAGTTTGTCATAAAAAATCACGATTTTTTCTCCGTCTTTTCCGACGACCTGCCGCGGCTATGCTTTTTTCCCTTCTTGGAATTGCCATAACCATAGCCGTAACCGTAGCCATAGCCATATCCATAACCGTATCCGTAACCATAGCCGTAACCCTTGTGGCTGAAATCAGCGCCATTAAGGATAATCGCCATATTACGCAGTTTCTTCTCCTCATACATGGTCTCCAGATCAGGCAGCTGCCTTCTGTCCAGACGGCCTGCCCTCACCACGAAGATGGTCATGTCTGCAATTCTGCCGGCAATAGTCGCATCCGCAACCATTCCCACAGGAACACTGTCCGCGATTATGAATTCGTAACGCTTCCGAAGCTCAGCAAACAGATCGTCAAGTCTTTCATCCATAAGAAGTTCCGCGGGATTAGGAGCATGGGTTCCGGAAGAAATCACATCCAGCCCCTCTACATCCTTGTCATGATGGATGATGTCATCAAGCGTCAGAGAAGGATCCGCCAGATAATTCGTAACACCCACATGATGTCCGCCGAAGAAGGTACTCAATGTTCCCTTGCGTATATCCAGGTCCAGCAGGACAACGGACTTCTTGGCAGCCACATAACTCTTGGCCAGATTTCTGGAAATAAACGTCTTGCCGTCACCCTCACCCATTGACGTAGTCATGATGGCCTGGACAGGATGGTCTTTCTTCGACATGAACGCCATATTGGTACGGACAATCTTGAATGCCTCCTCCACAGAAGACGACTCCTCATCCTTGTCCAGAGGGACATCACCGACAAACGGAATCGAAAGCTTGCCCTTGATGTCCTTGCGGCTGTGAATCTTGGTATCCAGGAACATAATCATCAGGAACACCGTTCCAGGCACAGCAAGACCGAGAAGCAACCCAAGCAGAATGTATTTGTTCCTGTCAGGAGAAATAGGACCGGAAGGACCTGAAGCACCATCAATGACACGGGCATTGTTATCCACCATAGCCTGAGACAAAGCATTCTCCTCACGTTTGTTCAGCAGGAACAGATACAAACTCTCCTTGATTTTCTGCTGACGCTCGATAGAAAGCATCTGCCTCTCCTTTGTAGGAATCGAAGCGACACGCACACGGGCACGAGACTCACGAGCCAATGCGTCATTTCGTCTGACATTGATACTTACGATCATATTGTCCACGGCGCGGATGATGGACTGCTTCATCGCATTGAGCGAATTGTTCAGTTCCTCCACGACCGGATTCCTCTCGCTGCTGTCCTCGATGAGCTTGTCCCTGCGTAGCTTGGCGGCATTATACTGGCTGATCTGACCTTCTATCTTCATGTCACTGATACCGGTATTAGAAGGTATCAGGTCAATGTCCCTCTTGGGATCCGTCAGATATTCCTTTATATAATCCGCAAGCCTGAGCTGTGTGTCAAGTTCCAGCACATCAGAGTTATACTGCTGAGACTGATTCACATACATGCCTGCAGCACTGTTCAGGTCCACGATATTGTTGGCCTTCTTGAAGGACTCGAGGTCGGACTCTACACCACCGAGGTCAGATTCAATGATAATCAGGCGTTCATTGATAAACTCGGCAGTATTGATGGCAACTTGATTCTTGTCATTGATAGCCTCTTCGTTATAGACGGAGATGAGGGTGTTCAGCACATCCTCGGCACGCGCAGGCGAGCTGTCTTTCAATGACAATGTCAGGATGGACGCCTCGTCCTCTTCCTGTCTGATTCCCAGACCGCCCTGATATCTCGCTACAACGCTGGAGATAGGGTTTCTTGTGACGAAGACAGGTTCTCCGAACCACTCCTTGCTGTAATAATTGGTAGGGGTCACTAACATCCGGACACCTGCAACATTGACAGTATCTCCAAAATCAACAATGAGTTCCTTCGCGTCTTCGCCGTCAACGCGCTCGACGACGCGCACAAGGAATTTGCTGAGAGGTGTCACTTTCAATGATACGTATTCCCAGTCCTGAAGTTCAGGGAAGGTCACTCTGACAGGTGATTTCGTATAGAGTTCGGACATCAGCAAGCCATCCTTCACCTGATAATCCACATCTGCATTGACCCTTTTCACCACTTCCCGCATCAGTTTGCGGGAGCGGAACTGGAGAATCTCATTGGCAACATTGACCTTGTTTATATAGTTGTCGTAACGGTCGAGACCGGCGGAGGCAATCTTGTTCGACGGGTCCTTAATGATGACTGTCGCGCTGCGGAAGAACACCTGCGGGGTGGACGAGTACTTCAGCCAGGCCAGGCCGACGAACACGATGACAGACAACAAAAACCATTTCCATTTGGAAGCAAGATACAAGAGGATGTCCATGACATTGACCTCATCATTTCTATTCTGATTCATAGTCACTTATCCTTTTATTTTGTTGCCCAGATTACGGAACATATCGCAGTGATTGCAGAGAGGAAGATCGTAATGAACTTCGTTGTCGTGTCGCCCTTGTCCGCCTTCACATACTTAGGTTCCACATAGATGATGTCGTTCTGCTGGAGAAAGAAGCAAGGCGAATTCAGCACCTCGATACTTCTGATATCGTGATAGAATTTCTCTTTCTTTCCATCGATCTCCCTGATGACACAAACCCTGTCCAGACGAGCCTTAGGAGTCAGGTCACCGGCATTGGCAATGGCCTCCAGAAGCGTAATCCTGCCGTCTTCGACGGTAAAGGTGCCGTTATGTGCGACCGCGCCCCAGACAGTGTACTTGAAGTTCTTGAAGTCAATGCTGACCATCGGGCTCTTTATGTAACCGCCTTCGACAATCATGTCGCGGATGAGTTCAGAAGCCTTTCTGGTAGTCAGTCCGTCAAGATGGACAGTTCCGAGTATCGGAAAGTCAATGTTTCCTTCAGAATCGACTTTGTATCCGTCCTCATCCGGGGATGTGGACTGGCTTGCCGTTCCATCGGCATTGATATTTACCGCACCGCCGCGGTTGAACGGGATGGCAAGTTCCGGCTGTTTGCAGGTGACAGTTATACGAAGTCTGTCATTGGGACGGATTACCGCCTCGTGTGCCGAATCATACTTGTAGCCGACTCCCGGCTCCATATCATTCAGATACACGAACTTTTTCGGTGATGCGCACGATGCCACAAGCACCAGCAACATCAGGATCAGTAATTTGTTTTTCATTGTTTTGGGGGTATTTCACGTTTGGGTATCAGCAGTCTCCGATGTTCCTGAGACCACTGGATTATCCTTCAGTATTGTTTCATGACATATTATTGCAGCCTTGTCATCAGGCCTACATTCCATAAGACCGACCGGGACAGATTCCGACAGAATCTCCAGAGTGTCACACAATCTGTTCTCCTGCACAGGGTCCCGATGCAGAGCCGAGCAACTCGGATATATGCAGAGGAACGCATCCAGACCCTCTTTCAGGGTCATCCGATTCACCTGCGACTGTTCCAGACGGACAATTCCTCCGAGCGGCACCATCTTGTCGATATAGACTGGCTTCTTTCCGCTCCACGGAGTCCCGTATGCGAAAGCCTTTCCGTCGATGACCCTGATAGCGGGGTTGTCGTCGTTCAGCAGCCACGCTTCACGGAAGTTCCTCAGCCACAGCTCGGAATGAGTGCTCTTCCCCGTTCCGCTCTTGCCGAGAAACAGATAGGCAACGCCGTCGAGCACGACCGCCGAAGCATGAACCGAAATCCCGCCCAGGGCAAGCACCGCCTGCGACCACATAATTCTCAGCATCGAGCAAAGCACCATGCCGGCATCCGGATCGTCGAGGTCAATGTCAGCGGAAGCGCTGCTGAAGTCTTCAGCCACAGACATATAATGGTCAATGTCAGTGTAACTCATCTCCAGCCACCAGACCCCTGCCGCTGTCCTGTACATACTTACCTTTCCGACATCGCTTTCCGTCTTCTCGATGAGTTCAAGGCCTGAAGGTCTCTCAAGCACTTCAGCATTGACCTGAAACCTGAACAGCAAGTCCTCTGCCCGGCAGGTCCCGAACGTCCGGAAGGACGGGAGCATCGTCGTGGTATCGACTCCGTCCGGCAGGTCAAGCGAGAAGACGAAATCCGCTATCTTGTAATACTTGGTCTGCCTCATAACTGTCCTCCTGCAAGCTGTACTATCTGCCAGAAATATTCGTCCGGAGCATAGCGGGCGGCAAATAAGGCATTGGCCATGAACGCTTTGAGAGTCCGGACCTTACCCTGATCGCTTCCCTGTATCGACCTTCCGAAGTTTCCGGCGAGCAACACTCTTTCCAGAAATTCCGACGCGTCGGCATGAGATTCCGTGTAAGGCAGAAATTCCTTGCCGAGACCGAGATAATCGGCCAGGAAGGCATGTATCATGCGAGTCCACGTGGCGAGACCTGCTTTCCGGTACATTCTCCTGAGGTCTTCCGGTTCATACATTCCATCATAAGAATAATATGCCCTTGCAAGATCGCACATCTGCCGCAACCCAACACCGCGCCCGAAAGCATGTTTCATTACATGCGAATGAAGAACGAGCAGATTCAATGACGGTACCGGTCTCAGCATCCCGCCGTTGCCTGTCTCGAAGCCGGGATTTTCATCCAAAGTCCTCAGCCACTTGCGTTTACGCGGAGCGCACAGGTCAATGTAAGACGGATGGTGCTCCACGACAATCCCCTGCACCGAGTAGGCAAAACTGCCGTCCGGTTTGCTTTCGGGGACGTAGCCATATTTTCGCGCCAGAGCCGCAGATGCTTCAATGTCATCGAAATACAGGTCAATGTCTCCGCATTGGCGGCTGGAGGGTCTGGAATAAAGGCTTGCACATTCGAGCCCCTTGAAACAAACCGGTCTGAGAGCCTTGTATATCTCAGAAAGTCCGGTCATCACATTTGCCATCTTGCCGCTGAGCCTTTCGATTCTGTCTGATTCGACTGCCCACCCAGCCAGCACTTCATCCGAAGGCAGCTGATTTTCAGGCAGATACTCCAGCGAATCCGCTACTATGGCTGTAACTGTATGGTTTCTGGACTTCTCGAAGACCTCCTTCCATTCCTCAGAACTCAAGGGGAAGAGTTCCGGGGTGTCAGGCGGCCTGTTCCAGAGACCGGACCGGAGCAAGGTCAGCAATGCTTTGTCTGTTCTTGTCAATGCTAACGTCATCTTATTCTGTCACGAGTCCGTTTTCTTTCCAGTTTTCAAGCAGCACCGCGGCGTCGCCGGTGGCCGTTTCGAGTGAAACGTCATAGTTGCCGCACAGGCATGCAGCCATATCGTCGAGAGTGAAAGGTTTGTCTTTCAATGTATTCCAGAGGTATGTCGCAGTGTCATTGAAAATATAGACCTGCGACATATTGCTGTTCTTTCCGTCAGCTTTCACTACCATGTTCTGCTTTCCGAGCCGGCGCAGCACGCAATTGGGGTTTATCTTCATATTAGTATTAGAACTTCTTGCCGGTGATGATGGACATGACTGTGAGCCAAATGATTTTAGTATCCATTACCAACGTTCTGTTTTCAAGATAGTCGATGTCCATGTGCAGACGGGTCAGCATCTTGTCCATCGTGTCAGTATATCCATTGTACAGTGTGGCCCAGGAGAAAAGTCCCGGACGCAACTGATACAGTCTCTCATAACTGTCATTGAGCTGCATAATCTTGTCAATGAAGTATTTGCGCTCAGGTCTCGGGCCCACGAAACTCATATCTCCACGGAACACGTTCCACAGCTGCGGGAGTTCGTCGAGATGGTGGTCGCGAAGGAATTTTCCGACTTTGGTAAGACGGCTATCGTCCTTGCTGCAGAGCGCAGGGTGTCCGTCTTTCTCAGAGTCGATACGCATTGACCTGAACTTGTAGATAGTGAACGGACGGCCGAGGTAGCCGATTCGTTCCTGACTGAATATTGCCGGGCCGCTGCTTTCCAGACGGATTGCTATCCATATTATAAGGAAGAGCGGGCTGAAGACAATCAGTCCGAGTCCTGAGGCGACGCAGTCGAGGATGCGTTTCAGGGTCTCGTCGAATAAAGTAAATGTACGACTGCTCTTGATTGCAGTCAATGTGTCTGTACTCATTTTTTAGAATATCAGTTTTTATTTCAGTTTTTATTAGATTTCGGCTTCAAGTATCTTCTTGTAGCAAGTGAGTTGGCGGGTTATCATTACATCTGAGGTAAATAGCGAATTGAAGCGCGCCAAGGCTCCGTCGCTGTATTTTCTGTACTTCTCCTGCGAAGAGGTTATTTCGCAGAAGGCATTGGCAAGTGCCTCAGGGTCACGTGGTTCGACATTGACTCCGGACACTCCGTCATCATTGACCCAGGACACTCCCGAGCCCGGGATCTTGGTCGCGACTACAGGCCGGCCAAGGGACATCGCTTCTATCTGGACGATTCCGAAGGCTTCTGTCTTCATAATGCTGCTGAGGCAGAAGATGTCGCAGGCTGTGTAGTATGCCGAGACTTTGTCGTCCGGGACACGTCCGAGGAGTTTCACTTTGGAGGCAAGTCCGCCAGCATCTATCGCGGCCTGGAGTTCGTCTTTCATCGGGCCTGAGCCTCCGATGAGTATCATCCAGCTGTCATCCAGGTACTTGGCGGATTCTATGAGGTAGCCATAGCCTTTATAAGGAACTAGGCGTCCCATGGTGAAGACTATCTTCTTGCCTTCGTATGTCTTGCGGATTTCAGCCGCTCCCTGAGCGTCGGGCTGTACCGGTGCGATACCTATCGGGATGCATTCTGTCTTGTCCTGCACTTTCCTGAGGTATGGAGATGCAGACAGGTATGCCGGCGTGGTTCCGATGATTTTGTCGGCGCGGCGGATCAGCCAGCTCTGGAGCGGTTTGTACATCGCCATCAGAAGAGGACTTTTCTGGATGTCGCTGTGCCAATGCAGGACTACCTTGCCTTTGTATCCTGAAAGGAAGAGGGCCAGAGCCGCCATCGGGTCCGGATGGTGGACGTGGATGAGGTCGTATTTGTCTCGCCGTCTGCGGACTTCGCCTATCATTGAGGGCGAAAGCATTGTACCCGAGAACTTTGCGATTGTCGGGCAGATGGTCACGGATGCATTGGCATTGACCTTTACCTTTCCGGGAGGGACTCCGGCGGAGGCACAGAGCATGTCGCAGTGCACTCCCCGGGGCGAAAGGCCGGCGGTCAGGTCGTACATGACCTTCTCGACGCCTCCGAGCACGGGCCAGAATTTTCCTAACTGAAGTATATTTATATCAGCCATTCAATAGTTCTTTGTATAGTTTTATGTAATCGGCATAGCGGTCGGCCTTCCTGAAGTTGGCCAGTCCGTATGCCCGGCAGTTGTCCCGCCAGACGGAACGGTCCGTCGCGGCTATCTTTCTCGCTGCGGCCAGAGCCTGGGCGACATCGCCACAGTCAGTCACCATACCGCATTGACCTGTAACGGACTCGGGGCTTCCGCCTGTCCTGTAGGTCACTACCGGGGTGCCGCAGGATATCGACTCGAGGTTCACGGTCGGGTAGTTGTCCTGATATGTCAGGTTCAGGAACGCGTCTGCTGCGCTGTACAGTTCGGCGAGTTCGTGGACGTCAGAGGTCCTCGGGATGCCGATAATGTTGGCCGGCATGCGGGTCATCTGATTCTTGTCCAGGCCTACCAGGACGATGACTTCCTGCGGGGTCAGCATTGACGCCATGCTCATGAAGTCGTCGAGCCCTTTCGCGGTGCTCCAGATACTTGCGGCTCCCATATACATTTTCCTGTCGCCGATTCCGTAACGTCGGCGGACGGCGGCGCCGTCTGACGGCTTGAAGACTTCCGTGTCTATACCATTATGTATGACTTTGTAGCGGAAATCTTTCAGGAAAGATTGCTGCATTTCGCCTTTCAGCCAGTCCGAGACGGTGACGATGGTCAT
>Ga0129313_1002083_pt1 | contig 11133 bp, 13 predicted proteins | sample O1105metagenome_FD_94436 | JGI IMG/M metagenome (GOLD analysis project Ga0129313, IMG submission 94436) | Orangutan group fecal microbial communities from fecal samples from Wisconsin, USA - O1105 metagenome | ecosystem: Host-associated > Mammals > Digestive system > Large intestine > Fecal... | reverse complement strand
TGTAGCGCAGCTTCAGGTCATCAATCTGCTGGCCGGCCCTTTTGAAAAAGCCGAACAGGCCCTTCTGGGGCTGGGCATTGGCGTCAAAGCCCTTCAGCTCGCTCACCAGATCGGTGAGCATGCCGCCCACCTCGCCCATATCCTTAGTGCGCACCTTGGAAAGAGCCGCGTCGCTGAAATCGCCGATCTTTTTCTGGCAGGCCGCACCGTACTGCAGCACCTGCTGGGAATTGGTGATATCAATTTTTTCCGAAAAATCGTCCACCATCTTCTGCTCTTCCGGGCTCAGCGGAGTTTCTTCCACCGAAACCGGCTTGGCCTGAGGCGCTTCTTCTTCTTTTTCCGGCTCCAGTGTCAGGGTGGGAGCGCTGGGCTCCGCGTCCAGGGTCAAGCTGGGGGTCAGATTCAGTTCGTCCATGTGAAAATACCTTCCTTTCTTATCCGGGTCCGCTTTCCCGTATGAACCGGGCTCAGTTCAGCCCTTGTCCTTTCAAAAAGTTCTGCAATACTTCCAGGTCGGTGCTGATATCCAGCGCCTCCCCCTCAAACAGGCTGTCCAGCTGATTTTCAAAAGCCTTTGCAATGGAGGCAGCATTGTCGGCCACCTGCCGGCGCACGGTATCGGCATTTTCGCCCGACACGCCCCGCTTTTCCAGTTCCGCGTAGGCAGTAAGGATCTTCACCGCGTCAGGCAGATAATAGTTTGTAAAGCGGCGGATCTGCCGGGCTTTTTCCGGGTGGCTCTCCACCTCGCTGAGAATGCCCGCGCCGGCCTTTTCCATCCGGGTGATGGCAACGCTGAGTTCGTCGTCCGGAATGGCGTCATTCAATTCCTTCAGCTTTTTCAGCAGCTCGTCTATGGTGCGCAGCATTTCGTCTGCATCCTCGCTGCCGGTCATGAAGTCCTGTTCCACCCGTTTCAGGCGCTTGGGGCAAAGGATCTTGCCCAAGCCATATCCCGCCGCGCTGAGCAGAGCGGTCAGGATCAATGCCCAGAGCTTATAAATCGGCAGGATCAGGCCGCATATCAGCCAGATGATCCCCACAAAATATACCGGCAGGACCGGGTTTTCCTTTTTTTCGATCCAACGACTCAAAGCAGGGTTCTCCTTCTTTTTCAAATCATTTTGGGCCTGTGTTTTTATCTTTTTAAATGCATTTTCATTGTACCCCCTTGCCCTGCAAAAAGCAAGGAAAGGCAGGACTGTTCATGGTTTCTTTACAAGATAGGGGCCCAGGGCCTGCCCCCAGGCCTCCTGCAGCCGGTCCAGGCTCCAGGCTGCATTGGCCGGGCTGGTGCTGGGCAGTTTCACTGCCTTTATGCCGGTAAGGGGGCGGGCAAATTTTTCATAGAACTTCCAGGCCGCTGCCCCGTTGCAGAAAATGGCCTCCACCGGGGCCCGGGCCAGAAGCCCCGCAATATCGTTGGGTACCGGGTCTTCTATGGTCTCATCTCTGGCTCCCACAATGGTGCAATGGGCCAGGGTATCCCACAACGCAAGGCCGCTATTCAGGATCAGGCTCTTCTTCTCCTCAATGGTCGCCGGGCGATCATTGCCGGTGAGCCGGGCCAGAAGGGGCCAAAACCGGTTTTGGGGATGGCCGTAATAAAACCCCTGGGCCCGGCTTTTGGGACTGGGCCAGGTACCCAGAATCAGTGCCCGGGAATCCCTCCCCCACACCGGCTCAAAGCCATAGAATTCCGCCGGGAAATCCGATCTTTCTGCCATGTTTTCCCCTTTATTTCCCGAACAATTCTTCGATCAGCAGTGCCACGCCGTCCTTGTCACAGGCAGGGGCCAGCCGGTCGGCCTGGCATTTGACTTCCTCGTCTCCGTTTTCCATGCAGACTCCCAACCCCGCCAGGCGGATCATGGCCAGGTCGTTCTGGTTATCCCCCACTGCAACCACTTCTTCCGGCTTCATTTCCAGCTTTTCCAACAAGGCCGACAGCCCTACCGCCTTGTCCAGTCCCTGCTGCACCACATCGTACCGCCCCACCGCATAGGGCATGAACTGCAGGCCCAGGTAGCCGTATTTTTCCCGGAACCTCTCCACCCGCTGGAGCGGCATACAGCAGAAGGCGGCCAGCGGCATACTTTTCAGGTGCCGGTCCTGATCCTCCCCGTCTTTCACATGTTCCCCGTGGCCGGTGGCGGTTTGATAGAACTGCCGGATGGTCTCATAGCCCACATAGGCATAGTAGCCATCCTCGAAACAGAAACAGAGGGCATCGTCATAATCTTCGCAGTAATCCACCAAGGCATACATTTCCTCGGGAGTCATGGTGCGGCTGGCCAGCACATTTCCTTTTTGGTCCAGCACCTGAGCGCCGTTGGAGCAGATGGCATAATCCGGTCGGATGCCATTCAGAATTCCTCCGGACATGGCAAAATAAGTACGCCCTGTGGCCACTGCCACGATCACGCCCTTTTTCTGCAGCGCTTTCACCGCTTTTGCCACCCGATCGGTGACCTGGGGGTATCCTTTTCGCATCAGGGTGCCGTCTATATCCAGCACCATCATCTTATAATCCATCGTTCTCTCCTCGCTCTTTTTACAATCCGATCCCCTGCAGGATTAGCCCGATCAACGCGCCCAGCCCCCACAGCTGCGCTGCAATAAACAAATTCTGCCGGAGATTCCGGTTGGTTCGGAACAAAACCGCCAGCCCCACCCCGGCACCGGAGCAGAGCCCCGCCACCGCGCTGCTGAAGGGCAGAGCCCCGGTCAGGTACAGCTGGGTGAGCAATACACTGGCCGCGCAGTTGGGCACCAGCCCGATCAGGGCCGCCGCCAGAGGCCTGAAAGCTCCCATGCCCAGCAGGAAACCGCCAATGGCATCCTCGCCCACCAGGGCCACCACCAAACCAATCCCAAAACTAAACAGCAGAATAAAGAAAAAGATCTGAAGGGTGTGCTGTAGAGCTGCCAGCCAGATATTTTTCTCTTCCCCATGTTCGCCAAAGCAGTCCACTTCCTCTGCTCGACCCTTATACCCACCCCGCAGGGAGGCAGGCAATACCCGGCTCAATACCATATCCAGCAAAAAGCCGGCCGCCAGCGCAAACACCAGCTTAAGCCCCAACAGCGCAAGCAGCTGGGGCCAATACTGGGGCATGCTCAGCAGCATGGGCACCGCCTCGTCGGAGGTGGCCACAAACACCGCCATCAGGGTGCCCAGGCTTATCACCCGGCTGGCATAGAGATTGGCGGCCATGGCAGAAAACCCACACTGGGGCAGGCATCCCAGCACTCCACCGGCCAGAAACCCCCATTTGCCTCCCTGCGCCAGGACTCGCTCGATCCGGGCGCCATGGCTCCGTTCCACCGCCTCAATCAGCCAATAGGCCAGATACAAAAAGGGCAGCATTTTCAGGCTGTCCAGCAGAGCGTCCAACCCTGCTTCCCATAAAAGTTCCATATCACTTACTCGATTTCCCAAAGATTTTCTTTTTATTATACCCGCGCACTGCCCGGCAGACAAGCAAGGCCGCAACAAAAAGAGCGCCCTCCCTGCGGGAAGGCGCTCTGCAAAGGTCAAAGCTTACTGGTTCTTCATCTTGGCGAAGCAGTCGCTGCAGTACACAGGACGATCCTCGCGGGGCTGGAAGGGAACGCGGGCAACCTTGCCGCAGGCGGCGCAGGTAGCCTCGTACATCTGGCGCTCGCCACGGGTAGCGTTCTTGCGGGCGTCACGGCAGGCCTTGCAGCGCTGGGGCTGGTTCTCAAAGCCACGGCTGGCGTAGAACTCCTGCTCGCCGGCGGTGAAAACGAATTCCTGACCGCAGTCTTTGCAAACTAAAGTAATGTCTTCGTACATGCTTGGTATCTCCTCAATGTTTTGAATTTTTGCCCGCGGAAGGATTTCAACCGTCACCTTTGGCTTTCTTTTGGAACCAACGCTCTGAATGTTAAGCTACTGGGGGCATTGTTATATAGTGCGGCCAACCGACCGAACACCTTGACTATCCGGTTTATAAAAAAGACCGGAGTTTGCGGCGTGCCCTGGCAAGGGCGCCTTCCACCGCCTTGGGAGTACAGCCGAGGATCTCGGCGATCTCCCGATAGCTGTCCCCTTTTAAAACCAGGGTCAGCACCTGACGCTCTCTCTCTGAAAGCTGCGAACGAAACCGCGCCTGCCACAACTCCAACTGTTCTTGCTGGATCGCCGCTTCTTCCGGCCCCGGAATCGTCTGCTCCTCACTGAGAGGAACACTGGAATTCAGCGGACCATGCTTTTTGCGGCGGGCCGCCCGCAGTGCCGAAATCTGCGCGTTCTGAATGCAGGAAGCACCGTAGGTCTCGAACTTTACACCCTTTTCCGGCACATAGGTGCCGATTGCATGCATCAGGCCGATCAGGCCCTCCTGCACCAGGTCTTCCGAGTCCAGCCCCTCTGCGGGAAGGCTGTATGCGCCGAAGCGCACCTGGGGCATCATCCGTGAAATAATGCCTGCCAACGCCCTTTCGTCGCCGGCCTTTGCCCGGACGAACTGCTCCGGGGTTATCTGCGCCATGGCTCCACCCCTGACTATCTTCACTGCAATCTACCATATTATACAAACCGAAAGGTTTTTTGTCAATCCTTTTTTATGTTTTTACCATAAAAAGCTTTCCCCAAATTTCTGCTTTTTTCTGCCTGGGGCGGCCCGGCCTTTCAGGCATACGACAAAAATGCATCTTGATTTTCTTCCGATCTTCGTGTATAATTTATTTCTGTTAAACACATCATGCCGGTGTGTTGGAACTGGCAGACGAGACGGACTCAAAATCCGTTGATGGCAACATCGTGTGGGTTCGACCCCCACCACCGGCACCATGGAAAAGCGCGTCAAACCATTTGGTTTGGCGCGCTTTTTTGCACAACACCCATAAGCCATGCATACTTCTATTCTTACAACGCCAAAAATTATCTGTGCTTGGGTCTCATACCTATGCTCAACAAGTCTTCACCGCTTATTGTGCGTCTTAAATTAAGGCTTGCCCCATACAAATTTTGCAATTTGTATCGTTTCTTGCAGCGTTTTTATCGCATACGCTTACCCTGCACAAAAAGTGGCCTTTTGTGGCATACTATCCTTGAACACTATGCCACGGAGGGCTTTATGAATCTGATTCTATCCGACCGGGCGCTGCCTGTACCGGAGGTCTGCCGGGCTTCTTCAGAATTTTTTGATCTTTCCCAAATGAGAATCGCCCACTGCCTGGGTTGCTTTGGCTGCTGGGTCCGCACGCCCGGCCGCTGTGTCATCCGGGATGACGCAGTGCGTATCTATCCCCGCATTGCCCAAGCCGGAAATTGCTGTATGTCAGCCGCATCTGGTGCGGCAGTTATGATCTTCCCATGAAAACCATGCTGGAGCGGGCCATCCCGGTGCAGCAGGCATTCATCCGGCTGTGGCATCGGGAGACGCACCACCTGCAAAGGAATCCCCTGCCTAAACAAGCTCTGATCCTGGGGTACGGGGATATTTCCGACGAAGAACGGGAGATCTTCCGCCAGCTGGTCAGCCGGAATGCCCACAATATGAATTTTGAGGAATACCGGATTGTTTTCACCTCCGAAGAAGAACTGGAAACGATCTTTCAAAAGGAGGCGATTGCACGGGCGAACTCCTGATCCTGAACGGGAGCCCCCGGGCGCCCCGTTCCAATTCCCGCCAATATGCCCTTCTGTTCGCCAAGTCTTATCCCCCAGGCCGTGGAAACCTTCGCCGTGGGGGGCAATGCCGCCCCTGGGAGGTTTGCCGGGCCCTGGAAGACTGTTCCGATCTCTTGCTGGTCTTTCCCCTATACGCTGATGGCCTGCTCTCTCCCCTAAGGGGTTTCCTGCAGGAATTGGAAAAGGACCCGCCTCACAACCGGCCGGTCATCTCCATTCTGATCAACTGCGGTTTTCTGGAACCGGAGCAGAACGATACCGCTATTCGCATCCTTCGCCGGTTTTGCCAGAAGAACGGGTATCCCTTGGGCTCCATCCTGAAAATTGGGGGCGGCGAGGCAATTCTCTCCACCCCATTCCGCTTTCTGGCCAAGCGGAAGATCCGGCAACTGGCCAAATCCATCCATCGGCGCTCCTATGGGACCTTTCAGGTGACCATGCCCCTTTCCAAGCAAATGTTTCTCCGCGCCTCCTCCCGATATTGGGAAAACTGCGGCAAAAGAAACGGCCTTACCAAAGAACAAATGTCCACCCCGCAAATAGAAAACGAATCCCCTCCCCCGCAGTAAAAAGCAGGCGCCCGGCCATCGCACCGGGCGCCTGCTTTTGCTTGAAAATGGCTTTTTACAAAACCAGATAATCCTGCTCCACCAGGGAATGGATCCTCTCCCACATAACCGCCCGTTCCTCACAGGCGTATTTTGCAAATCCCCTTTCCGGATGAAAAGAGAGGACTTTTGCGGGATAAGAAACCCAAAAGCAATATTCTTCCGCTTTGATACCGATACTTTTCCGGGCCATGATGCCTGCACCTCTTTCCTGCGTGGTTGCTTTTCCTTTATTCTGACGATTTTCTCGTTTTTTTACGGCAGGATCAGGAAATTTTATGGCCGGAATTTTTTCTCAGCGGGTGCCTGTACTCTGCACCGCGGCAGTTCGGGGCGCTGAACCGACAAAGTCAGCGCCATACTTTTTGCGCAGGCTGCCGATACACCCGGCACAGGCAGGCAGCAGGAAGGCATCCGCTGCCAGCCAGGCAGCCGGGGCCGCATAGCAGGCGGCGGCATAGCCCCACAGGGGCACGCCCAAAGCCCCCATCAAGGTGCGGGCCACCATCTCAAAAACGCCTGCCACCACTGCCAGGCGGCTGAAGCCCATTCCTTGGATAGAAAAGCGCAGGATATTCACCAGTGCCAGGGGGAAAGCAAACAGAGCCTGTGCCACCACATACCGGCTGCAAAGCCCAATCAGCTCGGTCTGGTCCGGCTTGAGGAAGAGCAGGGACAGCTGCGGAGAAAAAACAGCCAGAAAAGCAAGGGAAACCAGCGCATAGATCAGCCCCAGCAGGCTGCAGGCCTTAACGCCAGCCGAAAGACGTTCCAGCCGACGTGCCCCCACATTCTGCCCGCAATAGGTCGCCATAGCAGAACCCATGGCATCAAAGGGGCAGCAGAAGAACTGGCTCAGTTTGCTGCCGGCTGAAAAAGCAGTCACATAGGTGGTGCCCAGACTGTTTACAAAGGCCTGCAGCACGGCACAGCCAATGGCAGTCACCGAATATTGCAGCCCCATGGGCAGCCCCATGCCGCAGAGTTTCAGGGCCAACCGTCGGCGGAACGCCCACTCCCCCTGTCTCGGTTTCAGGACCGGGTACCGGCGGTAGATAAACACCAGGCTGAGCAGCACCGAAACGCTCTGCGCCAGCACGGTGGCGATACCCGCCCCCATCACACCGGTGTGGAACAGCCAGATAAACGTAATATCCAGCGCCACATTCAAAAGAGACGACAGGGCCAGAAACACCACTGGGGTACGGCTGTCCCCCAGGCTGCGCAGCAGCGAGGCCAGCAGATTGTACAGGCAGGTGGCCGGTATGCCCAGAAAGACAATGAAGAGGTAGTTCCAGGAATCCTGCAGGATGCCCGCCGGCGTATTGGTCCAGATCAGCAGCCGTCGGCAGGCCATGGCCGTAACTACCGCCATAAGAACGGAAAACCCTATGGTCAGCCAAAAAGAATTGGCGGTATACCGGCGCAGCCCCTCTTCATCCCGGGCGCCGAAGCATTGGGCCACCGGGATGGCAAACCCATTGCATACCCCCATACAAAAGCCCAGCACCAGAAAGTTCAGCGAACCGGTGGAACCCACCGCCGCCAGCGCATCCGGCCCCAACAGCTGACCCACGATTACACTATCCACCAGATTATAGAATTGCTGAAAAAGCATTCCCAGAAAAAGTGGGCCGCTGAAGCTCAGGATATGCTTCATGGGGCTGCCGCTGGTCATATTCTTTGTCATTTCCCATCCATCTGCTTTCTCTTTGTAGTTTTACACCGGTTTCCCATTATACGGATTTCTCCCCGCTTGACAAGTCGATAAACCGCACGAAAATGAAGCTCTCTCTGTTTGTAAAACTATGGATTTTGAAATGCCCGCAATCATCTTTTTGCCGTGTCCGGCGGCAAAGATCTATCTATTGCCTTAGCTTTTCCTGCTCGGAATTCCCCACATAGTGACAAATCAAAAGGGCAGCCGTATGGTTTTTCCATACGGCTGCCCTTTGTTTTTTCCAGGCCTTATGATTCGTATGCATTGCCGTCCGCGTCAAAATACACGGCCTGCAGGGTATATTCTTTTTCCGGATTTTCTATGCAAAGGATCTCCATATCCGAAGTATCATACCGCACTGGAGCCTGTTCTTCCCCTGCTATAGTATACCGAATCTCGGCGTATTCCGTATCAGCCCCCTGAAACCAGACCAAGTCGTACCAGCTTTCCCCGGTTTGGAGCCCTGTCACAAGAATCTCACCCTGATCCTGGCTGACAGATGCAGAAAGGGTATATCCCCCTTTCCCGGCGGGCTCAAAAACCGCCAGGCAGGCTTTTCCGTCTTGGCTGGAAGCAGCGCTGATCAAAAAGCCATCCAGCTCTTTTTCCCGGGAAATGGTCCAGCCCCCACCTGCCGAAAGGGATTCGTTCAGGATCTTTTCTCTGTCGGCAAGGGTATCTCCCTTTAGGCCAAAGAATTTCTCAAAGGCAACCAGGCAGACCAGGCCTACAACCAGGATAAATGCCCTGACGGGCCACTGCTTTTGTTTCTTGATCATACGCCCTCCATGCCCGGCTCATCCCGGCGGTTTCGATTCTGTCTGTATTGTACCAGACTGACGCCGGCAAGTCTATCCTGTCTAAAAAAGCGCCCTTCCGCCCTCGCTCCTCGACCGGGTGGACAGCCAGCCTAAAAAAGCATTTTTCCCTTTCCCGCAGACAAAAACCGGCGCCCGGAAGAATCCAGGCGCCGGTTTTTTGCTTGTTTTGACAGCCGATTGCTCTGCTCTTGGGGATGGCTCTTCCCGTTTGTTATATCGGCCCAGGCGCATCCACTGCGCCCCCTTGCAGCAAGTCGACCTCAGCCCTGCTCCCGCTGGCTGTAATGATGGGCTTCTTCCAGCATCATATCCTTTACCTTCATCAGGCGGATCTGGGTGCTGCGCTCGTTTTCATCCAGCTTCATGGTGATGTACCGGATCTTTTCCCGGGTATCGGGGATCATCACATGTTCCAGCGCATTCACCCGACGGCGGGTCTTTTCGATCTCATCCGCCATTAACTCGCAGCTTTTTTCCACCTGCGCCAGGCGCAGAAGGTCAGGCAGAAGGTCGGCCAGGCTTTTCACCGCGTCATCCAGATCGGCGCTGGTAAAAGCAAAGCCATAGGAATAGATGTCGGCCGGGTCAGAGGTGCGGGTCTTGTACTGATAAACCGGGATATCCACGCTCATGACGTTCCGGGTCTCGGTTTCCAGATACACCTCCTGCTTGGGGGCCATCAGGGCAACATCCACCGATTCATCCGGCATGGAAGCCCGGGCCATCACGAAGTTGCGGTTGGCCGCAGCCAGCCCTTCCTCCACTTTTTCCCGCAGGGCTTTGTTTTCCCGCACCAGCTCCAAAAACTGGCGCATCAGCTCATCCCGCTTATCCTTCAGCAGCTTGTGGCCCCGCAGAGCGGTGGTCAGCTTGCGCTTGAGGCGGGTCAATTCCATTCGGGTGGGATTTATCTGTGTGCTGGCCACCAGTCATCCCTCCTCACTGTTTGTCATAGTATTCGTCCAGGAATTTATCCTTGATACGCTTCAATTCGCTTCTGGGCAGGATCCGCAGCAGCTCCCAGCCGATGCTGAGGGTCTCTTCGATATCCCGGTCGGTCTCATAACCCTGGGATACATACCGGTTTTCAAACTCATCGGCAAACTTGGCGTACAGCTTATCCACATCGGTAAGGGCAGCCTCGCCCAGAATGGTCATGAGCTCCTTGGCGTCCTTGCCGCGGGCATAGGCGGCAAAAAGCTGGTTCATGGTATCCGCATGGTCCGCCCGGGTCTTGCCCTCGCCGATGCCCTTATCCTTCAGACGGCTCAGGGAGGGCAGCACATCGATGGGCGGCATGAGGCCTTTGCGGTAGAGCTCACGGCTCAGGATGATCTGCCCCTCGGTGATATAGCCGGTCAGGTCTGGGATGGGGTGAGTCTTGTCGTCCTCGGGCATGGTAAGGATGGGGATCATGGTGATGGAACCGGTCTTGCCCTGCTGGCGGCCGGCCCGCTCGTACAGGCTGGCCAGGTCGGTGTACATATAACCGGGATAACCGCGCCGGCCGGGCACCTCCTTGCGGGCGGCACTGATCTCACGCAGGGCGTCCGCATAGTTGGTGATATCGGTGAGGATGACCAGCACATGCATATTCTTCTCAAAGGCCAGGTACTCGGCAGCGGTCAGGGCCATGCGGGGGGTCGCAATCCGTTCCACCGCAGGGTCGTTGGCCAAGTTGATGAAGATCACCGTGCGGTCGATAGCGCCGGTCTCCTTGAAGGAGTTGATGAAGTAGTTGGCCTCCTCAAAGGTGATGCCCATGGCGGCAAACACCACGGCAAAGGGCTCGTCGGTGCCCCGCACCTTGGCCTGACGGGCGATCTGGGCCGCCAGTTGGGCATGGGGCAGACCGGAAGCGGAAAAGATGGGCAGCTTCTGGCCCCGGACCAGGGTGTTCAGGCCGTCGATGGCCGAAACGCCGGTCTGGATGAATTCCTGGGGATACTGCCGGGCCGCCGGGTTCATGGGCAGGCCGTTGATATCCATCCGCTTTTCGGGCAGGATGGCGGGGCCGCCGTCAATGGGCTGGCCCATACCATCAAACACCCGGCTCATCATGTCCTCGCTGACGCCCATGGACATGGTGCGGCCCAAAAAGCGCACCTTGCTGCTCTCCAGGCTGATGCCGGCGGAAGCCTCAAACAGCTGCACCAGCGCCGTGGTGCCGTCGATCTCCAGCACCTTGCAGCGGCGCTTTTCGCCGTTGGCCAGCTCGATCTCGCCCAATTCATTGTACACCACGTCCTCCACGCCGTGTACCATCATCAGAGGGCCTGCTACCTCCTGAATCGTCCTGTATTCTCTGGGCATCAGTAC
>Ga0129313_1002081_pt1 | contig 11157 bp, 8 predicted proteins | sample O1105metagenome_FD_94436 | JGI IMG/M metagenome (GOLD analysis project Ga0129313, IMG submission 94436) | Orangutan group fecal microbial communities from fecal samples from Wisconsin, USA - O1105 metagenome | ecosystem: Host-associated > Mammals > Digestive system > Large intestine > Fecal... | reverse complement strand
CTAAGCAGGAATTCTTGAATTTTTAGACACCGGCGAGCGCCGGCAAAAGAAAATTAGAAAAAAGAAGTATCTGCTTATGGATGTAGTATATCGTAAAGTTATAGACTATGCAAGGTTTATTTTTGAAATTTTCTCTATCACTCCATTCCAAAAGCCCGTTCCGTAAACTGTACACTTTTCACTGCATCCAGCGCTTCTTCTTTTGTAAAGCAGTCTTTCTTTAACTGCACCAGATAACTGATATCCGAAACACCCTCCTTTGCAAAGTAAGCAGCCCACCACTCCGTCTCTGTATCGCCGTCTTCGGTAAGTTCCATAAACAGGCAGGGCGCCGGCAGGTCACTTATACTTTCCTTTGTCACAGCATATAAATTGTTGTCATTAAAATCAATATCTGTGAGTTTACCATCCGCAAATACCGGAGTATCCCCATGCATCAGCCGGATTTTGCCACAGGGGATTTCTTCATTTTTCGTTTCTTCCGTATCTATTCTGCTGCCGCCGAAGTCCGGCATATACATATCATACGCCCCTACCGCCATTTTCTGCGGGAGTTCCACGGTAAGATAATCCGCAACAGAGACATCCGATATAAGCAGATGGTCTATGTTGCCATTACGGATATCGATGGACAGATAGTCGCTACGTCTTACAAGCCGCACTCCCTCTAATTCTCCCTGTTCCGTTGTATAAATATCCAGTGTATACTCTACGCCGTCATAGGAAAAGGCATAATAAGCAAAACCCTGTTCTGTTTCTTTTCTGTCACTGTAAGCATACAAATCCGTCAGGGACAGGCCTTTTTTCGCGGAAAGCTTTTTTACCTCATCCATGGTGATTTCGTATTGCTCATCCTTATACTGTCCGTCCGTTTTTTCTTCATTGTACCTCTCATTCAGATAAAGCTGCACACGGTTCTGGAGCCGTTCCGCTGCCTCCTGTGCCGAAATGCTACCGTCAAAATAAGGATTCAGTTCCTCCATAATAATCCGGTAAATAGCATATACATTGGCGTCATCCGGCTTGGCATGGTCCCGCATAAAGTAAACCCAGTCTACCATTTCATCCGTGTAAGATATATCAGAAATGTAAAAACTGTTCTTATAGTCCTCCCTCACTGCCTTGGTTACTTTCTTCCGGTATGCATCTTTCAGAACCGGAAATGCTCCCGTCGTTCCACTGGTATAGCCCTCCTGTATCATTTCCGTATTGCCATACATAGCATACCGCTCCTGCTCCCTCTCGGATATAAGAAAACGTAAAAAGGCATCCACTCCTTCTCCATTCCCGGTAGCGGCATTTTTATATAAGGCATCGGTTCTCACATAAATACCGTTTCCGTCTTTACAGGGAAAACCTATCAGGGAAGCCGAACCCTGAAAATAACTGTACATGTCCTTTATGAAAAACAAGTCGAAAATGCCGGCGCTTTGGGCAAATGCTTTCTTGTCCGTATTGTCACTGTCCGCATATTTTTTAGCAAACTCCAGTGCCTTTCGGAATTCTTCCCCGTCTAAATAGCTTTTTCCTTCTTTCCAGTCAATATAAGTAGCATCGTCATTATCGTGCAGTACATAATACACCAGGATATCCACACCGCCCATGTTCTCCTCTATGACGTCGGCATCCGAATTTTCTACCAGTTCCATAAATTCCGGGAGAGTTATGGCTGTCCTGTCCCCTGTTTCCCCCGTGCTGTAAGCAGCAAGAAAGAAGTCGCACTGATAGGGAATCCCATATAAGGTATCCCCTATTTTCTGGTCTTCCAGTACGCCGCTTCCAAACTGTTCCGGGTCTGCAATAAGAGCATCCACGCTTGCCAGATAGCCTTTTTCCACATAATCTTCCGGTGACAGGATAAGTCCGCTGGAAAGCATATCCGGTCCCTTTCCGTTACTCAGTTCTAAATTTACGGCTTGCCGGAAATCCGCACTTTCCTGTCCTTCCTCCGGTACCCGGTAGGTAACATAATATTCCTTATTCTGTCTGTTAAACCGTGCTATCAGCTTTTTCATAGGTAAGGACATGGTATCATCCGCCAGCACAATTTCTTTTTTCCGGGGAAGGGAGTCCTCCCGGTGCATGGTGAGAGCCACCAGCTCCGAATCCATTTTCACTAAAAGCACCAAATCGCCCTGCCCCGTACATTCCATGCTCCATACTTTTTGCAGCAGATAATCATTCTGCACAAAGGCAAATATCTTCTGCAGGGTTCCATCCGTATACTTCCATAAATTCTGGGTATCGGCAAAATAAATACTTCCATCCTCTGCCATAACCGCCTGATATTCTGTTCCAATGCCTTTCAGATTCTCTGCCACCGTTTTCCCATCCGATACCTTCTTAACAACCGGATTTTTCTCCGCATCCAACCCATACCAGCAGACATCCTCCCCTTCTTTCTTTTGCAGGATTCCATAAACCATCCCCGGCACCTCCGTCTCTTTTACCGTTTTGTTCTCGTCATAACAGTACAGACGCAGGTTATTATTATCCGCCAGATACAGTCTTCCTTCCCTGTCCACATATTTATATAAATCAGCATATGCATAAAGAGTTGCATCCTTATCGGTAAGTTCCATGACTAACCGTGAGATTTTTCCTCCGTTTATTTCTGCCAGATAGGATTTATTTTCCTGGAATACCACCTGATACACTTTTTCGTCGAGTCCTCTGCAGGGTGCGGTATGGACAGCTATCCGGTATAACTCCCCCTCATAAGCAGAAGTATGTTCTCCCTGTTTATCCAGGATATTCCAACTCTTAAGCTGCCTGTCATAAATCCCCAGATAGTTTTTCAGATTTTCATAGGTCTGGTCATTTGTATACGTATGATATACAATATATTCTTTTGTCAGAAAAGCACTGTCTCTTTCCCCAAACTCTCCTGTTTCAAGCGGAAATAAATCCAGCGGATTCAGAAAGCTTTCCTCTTCCACCGAATAATAAATCCCCAAGTCCTCCACACCTGCCCGCTGCGGTAATTCCGCACTGCTTCCGTCTCCTTTTCCTCCGCAGCCTGTAAGGAAAGCTAGACTGGCTGTCATAAGCAGAGCCTTTCTTATTAAGTATCCTTTCTTCCTTTTCACGTTAGTTTCCTCCCTCGTATTGCAATCACCTCTCATTAAGGTAAAGTTGTACTCTGTTCTGGAGCCGTTCTGCTGCCTTCTCAGCGGAAACATCTCCTGCAAAATACGGTGTCAGTTCCTCATCCAAAATATCATACAGTGCCGATGCCTTCACGTTTGCCGGATGGGCATTTTCTACTATATAATAGAACTGTTTTATCTGTTCCTCATCTATCGGTTCCTTTTTATGAAAGTTGCCATCTTCATCGGAAACATATAAACTCTTATCCTCTTCCTTTTTCTTCTCAACAATAACATCCAGTGCGGTCCTGTTTACAGGAAACTGGCAACGGTTTCCGGTAAATATCTGTGAAGATGTCCCGTCGGACTCTCTCTCCATTTCTGCATATCTGTCATACCCCGCATACAATACCTGCTCTTCCTCCGAAAGCAGATATCTCAAGAATTCTTTGGCCCCTTCTTTATGCACCGAACCTGCATTCAGATAAAGTTCTTTTCCTGCCAGATAATAGCCGTTCCCCTTGCTTCGCGGATAGCCTATCATAGCGGCTTTGCCATTGAAATTACGGTAAGCATTATCCCATTCTGAAAATTCTTCCATTCTTACAGCCATGGCGAATGCTGTTCCCTTTCCTAAAAGCTCTGCCTCATTATCCCCATATTCCCCCGTATCTGCATACTTCTTTGCAAAGGCAAGAAGTTCCAGAAACGGTTGTTCCGTAAGATGGCTTTCTCCCTTTTCCCAGTCAATAAAAGTAGGATTTTCCTCATCGTACAATCCATAATAATAGACAATGCTAACTCCTCCGAGCCCCGGTTGCAGAATACTTGCTCCGGAATTCTCCACTATATGCATTAATTCCTCTAAGGTAATGCTTTTCTTCCCTTTTACCATGTCCGCATTGTAGGCGGCAAATCTCAGGCTGTATTCATAAGGAATTCCGTAAATTTTTCCGTTGATGTAGCAGCTCTCAAATGCAGCCCGGGTATAGTTCTCCCCTGCAGGTACCAGATCATCCACACATTCTATATAACCGTTTTTTATATAAGGCTCTGCATCAACAACCAGATCACTTCCCAGAATGTCCGGACCTTTTCCCGTAGATACTGCCATCTTGATCTTGTTCTGATACTCTGCATAATCACCATACAAAGGATCCTCTATGTATGTTGTTTCTATATGATACTTGCTGCTTTGTCTGTTAAATCGTGCGATGCTTTTTTCCAACGCTCTCTGCCGTAAAAGAAAAGCTATCGTAATCTCTTCTTTTTCCCGGTCTACGGGGCTGTCCTGTTTTTCAAAGACAAGCAGCACTGTGCTGTTGTCCATTTCCACCAGCATACGAATATCACCGGCATCGGATATTTCCATTCCGTATATTTTATAAAAAGGATAATCGTCGCCTAACGGATAAAGTAATTGCAGCCCCTCTTCATAACGGTAAATCCCATCCTTGTCCGCTATATACAAAGTTCCGTCGGTGGCAAGCGCTGCCGCAAAGCTATTCCCGTTAAGAGCAAGATCTTCCGCCAGCGCCTCCCCCGACAGTAAATCCTTCACGCAAAATTTTCCTCCCGCTCCCGTTCCATACCAGTATACCGGCGTTCCGCTATCCGCCTGCAGGATTCCATAGATGCGCCCCGGCAGACTTATGTCTGTTTTTTCCGACATGGTGCTCTCATATTTCGTCACCTCTAAACTGCCTTCCTGGAAAAAGTACACTCTGTTCTCTTTATCACATGCATTGCTGATATCCTGCAGTTTTTCCACTTCGGAACTGCTGAATTTCTTTCCGTCATAGACTTCTGCAATACTGCCGTTTTCCCATCTCGCGGCAAAACATTCTCCCTCCGCTGTTTTCACAAAACCTTTTGTCTCTCCATTTTCAGTAAAAGAAAACGGTGGAACTACCACTGCATAGGTATTTCCCACGTAACTGACATCTTCCGGGATGTCAGAGTTTTTCCAGGACAGCGGTTTCTCTGCCGTATCCAGTTCCTGCAGATAATATTTTTTCCAGGTCTCCATGAGCTGCCCGTTCCACTGGGATTTTTCACATAGAACCGACCATAAATAAATTTTCCCATTTTTCAGGACATAATCTCCACCCCGGTAATAACTTTCTTCCGTCAGATCCGGCAATGTACTCCATGCATCCGGAATTACAGTTTCCCGATAGGTGTAATAAACAGGATTTTCCGCTGTTAAATCTTCTGTATGCTCCACAGAGGTTTCTTCTGCAATATTACTCTTGTTATCCGTATTTTCCGACATCACTGTTCCCTGTTGTCGGCCACACCCCGCCATCACGAGTACGCATATAAATAGTGTATACAGAAAAATAATTCCACCTTTTTTCATACTTCATTCTCCTTTTTCTGTCTGCTCTCTGTTTTCTTCATAACATTTTTTCATAGCACATGCAACTGTCTGGCACAAGTGACATGATTTGGGCAGAATTAGCATAATTTTAGGCTTTTAATGCAGTGTAAAATCATGCATATTGTTTCTTTCCGGATTTTTATTTTGTAATAGGATAAGCATTTTTTAAGTTCTGGAACTCCTCCGGTTTTGCATAACTGTCAAAAATAAATACAGCTCCTTCCCCGATAGAATTTATTTCTGATTTGTTTGAAAGTGTTACCGTTGCTTTCCCATTTTCAAAAGAGATTTTCATTTCACTTTGGGGTTCCTCCGACTCCTCTATGCTTTGCACTGCCGTCAGAATTCCATTCCGGCATTCTCCCTCAAACCGTGTATAGAGCACATTATCAATGAGAAGTATCCCCTCGTAAGAGCCATCTTCTTTCCTTTTCACCGTCAGGAAGCTTTCATCCTCATTACTGTAGTAATTTCCTGTAATAAAATATTTTCCGTCGGACGAAAGTTCCGGCATGGTAACGGACTCATCCACCGGAAGGGATTTTTGAACCTGTGTAAGCACCTCCCGAACAGAATGCATATCTTCTATATCGATTTGCTGTCCGACAGCCATTTCGGAAAGCCAAGGAAAAATATCATACAAATAGGGGGCTGCCTGGTTGTCCTTAGCAATGGAAATACCATTCTCCATGTAACCTTTCACCGTATCATAAAAGGCAGCCATCCGTTCCACCGGAAATGTTGCTTCCGGCTCTGTCATACCGTCAGTTACCAGATAAAACGATATACTGTCGGCATCATAAGGTACCTCGCTGGCAGTATGTAATAAAGAATTCCCCGCCATTCCAAACACCTTATAGGACAAAGTCACCTCTTTATCACTTTCCTCCATTCGATACCTCATCAGATACACATTGTCTTCTCTTTCTATTACATAATAAGAAATATACTGATTTGAGGTAATATTTGTAGAATTCTCCTGCCAGAACAAAGGATAGAGAGTAAAATCCTTTTCGTCCCCGTTCTTTATCGTATGCCAGATTTCTCTTCTGTCAGCCCACAGACTAAGTTCCACTCCTTCTTTGCCATTCTCCCAAATCTCTTTGCGGTATAAATCCGCATAGATGTCCGTATCCTTGAAATAAGAGCCGGTTGTACCAAATTGAAAAATGGGAATGTTGGCATACACTAACTCATATTCCTCGTTCAAAGCCGGAAATGCTTCTTTTACAGCAATATTTTTTTGTGTTTGAAGAGCTGCCTGTGCAATGCTCCCAACCATCTCTGTTACTTTTTCTGCTTGTTTTTTTACGGGCAGAAGAGTACTCCGCTCCATACTCTTGAACCCCTTACTTGTCAAAACCAATATGCATAAACCAGCCGTTATGGTTCCGGCTACAGCAAGCCATGTCTTTTTATTTCTTTTCATTTGAAATTCTGTATGCTCTTCCCTTTTCCTCATAATCGCACCTTTCAAATTATCCTGCCGTCACTGATAACAATTTTCCGGGAACACATTTCCGCATAGCGCTCCTCATGTGTCACCAGAATAACCGTGATGTTTTCCTTATTTAACCGGATAAAATACTCCATAATTTCATCCGCCATCTGCCTGTCCAGATTTCCGGTGGGTTCGTCCGCCAGTATGATATCCGGGCGGTTTATCAGTGCTCTCGCTATGGCTGCCCGCTGCCTCTGACCGCCCGAAAGCTCTGACGGCAGGTGATGAGCACGCTCCTCCAGGCCCAGAAAGTGTTCGATTTCCCGGAGCCTTTCCTTATCCACTTTCTGGGAGTTAAGCAGCCATGGCATCTGAATGTTTTCCTCCACCGTCAGAATAGGTATCAGATTAAAATCCTGAAAAACATAGCCTATTTTAGTACGCCGCAGTTTTGACAGTTCCCCGTTGTCCAGTTCACAGATATTTATTCCGTCAAAGAAAACCGAACCGGAGGTAGGCGTTTCTATACCGCCTATCAGATTGAGCAGTGTTGTCTTTCCCGAACCGGACTGCCCTGTAATCGCCACCATTTCTCCTTTTTCTATCTGCATGCTGACATTGTTTACCGCATAAATTTCGTTACTGCCCTGTATAAACTTTTTGGTCAAATTCTTTATTTCTATCTGGCTCATCTTGGTTTCTCCGAATTTCTACCTGTAATTTTTTAGCTGTTTCTTTAACTGACGGTACACCGGCAAAACAAAAGCGGAAACCGTCATAATACCGCATATAAGGTAAGTAAGAACAAGTGTAAAGGAAAAAGGAAGTCCCATGCCGGTTGATGCAGTCGTTACACTCACCAGTAAAATGCTGACTACCGGCGGTATCAGTACAGCCGCCATGGCATTTTCAAACCCCTGTCTGATAAATGATGCATAGACCATGTTCTTTGTAGCGCCGATAAGGGATAAAATTCTTGTCGTTTTCCGGCTGTCCCAGATATAACTGCTCAGCCTCATGTAAATAATCAGCATCATAAACAGAAGCAGTACGGCAAACAGGAACATAAGCAAAAGATAAATGCCTTTGTTCATAACCTGTGCTCTTTCCACCTCTTCCTGCCTGTCCAGCAGGGAAATACTTCCCTTCTGAAAGTAATTTTCTATTTTTTCTGCCGTATTTTTGTGTTCTCCCGCATCATGCAGTTTCACCTTAACCAAATCCACATACAAATTATCTGTTCCCGCATTTACGGCAAAAGAGTCCTTTCCGCTTTCCTGCACGCACCCTGTGCTTTCCACATTGTCAAGCCGGTTCAAAAAATCGAGTTCTCCCTGTGTAAAACCTCCGTAGACAGATATCTGCTTGTAAATCCACAGTTCATATTCCTGCGGCTTTTCCATCATGGCAATGTCCAGGGATAAATAGCCAAATAAAAACAGAAAAATCGTCATGACAGGAACCGCCACTGCAATACAGCTTCGGTATTCCCGGTTTGTCCGCTGTTTCCAGATGGCGGTCAGGGATTTTTCTTTCTTCTCCTTCAGAACATGCCCTAACGTTCCTGAAAGAATGAGCCCGAAAACCACAATACACAGAATGGTATGTACCGGTTCTATCTTAAATATAAGCCAGGCAATTCCCTGCCCTTCCTTCACTTCCAGATAAAAGTGAAACAGCAGCTTCATCGTGCCTGCCGCAATCAGGACCGCACTGATGGCAGCGCAGAAAAACAGAACGGCAAATTCCGCAAAATAAAGTCTGTTGATTTGACGATTATCCGCTCCGCAGGAACTTAAGATTGCCATGTCCGACTGAAAACGCCGCAGATGATTTTCATAGGCAGACTTCATAATGCCTGCTGAAACAAACATGATAAACACACTTAAAATTCTTATGATTACCTGTCCGCCCGCTTCCTGTGCGTCATGGGAAATTCCATGGGCGGTATCATAATCATAAGCGGTAATATGCAGCATCGTATTGTCTGCAGTTTTCAGTCTTTTTTGAAGTAAGGAACCAAAATACTGCATCGTTTCCGTATTTTTCCACTGTTCGTCATCCAATATATGCACATAAACCGTACCATCTTTCCAATATGGTTCCGATAATCCTTCGATATTCCGAAAAACTTCCGCATCCTTCTCATCCGCATTTGCTATATGAAAAGTTTCTCCTTTTGCCATACTGATAAGCTGTTGGCTCCATCCGTAACTGCTGCTGTCCAGGTAAATGGAAAACAAAAGCGGCAGAATAAGCGCACACGTAATAATCACATATATGTTCAGATGCCACATGGGTCTGCGCCGAAAAGATTGTTTCAGGTAAAGAAAATAGCTCATGTCTTTCATATCCTTTGCTCTGTGTATTGTTTATTCTTCCACTACTCTCATTCCATCCTGTAATCGGTCGTCAAATAGGGCAACAACCCGTTCCGAACGCAAAATGCCGTCTTTTATGTAAACCATATCGCCGCCCACTTCCTCTGCGTTTTCTGCCACCTCCACGGCTCTCAGAAACACCGCTTCGTAGCTTCCGTAGGGCACCTTTTTTGTTTCCAGTACAAAAACCATACCATCATGAACGGCAGCGGCAGGCAGGGAAAGATACACTTCTTCTGTCGTGACCGGTATTTCTTCTCCGTCAAGCTCTATCACAGGCTCCGTTTCCACACGGCATTCCTGTGGGTAGACCGCCGCTACCTTCATACAGAACAGACCATCTATTTTTTTGTGAAAAAAAGTACCGATAAGCAGCAGTGTAAAGAAAGTAATGGCAGCTATCCTTATCCCTGTTTTTTTCTTTTTCATATCTTCTACCCCTTTAGCCGTCCCATGCCGTCCGACAATTCCTCTTCATAAACCGCGTAAAGCAGCAGAATGGGTATCAGGCAAAGCACTCCGACGGCATACAGCAGTTGTTCCTTTCCCTGTATGTACTCTTCCGCAATAACCGACAGTGGTCGCAGGACATCCTCTTTTACAAAATAAAGCGGTTGTTCCACCATATTAAAGCCCTCCGCAAACATGAACACAAATACAGCAGCCACACTGCCCTTTATCTGGGGCAGCAGGGCATGCCACAGTATTTTACAAAGCGAAGAGGTTTCCAGTCTGGCAGCCTCCACGATTTCCGTCGGTACCGTTTCCACATATTGGTACATCAGATAAAAAGCAAACGGAGAACACAGCATGGGCAGTATCAGTGCAAACGGTGAATTCAGCATACGCATGTCCCGCAAGCCGATATAAGTCGGAAGCAGGGTTGCCTGCAGCGGCATCAGCATAAGAAGCAGAACCAGAAACAGAATTGCTTTTTTTCCTTTTATATTTCCCCATTGCAGCCCGACTGCCGCAAGGAAAGACAAAACGGCTGCTCCGGTTCCTATCGCCGCCGCTATCCCTAACGAGTACCAGTATTTCGGATAAAACCAGAATTCTTCTATTAAAAGCAGGTAAAAATCTTTTATCCGTATTTTCCCGCACATCCAAAGAAACGGCAGAACATATACGGCAGAAAGGAGTATTAAGCAAACACCCTCTGTAACACTCCGCAGGCGTCCTTTTTTGTGTTTTTTATGCATGCTTTTCCTCCCTGCGAAAAACGCCGCTTCCCACTGTCACAAAAACCGCTATTAACAGGACGATGATAACCGATGCGGCAGCCATGAACTGATAATTTAATTTCAGAAATTGATTGTTCATATAATACTGGAGGGTATAACTGTAATCGGGCGGATAATTCTGTCCGTAGTACAGATAGCTCTCCCGGAAGGTTCTGAAGCAGTATACCACGCCCATGACACCCACAAACTGAACGGCTCTTTTCATGAGCGGAAGTGTAATTTTTAAGTGCGTTACCATTTTTCCGGCTCCGTCCATCTGTGCCGCTTCGTAAATTTCATACGGCACGGCCAAATATGCAGCGGTAAGTATAACGATGCCCATTCCCAGGTATTTCCATAAAAACATGACATAGACGGGAACCGGGGTTCCCCTGTCCGGCAGAAATAAAGTAAAGGCAGCCGTGATGCTGACGGACGGCATAAAGAGTGGCAAAAACACCAGCTTTCTGAAATACCGTCCCAATTTACCTGTATTCACCGAAAATATCGTCAAAAGTAGATAAAGTCTATATAATGGTGTAAATTAAAAAAATAAAATAAAAAGAGCCAATAGCTCTACTTTCAGTTAAAATTAATTTACCACACAAAATTTACGAAAGGATAAGAACTATGGCTCAAT
>Ga0129313_1002080_pt1 | contig 11166 bp, 9 predicted proteins | sample O1105metagenome_FD_94436 | JGI IMG/M metagenome (GOLD analysis project Ga0129313, IMG submission 94436) | Orangutan group fecal microbial communities from fecal samples from Wisconsin, USA - O1105 metagenome | ecosystem: Host-associated > Mammals > Digestive system > Large intestine > Fecal... | reverse complement strand
AGCTGCCGTCCTGAAAGCGGATCTGCACGGCGGGGAAGCGCCGGGCCATATGCTCGATCAGCTCCGGCAGCCAGCGGATGGCCACGCTGCTGATGCAGCCCACCGAGACGGTGCCGGATACGCAGCTGCTCAGCTCCCCCGCCTTCTGTATCAGCCGCTCCTGTGCGGTCAGCATGGCGGCGGCGTAGGGCAGCAGCGCCCTGCCGTTCTCCGTCAGGCAGACGCCCATGTGCAGCCGCTGCAAAAGCTGTGTGCCCAAGCTCTGCTCCAGCCGGCGCAGGGCGTGGCTGGCGGCGGACTGGGTGTAGCCCAGCTCCGCGGCGGCGCGGGTGATGTTGCCCAGCTCCGCGGCGCGGGTGAATAGCTTCAGATCGTTGATGTCCATACATCGCTCCTATATCTGCGGGGCGCGGCGGGGAGCCGCGCCGGCTTTGCTGCATTCCTGCGGCGACCCGGCGGCGCTGCGCGGGTCAAATAGTCAAATATTAGTATACACCGGGCTTGCGGCGGACAAAAGACGTGATTTTGGCCAAAAACCCTCTCCCCTGCCCGTCAATATCGACAAAGACGCGGTGTCCCGGTGCAGCGGGGCGGTAGGGCTTGACATTTACCGGGCAAATGTTATAGTGAGAGAACAACTGTATGGGCAGTGATTACGAATATTTGGAGGGTCACATACCATGGAAGCATTTGATATTCTCGTCATCGGCGGCGGCCCCGGCGGCTATTCTCTGGCCATTGCGGCGGCCCGCAAGGGTCTGCAGACAGCGCTCTTTGAAAAGGAGCATCTGGGCGGCACCTGCCTGAACATCGGCTGCATCCCCACCAAGTATCTGGTGGATAAGGCCAGCACCATGCGGAAGCTCCGCGGACTGGTGAAGAAGGAGATCCTCATGGAGACAGGCAGCCTCAACTACCGGCAGGTACAGCAGGGCAAGAACGAGGTCAGCGCCAAGCTGGTCAACGGCGTCGGCTTCCTGTTGAAAAAGAGCGGCGTTACGGTGATCACCGGCGAGGCGATTTTGAAGCCTGATCGGGTGGTGGAATGCGGCGGCGAGGCGTATACCGGCAAGAACGTGGTCATCGCCACGGGCAGCGTGCCCATGATGATCCCCGTTCCCGGTCACGAGTACTGCATCGACTCCACCGGCGCACTGGCGCTGACGGAGCTGCCCGCCAGCATGGTGGTTATGGGCGGCGGCGTCATCGGTCTGGAGCTGGCCTGCGCCTTTGCGGCCTTCGGCACCAAGATCACGGTGGTGGAGATGATGCCGGAGTTGCTGCCCCGGGAGCAGAAGGAGGCGGTGCGCGTCCTGACGCGGGAGATGAAGAAGCTGGGCATCTCCATGAAGACCGGCGCCAAGATGCTGCGCATTGAGAAGACCGGCGAAAAGCTGCGTGCGGTCTACGAGATCAAGGGTGCGGAGGAGGCCGTGGACTGTGAGCAGGTCTTGATGGCTGCCGGCCGCAAAACCAATCTCAGCGGCATCGATGCCGAGACGCTGGGCCTGAAGCTGGACGGCAAGAGGTGCATCGTGGTGGACGACCATATGCGTACCAACCTGCCCGGCGTCTACGCCATCGGCGATGTGGTGGGCGGTTATCAGCTGGCCCATGCCGCCTATGCCGAGGGCGAGGCGGCGCTGGCGGACATCCTGGGCGAGGACAAGCCCTACGGCACCATGCCGGTCCCCGTCTGCACCTACACCCTGCCGGTGCTGGCGTCTGTGGGTCTGACCACCGAGGCTGCCGAGGCCGCCGGCTATGAGCCGGTGCTGGGCGCCTTCGACTACGGCGCCAACGGCATGGCGTTGGCGGAGGGTGCTGTGGGCCGCGTGTTCGTAGTGGCGGACAAGAACACCACCAAGACGCTGGGCGTCTCCATCGTGGGCGAGAACTCCTCCGAGATGATCGCCCTTGCCTCCGCCGCCGTGGCGGAGGGCTGGACCACCGAGCAGTGGGAAAAGACCGTGGTGGCACACCCTTCCCTGTGCGAGATGGTGCGGGAGGCGGCGCTGGCGGCCTTTGGGCGCTCCGTCCACACCGCGTGACCTCCCCGCCGCGCAGAAGCGGCATAAGACATATCGAGCAAAAAAAGATGACGGCTCTTGCCGTCATCTTTTTTTGCCGTATGAGGCTCCACGCTTCAGGGGGGAGAAGCGGCGGCGCGGCGGCGTTATTCGTCGTATTCCGCGTTGGACTCCATTTGCAGCGTATCGAAGCAGTCCCGTACCGCCTGATCCCGTTTGGCGCAGAAACGGCTGTAGAGTGTGTGCGCCGACAGGAACAGAAGCCCGCTGCCGATGGCAAATTTTGCGAGGGTGTGTCCCCTGCGGCGCTTTCCGCCGCAGGTACGCTCGGTCGTTTTCATCGTATATACCTCCGTCAATTTCCGTGCTCCTCCGCCCACAGCTTGTCGGCCTCCGGCTTCCAGCAGGCGGCGTAGGCTTTGCACTTCTCACACAGATGCTCGGCGCTCTCCGGCGCCTCCAGATCGGTGGAGTGCGCGCCGGACTCCGCCACCATCCGGGGCAGCAGCTCAGGGTTTTCCAGCATGGGACAGGGGCGCAGGTGGTTGCCGTTAAAGGGCTGCCCCTTCCGATACAGCCGGAACAGCGGCTGCTGCAGGCACTCCAAGAAGCTCTTGTCCCGGATATTCGCGCCGGAATAGTGGATAAAGACGCAGGGCTCCACGTCGCCCGCGGCATTGATGTGGCAATAGATGCGGCCGCCGGCTACGCAGCCGCCGGCGAACTCGCCGTCGTTCTGGAAGTCGATGCAGTAGAGCTCCTTGCCGCCGGTGATGCCGCGAATTTCCCGGACGCGATCCTCCATATAGGCGCGCTGCTCCGGCGTCAGCAGCAGGTCGGTGGAGGCATTGATGCCCACGGGCATATAGTGGAAGTACCACGCGAACACGCAGCCCTTGCCGATCAGCAGGTCGAGGAATTCGTCGCTGGTGACCACCTTATAGTTCTTGCTGGTGTAGCAGATGGACACGCCGAAGGGGATGCGGTGGCTGTGCATCAGATCCATGGCGTCCAGCGCCTTCTGGAAGTGACCCTGCCCACGACGCCCGTCGTTGGCCTCCTCGAAGCCCTCCACGCTGATGGATACGAAGAAGTTGCCCACCCGCAGCATCTCCTGGCAGAATTCCTCGTCGATGAGGGTGCCGTTGGTGAAGGCGTGGAACGCCATGTCCCGGTGCTTTTCGCACAGGCGGATGATATCCTTCTTCCGCAGCAGCGGCTCGCCGCCGGTAAAGAGGCAGGCGTGGGTACCCAGTGCCTTGGCCTCTGTCAGCACCCGATCCATCTCCTCAAAGGTCAGGCTCTGCTTGTGGCCGTACTCCGCCGCCCAGCAGCCGGTGCAGTGCATATTGCAGGCGGAGGTGGGGTCCATCAGGATGAGCCACGGCACGTTGATGTCGTACTTGGCGGCGTTCTCCTGCGCCGTCTGGTAGCCCCGGAAGCCGCCCTCATAGGCCACATTGGTCAGGAAGGTCTTGAGGATGTAGGGATCGTTCTCCCGGATGAGCCGCTGGGTGTAGTGCGCCCACTTCCCGTCGGGGTTCTCCGCCACCATCCGCAGCGTCTCATAGGACTTGTCGCTCCATGTCCCCTTGTGGATCTTCTGGATCATGTCGATGAGCTGCTGGGCCAGGTCACCCACGTCCTGGGTTTGCCCCTTTTTCAGCATGGAGTCGAGGATCGTCTCAAAGGCCTTACGCTCCGCTGCGTGGGAGATCTTTTCGGTGATACTCATTGGTCCGCCGTCCTTTCTTTTATACAGTCCATAGGTTGTTTTATGTGTTTTTTCCGGTAGAAATGAAACGCGATACAGGAGACCAGCATCTCGGTCAGCTGGATGCCCGCCGCCGTCAGGAACTGAGGGAAACGGATATCCGAGAGGCTCATGCCCATGATGGGGAACAATACGCAGGTGGTCAGAAAGCCCAGCAGACACGCGGGCAGATAGTCCCTGTATCTTACGCCTACCGCGCCCATGTAGGCACTGACCACGTCGGCGGACAGGATGCCCAGCAGCCGGACGATCAGCACGAAGAAGAAGTCGCTGCCGCCCCGCAGCTCCCGGAGCATGGCGGACTTCGGCCAGCGGCGGAGGATATACTGCACCGCCTGACTGCCCAGCTTCCGTCCCAGCCAGTAGGGGAGGCTGACCATCACCGCCGTTCCCGCGAGGTTCACCGCGATGGCCACGGGGAGGGGAAACAGAACGCCGCTGGCGGCGTACAGCAGGCCGCTGTACAGGAAGATGCTCAGGCTCTTGACGGCGAACAGCGCCAACAGGAGCGCGGCGGCCAGCGCCGGGTGCCGGGGCGAGTAGGTGAGGATGCCCTCCAGCGTGAAGTCCTCCCGGTGCAGCAGGCACAGCACGATGATGAGGAGCCACACCGCGCCCAGCAGACACTTTGCCAGCCGCAGCTGCCGCTGCTCCGGCGACGCCTTACCAGACATGGACGTGGGCGGCCTCCGCTTGGGAGGCGGACGGCACAACGCGGGTGAAGGCGGGGTGACGGCCTCTGTCCAGTGCGAACACGGCGGCGTACACCACGGCGCCTGCCGTCTCGATCATCATGTCGCCCATGGTATCGATGAGGCCGATGTCGATATAGCCCTCCAGCGCCACGCCGTTGACGATGACGCTGTCGATCTGGTCGATGCTGCCGATCACGCCCACCGCGTCGCCCAGATCATAGGAGTGGAGGGCGGTAACGAGGGTATCCCGCTGCATATCCGTGCCGAACCAGCGGTCCATGCCGTACTCGTAGAACTCCCACAGCGCGGAGACGGAGATGGAGAACAGCACCGCGAACAGGATACGCAGCCGCCGGTCGTCCTGATAGTCCTTGTTGAGCAGTACAGGGATGTAGGAGCCCAAGACGGCGAATACCACGCCGCCGCTGAAGTGCAGCAGCTTGTCCCAGTGGGCGATGAGGTAGTACAGCTTGTAGATGCGCCCCGACATACCGCCCAGCAGATATAGCATACTGAACACCAGCAGTGCGTTGGACACCCGGTAGCCCCATGTCTCCAGCACATACGGCACCAGTACGCCGATGCCCACCAGCAGACATACCAGCGCGTCGGACAGCGGGCCCATACGCAGGGAGCGCAGCATGGAGAACAGCACGAACAGCTCACAGGCTGCCCAGAACCAGATGCGCCAGCGCGCCTGCTCCGCGTGGATACATTGCTTCACGTTTTGCATAGTGTCACCTCCATACTGTTTGTTTGACTGTCGGCCGCGCCGTTACAGCCGGATCGTAAGGGCAGTCCGCCGCTGTCCGGCAGACCCCGCCTCCCTCCCGACCGGCGGGGCGCTCTGCGGCGTCTGCCGCAGGGTCGCCCGCCGCCATGCATCGGGGGGGCGCTCGGTTCGTCGAAGGGCTGCCACGCGGCGAAACACATCCACCCGCCGGAGGCGCCCGCGGCGACCGGGACTCTGCGTGTACGGCTTTTGATACTACCACCTTAACGAGATTTTGACACAAAAACCATGGATAAACGGGACTGTCTGTCTATTTTTTGGCAGAATTCCGTATATGTACAAATTTGTGCAAAACCGTGTTCTCACGCAAAAAGAGCCGCCCGTGGGGCGGTTCTTGCAGGTCTAAATAGTATGCAGCGGCGTTTTTGGCAGATCGGGGAAAGTGAATAAAAATTACGCACGCCGCCGTCCGGTGAACGATTTTTGTTCACCGCATTTTTTCTGCTTATTGAACAAAATGCGGCGGGGGTGTATGTTTTCGCCATCAAGCAGAAAACATAAAGCCATGAGCTTACAGGAGGTTTTACGATGTATTATTCCAGTGGTAACTATGAAGCGTTTGCCCGTCCCAAGAAGCCGGAGGGCGTAGACAACAAATCCGCCTATATCGTGGGCAGCGGTCTGGCAGCCCTTTCCGCCGCCTGCTATCTGGTGCGCGACGGTCAGATGAAAGGCGAGCACGTCCACATTCTGGAGAAGGGCGAGCTGCCCGGCGGCGCCTGCGACGGCTACAAGTTCGAGAATCTGGGCTATGTGATGCGCGGCGGCCGGGAGATGGACAACCATTTCGAGGTCATGTGGGATCTATTCCGCTCTATCCCCTCCATTGAAACGGAGGGCGTCAGCGTGCTGGACGAGTACTACTGGCTCAACAAGGAGGATCCCAACTACTCCCTGTGCCGCGCCACGGAGAAGCGCGGACAGGACGCCCACACCGACGGCAAGTTCAGTATCTCCGACAAGGGCGCTATGGAGATCATGAAGCTGTTCTTCACCCCCAACGAGGACTTGCAGGACAAGAAGATCACAGACTTCTTCGACGACGAGGTGCTCTCCTCCAACTTCTGGCTGTACTGGCGCACCATGTTCGCCTTTGAGAACTGGCACAGCGCCCTGGAGATGAAGCTCTATATCCAGCGGTATATCCACCACATCGGCGGCCTGCCCGATTTCACCGCCCTGCGCTTCACCAAGTACAACCAGTATGAGTCTATGATCCTGCCCATGGTGAAGTATCTGGAGAGCCACGGCGTGCAGTTCCACTACGGCGTGCAGGTGTGCAACGTGGAATTTGACTGCACCGATCCCACCCGCAAGCTGGCCAAGCGCATCGACGTGCTGCGCGGCGGCGAGAAGGACGCCATCGACCTGACGGAGAACGATCTGGTGTTCATCACCAACGGCGGCTGCGTGGAGAACTCCTCCGTGGGCAGCCAGAACAAGCCCGCCGCCTACAACACCGAGCTGCGGGAGGGCGGCGGCTGGGATATGTGGCGCAAGATCGCCGCGCAGGACCCCGACTTCGGCCATCCTGACAAGTTCTGCCACGACCCGGAGAAGACCAACTGGATGAGCGCCACCGTGGAGACGCTGGATCAGCGCATCATCCCCTATATCAAGAACATCTGCAAGCGTGACCCCTTCACCGGCCATGTGGTCACCGGCGGCATCGTCACCGTAAAGGACTCCTCCTGGCTGATGAGCTGGACTATCAACCGCCAGCCCCAGTTCCGCGACCAGCCCAAGGATCACTGCCTGGTGTGGGTGTATTCCCTTTTCACCGACAAGCCCGGCGACTTCGTGAAGAAGCCCATGCGGGAGTGCACCGGCAAGGAGATCTGCATGGAGTGGCTGTACCACATCGGCGTGCCGGAGGAGCAGATCGAGGACATGGCGGCCAACAGCGCCAACACCGTGCCGGTGATGATGCCCTATATCGACGCATTCTTCATGCCCCGCGCCTACGGCGACCGGCCCAAGGTCGTGCCGGACGGCAGTGTGAACTTTGCCTTCCTCGGTCAGTTTGCCGAGACGCCCCGCGACACCATTTTTACCACCGAGTATTCCATGCGTACCGGCATGGAGGCCGTGTATACCCTGCTGAACGTGGATCGCGGCGTGCCGGAGGTCTGGGGCAGCGTGTACGATGTGCGCGACCTGCTGAACGCCACGGTAAAGCTCCGGGACGGCAAGAAGGTCACCGACATGGATCTGAGCTTCGGTGAAAAGATGGTCCTGAAGAAGGCCCTCAGCAAGATCGACGGCACCGATGTGGAAAAGCTGCTGAAGCAGTACGGCGTCATCTGATGCCGCGCCCCGCGATGGCAAAACAATAAAAGAGGCGCGCCGGTTTTGACCGGCGCGCCTCTTTTCAGCGAAAGGAATGTTTTCAGCGCTTACTGCTGGGAGGCCAGCGCAATGGCCTGCTGGATGTGGTCGCAGAAGTTCTCCCGTCCCACCTTGTCCACAAAGCCGGCGTGCTCCATCACGTGCATGGGCTGCTCGTTGACGTGGGAGAAGATGACCCGCACGCCCTTCTTGGCGCACTCGCCGTACAGCGCCTCCAGCGCGTTGAGGGCGGTGACGTCCAGCGCATTGACCATGTGCATACGGATGACGAGGCAGCGGGTAAACTCCTTGACGGTGATCTCGCCGATGTGGTCGGCCATGCCGAAGAACAACGGCCCGCGGATCTCGTACACACGGACGTGCAGCGGCACCTCGGTGAGCTGATCCTCCGGCATATCCTTGTACTTCCAGCCGCGCACCTCCGTCTCGTCGCTCATGCGCTTCATGAACAGCAGCGCCGCCAGCAGCATACCCACCTCGATGGCCACCACCAGATCGAAGATGACCGTCAGCGAAAAGGTCAGCACCAGCACCAGAATATCGCTCTTGGGGGCGCACTTGCAGAGGCGCACAAAGGGACGCCACTGGCACATATTATACGCCACGCTGAACAGGATGGCGGCGATGCAGGGCATGGGGATGAGGGCCGCGTAGGGCATCAGCACCACCAGCACCAGTACCAGCACGGCGGCGTGGATCATGCCCGCCACGGGGGTGCGGCCGCCGGACTTGATGTTGGCGGCGGTACGGGCGATAGCGCCGGTGGCGGGGATGCCGCCGAACAGCGCCGAGCCCACGTTGCCGATGCCCTGTGCGATCAGCTCCGTGTTGGAGTTGTGGTGGGAGGCCACCATGCCGTCCGCCACCACGCAGGATAAAAGGCTCTCAATGGCGGCTAAGATGGCGATGGTGAAGGCGCTGGGCAGCATGGCCTGTACGGTGTCAAAGGAGAAGTCCGGCAGGGTGAAGGAGGGCAGCTTGTTGGAGATGGTGTAGAGGTCGCCGATGGTGTTCACCGGCAGGTTCAGGAGCTTCACCATGGCGATGCCCACCAGCACGGCGATGAGGCTGCCGGGGATGAGCTTGTTGATGCGGGGCCAGATGAGGAGTACGGCCAGGCACACCGCGCCCACCAGCGCCGCCCAGGGGTTGACGGTGTCCAGATTGCGGAAGAAGCAGGCGGCCTTTTCCATGGTCTCAATGGGCTTTTCCGGGTAGCTCACGCCGAAAAAGTCCTTCCACTGGCCGATGAAGATGGTCACAGCGATACCGGCGGTAAAGCCGGTGGTGATGGTGTAGGGGATGAAGCGGATCAGGCTGCCCAGCTTCAAAACGCCCATCAGGATCAGGATGATGCCTGCCATGACGGTGGCGAGGGCCAGCCCGCCCATACCGTTTTCCGCCACGATGCCTGCTACGATGGTGGCAAAGGCGGCGGTGGGGCCGGCGATCTGCACACGGCTGCCGCCGAAGAAGGAGATCAGAAAGCCCGCGATAATGGCGGTGTAGATGCCCTGCTCCGGGCCGACGCCGCTGGCCAGCGCCAGCGCGATGGAAAGGGGCAGTGCGATGATGGCCACGATGACGCCCGATACCGCGTCCTTGGCGAACTGCTTGCCGGAATAGGACTGCAAGCAGTCAAACAGCGCGGGGGCGAATACTTTCTTGTGCATAAGGTACCTCTCTCGTCCTTTTTTGCCGCGACGCGGCCTTACCATCATAGCGCTTTACCACCGCCGCTGCGTTGAGCTTGGGGATCAGCTTGATGAGCAGCCGCTCGAACATCCCAAGGGGGGAGAACACAAAGCCCATGGGGAACTTCGTGTGGGGCGCCATGGCCTCGAACATCCCACGTACCTCCGGGTGGAGCCGCCGGATGTACGGTTTCTTCTCGTCCGCCTCTGCGATAAAGGCCGCCATACGCATGACGGGGGTCTTGTGTCCCCCCTCCAGTCCCGCGTGACCCGGCAGGTTTTTGGCGATGAGCCGCGCCGTGCATCTCCTCTTTTCGTGGACGGCCATCATGGCGCACTTGCAGTCGATCCCCGCCATGGGCGGGTCGATGACCGCGCCGCCCTCGTCGATGATCCAGTCGAACCGCAGGTCGTTCTTCCGGAAATACTCCAGCGCCAGGGGCGCTCCGTTGCCGCCGATCTCCTCGCTGCAGGAGGAGAACAGATACACGTTGACGGGGAAGACGAAGCCCGCCTCCAGCAGTTCCTCGATGGCGGTGAACTCCGCGAACAGCGGCGTCTTGGTGTCCACCGTGCCGCGCCCCCAGAGTTTGCCGTCCCTGCTATCGCCGCCGAAGGGCGGCTCCTGCCAATCCCCTGCGGCGTCCACCACATCGTGGTGGGACATCACTATGACATTCCGGGTGGCATCCGTACCCGCCAGCTTGTACAGGTAGGCGTCGTCGCCCAGTATGGTCAGCTCCGCCCGTTCCGTCGTCAGGGGGAACAGCTCCGCAATGACCTGCCGCAGCTTCAGGAACTCCGCCGGCTCAAAGCCGTCCTTTTTGGATACTGTCCGGCAGCGGATCATCTCCGCCAGACGCGCTGCGTAGCGGAGGTCTCTCGCCTCCAACGAGGCGTTCAGGGTGTCTGTCACTGTGCCTGGCCTCCCTTCTCGCTTCCCGCGATCACGGCGAGCACCTCGCTCTCCCGGTAGCGCAGGAGCACGAAAATGGCGAGGATGCAGAAAACGGCGCCGGCCACGGCGGTCAGCTTCAGGCCGAGCACGCCCACGTTCTCCCCTGCCGCCGCGCCGAAGATGCCCTCCTGATTGACGCCGGTGGTAACGGTGTCGTACTGGATGATATCCGCCATCATGGCGCCGGGCAGCACGTTCAGCACCGCGAAGTAGTAGCCCCACATGAAGGCGGCGATCCACGCGGCGTTGAGGCCGCTCACCCGGTTCAGCGGCACGAAGAAGATCAGCAGGGCGCACAGGCCGAAGGGGATGGCCGCCTTTTTCATCAGGGGGATGCGCCGGCCGTCCTTGTGCCGGCTCTTGTCAGAGCCGGCGGCGATCAGCGGGGCTGTCACCGCGTCGATGATGTGACCCACCGCCTTGATCATGCCGATGATGGTCAGCACGCCCAGCACCAGCCGTCCCTGCGGGATGAGGTCGGGGATACCAGATGCCTTGGAGGGCTGGTAGAAATAGATGAGATAGTTATTCAGCATGGTCGTAAAAAGGCCCACCGCAAATTGCGGAAGGCACAGCCTTACGATGAGGGAGGTGTCGACTTTTCTCATTTCTCCCCCTGCTTGCTGTCTTTGATGTAGCGCAGCGCGCAGATATCGTCGCCCTTTGCGCTACCACATCCCGGACAAGGCGCTGTCCGGCGAGGCGTTCAGCAAGCTCCTCAACTACGACTGGCCCGGCAACCTGCGGGAGGCTGAACACCAATGTGTATATCAAGCGCGACGACCTGACCGGTATCGGTCTGGGCGGCAACAAGGTGCGTAAGCTGGAGTTCCTGCTGGCGGACGCCAAGCGCAAGGGCGCGGAGGTGGTGTT
>Ga0129313_1002077_pt1 | contig 11189 bp, 6 predicted proteins | sample O1105metagenome_FD_94436 | JGI IMG/M metagenome (GOLD analysis project Ga0129313, IMG submission 94436) | Orangutan group fecal microbial communities from fecal samples from Wisconsin, USA - O1105 metagenome | ecosystem: Host-associated > Mammals > Digestive system > Large intestine > Fecal... | reverse complement strand
GAGGGCGCTCCGCTCATAAAATGGCGGTCCGAAAATGCTTTGTGTGCAAGCACCCACGCATTTCGACCGCCATTTTATGGCTGAACTGGGGTTAAAAATCAAACAAGCTCAGCTGGTTAGATTCGGGAAGGTCTCCCAGAAGGCCAAGTTCTGCCATCAAATCCACAATTGTCTTGGAAACTTTGGTGCGCTCCCTGAAGTCGTCCTTGGACAGGAAAGGACCGTCCTTGGCCGCTTCCACGATAGCGTCCGCCGCTTTTTCACCGAGTCCGTCGATACTGCTTAGGGAGGGCATCAGCTTACCGTCCACAATCTGGAAAGACCTGGACTGAGCTCTGAAAATATCGATAGGCTCAAATTCAAAGCCTCGCGCGTACATTTCCTGCACCACTCTCATATCGCCGTAGGCAAGTTCTTCCTTATTGGAGAGGGGCTGTGCTCCCGCCTCCTTGTTGGATGCCGCGTCCATTCTGCGCTTGTACTCCTTCATGATGGCTTCCAGATGTGCCTGTCCCTGGCACATCTGTTCGTAGGAAAAGGCTTTTGCGCGGATACTGAAGAACGCGCCGTAATAAGCCAGCGGATAATGAATCTTGCAGTAAGCGATTCTCCACGCCATCATAACGTAGGCCGCCGCATGAGCCTTGGGGAACATGTACTCAATCTTCTCGCAGGACTTAATGTACCAATCGGGCACGTCATGAGCAACCATGTCCTCCTTCCACTCCTTCCACTGGTCGGGATTAATCTTCTTTTTCGCCACGGTACCTTTTCGCACCGCCTCCATAATTTTAAAGGATTTTTCCGGTTCTACTCCCTTGTTAATCAGATAGGTCATAATATCGTCACGGGTACACACACAGGTGGAAATAGTAGCAGTACCCTCACGAATCAAATCCTGTGCATTGCCCACCCACACGTTGGTGCCGTGGGACAGACCGGATATCCGCACCAAATCCGAAAAGCTCTGGGGTTGTGCCTCAATTACCATGTTCATGGCGAAGTCCGTGCCAAACTCAGGTATACCGAGACACCCCAGCTTTGTTCCCCCAATCTGCTCCGGCGTAATACCCAGCGCATCCGTGTTTTGGAACAGACTCATGACATCTTTACCGTCCAGGGGAATGGTCAGGGGATCTCTTCCCGTCAAATCCTGCAGCATACGTATCATGGTTGGATCATCGTGTCCCAGAATGTCCAGCTTCAGCAGGTTGTGGTCGATGGAGTGATAATCAAAGTGTGTGGTTATGGTATCCGTGGTCATATCATTGGCAGGATGCTGCACCGGGGTGAAGGAGTTGATGTCCTGCCCCAAAGGAAGCACCACAATACCGCCGGGGTGCTGTCCTGTACTCCTGCGCACGCCGGTACAACCCACCACAATCCGGTCAATCTCACTGTTCCGCTTGTGCTTTCCCCTTTCCTCGAAATAATTCTTCACATAACCGAAGGCGGTTTTGTCCGCCAGGGTTGCAATGGTTCCGGCGCGGAAAGTCTGCCCCGCACCGAAGATAACCTCCGTATATTTATGAGCCTTGGATTGATACTCTCCCGAAAAGTTCAGGTCGATATCCGGCTCCTTGTCTCCCTTAAAGCCCAGGAAGGTCTCAAAAGGAATGTCAAAGCCCTCCTTGTGCAGAGGTTCCCCGCAGTTCGGACAGACCTTGTCCGGCATATCAATACCCGCCGTACCGGCGTAAGCCTTAACCTCCTCGCTGTCAAAGTCCACGTAATGACACTTACTGCAATAATAGTGGGGGCTTAGGGGGTTAATCTCCGTTATTCCGGACATGGTAGCCACAAAGGAGCTTCCCACGGAACCTCGGGAGCCAACCAGATACCCGTCCTCCACCGATTTCCACACCAGCTTCTGAGCGATGATGTACATCACGGCAAAGCCGTTTTTGATGATGGAATTCAACTCCTTCTCCAAACGCTTTTCCACGATTTCCGGCAAATCCGGTCCGTAAATTTCATGGGCTCTGTCGTAACAGATTTTCGTCAGGGTCTTGTCGCTGTCCGGAATGACAGGAGGACATTTGTCGGGGCGCACCGGTGCAATGGTCTCGCACATGTCCGCAATCATGTTGGTATTCTTCACCACGATTTCATAAGCCTTATCGCTTCCCAGATAGGAGAATTCCTCCAGCATCTCGTCGGTGGTATGTAAGAACAGGGGGGCCTGGTCGTCGGCGTCATCAAAGCCCTTGCCCGCCATGATAATCCGGCGGTATATCTCATCCTCCGGGTCCAGAAAATGTACGTCGCAGGTAGCCACCACCGGCTTGTGAAACTGTTCTCCCAGTTTCACGATTTTCCGGTTCATATTCTGAATATCCTCAATGGAATTAATGCTCCGTATCTTCTCCGAAGCAATCATAAACTTGTTGTTGCCGCAGGGCTGAATTTCCAGATAATCATAAAAATTCACCAAACGGGCAATCTGCATGTCACTCTGCCCGTCCAGCAGGGCGCGGTACAGCTCTCCCGCCTCACAGGCGCTGCCCAAAATCAACCCCTCCCTGTATTTCATAACAAGGCTCTTGGGAATCCGGGGGTGTCTGTTAAAATAAGTCAAATGAGACTGTGACACCAGCCTGTACAGGTTGATTCGTCCCAGATCATTCTTGGCAAGAATGATGGCATGGTAGGAAGGAAGCTTCCTCACCAGTTCCACACTGTCCGCTCCCATCTCATTCACCTGCGCCAACGTAAAAATATTCTGCTCCGCCAGCATCTTGATAAACTTCACAAATATCCAGGCGGTACACTCCGCATCGTCCACCGCCCTGTGGTGATTCTCCAGAGAAATATCCAGCGTCTTTGCCACGGCATCCAGTGTATGCTTGGCCTGATTCGGCAGAAGCACTCTGGCAATACCCACCGTGTCTACATAGGTATACTCCGTAGGCAGCCCAAGACGTCTGCTGTTCTCCATGATAAAACTCATGTCAAAGTTTGCGTTGTGAGCCACCAGTACGCAACCCTCGCAGAATTCCAGGAACTTGGGCAGCACCTCCTCAATCAGGGGCGCCTCCATCACCATGTCGTCCCGGATGCCTGTCAGCTTCTCGATTTCAAAAGGGATGGGTACCTGGGGATTGATAAAAGTGGAAAACCGGTCCACCACCTCGCCGCTGCAGACCTTCACCGCACCGATTTCGATAATGCGGTTGTTGACGGGAGAAAAACCTGTAGTCTCGATATCGAACACCACAAAGTCTTCCTCCAACGTCTGCCCCTTATCTCCGGTGACGATTTCCTTCAAATCGTCCACCAGATATGCTTCCACCCCGTAAAGGATTTTAAAGAAGTCCTGTTTATCCGGGTTTGCTTCTCCCGCCTCAGCCCGCTTACCCTTCTCCGCTTTCCACAAATCATCCCAGACATGGTTAGCGTCAGTAAAGCCCTGTACCACGCCGTGATCTGTGATGGCGATGGCTCTGTGTCCCCACTTGTAGGCGCGCTTCACGATATCCTTAGCTTCCGAAACGCCGTCCATATCGCTCATTTTGGTATGGCAATGAAGCTCCACACGCTTGTGGGGAGCCGTATCCATTCTGACGGTAGTAAAGTCGGCAATCTTCTTGATTCCGTAGATAGTGCCGATAGTCAAATCATGGTCAAATTTGTCCAGATTAACCACACCCTTGATTTTCACAAAGGTACCCGGTTTCAATCCTCCCATCAATTCCTTTACAAACTCATTTCTGGCAAAAAGCTTTACGCCGATAGTATCCGTAAAATCCGTTACATCAAACATGACAATGGTTTTTTCATTCTTGATTTCACGGCTGTCCAGCTTCAGAATCTTTCCCCGGATAGTCACCTCGCCCATCTCACCGATTATATCCTCGATGTGCAGAGCCTCGTCCTCAAAATCCTTGCCGTATATCACATCGGGATTATCGGACTGTTTTAGGGTTTTGGTATAATCACCGCCCCTCCTGAACTCTCCTCTGCTCTTTCTGAATTCTCCGCCCTGGAAGGTCTTGCCGCTCTGGAAGGTCTTGCCGCCCTGTCCGGGCGCCGTCACTGCTCCCTTTGCGGCCGATTCTCCTGTCCTTGCTTCTCCTGCTTTTATGTCTCCTGCTTTTGCATCACCCGACTCCTGAGGTGTCTCCGCAGCATCCCGATACCCCCGGACACTGTCTTCTCCATGTCCCTTTTCCTTCACGGTACGGCGATAGATTTCATTCACCTTCATCTGAATCTTCAGTTCATCATCCTCGGCAAACTTTCCCGTCTGTGCTTCTCTGTATTCTACAGTCACGGCACACTGCAAGCCGCATCGCTCCACCAGAATTTTTTCCAGTACGCGAACCAGCTCCGCCTCCTTGCTTCGGTTTAAGACGGTATCCTCCACGGTCAGGGTCATCTTCCCCTGCTCCGGGTAAGCAATTTCCGCCGTCCGAAAGGCATTGTATTCAATATGGCTGTAGTCCTTCAATTCCTCCAGTATGCTTTCCCGGTATATTTCCATCAGGTTTTCCGGTGTATACTGGGAGGACAGTTCAAAACGCTCATGTATCTTTACGGAAATCGCCACATTCGGAAAAAGCTGCATTTTGATTTCCGCCTCCGTCTTCCGGATATCCTCCTTCAGAATGAGCCTTGTGCTGAAAAGATAAACATGCAAAACATCCTTCCGCTTTGTGGTTGACACTCTCTCCACCGAGGACTGCTCCAGCTTATCGTGGAGCGGATTATTTATTTGTAATGTAGGAAAAACCTCAAAGAAAGGCTTTGTCATTTATTCTTCACCCGTCCAGTTGTCCAATTCTTCTTTCAGTGCGGAAAGCAGCTGCTCCTCCGGTATCTTGCGGATAATCTCACCCTTTTTGATGAGCAGACCCTCGCCGATGCCTCCGGCTACGCCCAAATCCGCCTCCCTGGCTTCCCCGGGACCGTTGACTGCACATCCCATCACAGCCACCTTGATATCCAGGGGATAATCCTCTACCAGCTTCTCCACCTTTGTGGCAAGCCCAATCAAATCAATCTGCGTTCTGCCGCAGGTAGGGCAGGATACCACCTCAATTCCGCCCTTTCTCAATCCCAGTGTTCTCAAAATCAGCTTTGCTGACTTAATCTCTTCCACGGGATTCCCCGTAAGAGACACACGTATTGTGTCCCCGATTCCCTGATTCAGAATCAGGGCTAAGCCGATGGCTGACTTGATATTGCCGCTCTGCACCGTACCCGACTCCGTAATACCCACATGCAACGGGTAATCGGTCTTATCAGCCAGCAGTTCATGAGCTTTCACACACATGAGAACATCCGAGGACTTGATGCTGATGACAAGGTTACGGTAATCAAACTCCTCAATCATGCGCACCTTGTCCAACGCGCTCTCCACAATTCCTTCCGCTGTCACACCGCCGTATTTTTCCACCAGGTTTTTCTCCAGGGAACCGCTGTTGACCCCGACGCGGATGGGAATATTTCTCTCCTTTGCCGCGTCCACCACCGCCTTCACCTTCTCTGCGCTGCCGATGTTTCCGGGGTTGATACGAATCTTGTCTGCACCGTTCTCCATGGCGGCAATCGCCATCCGATAATCAAAATGAATATCCGCCACCAGCGGAATATGAATCTGTTTCTTTATCTCACCGATTGCCCTTGCTGCCGCCTCTGTGGGAACGGTGCAACGGATAATTTCGCAGCCCGCCCTCTCCAGTTCCAATATCTGGGCAACGGTGGCTTTCACATCCTCCGTCTTTGTATTTGTCATGGACTGTATCAATATGGGATTTCCACCCCCGATTTTTCTGTCGCCAATCTGTACCAAACGTGTATGCTCTCTGTACATAAACCTCTCCCCTTTTATTACCCTCACTTCTGTCATCAAATCTGCAATCATCGGGATGCTATGATAATCATATCCTTTTCTTTCGGAATGCGCAAGGTATAATTATGGTAACAGTTCCGCCTGCAGCTTCACTATCACCCTTTCCTGCAGAACTGCCCGGGACTGACCTGCAATGCCAGATTTTCCATGCACAGCCTGATTAGCTGCAAGGGAATCTGTGCATCCCTGTATTTTTTCGGAAGACGTTCCCGGATTTGCTCCGGACCGGCAGGAGAGAAATCTAACGCATTATAAATTGCCAAAAGTTCCGGTTCTCCCGTCAACATTTTTTCATCTTCCCCGGAAACTTCCATGGAAAGCCCCTGTGTTTTCTCCCCTCTTGCCCAATCTTCGCAGGTTGTGTATCGTCTTTCCGCAATTTTTTTCAGTTCCTCCATAAATTCATCCGTGTCTAACAGTATTCCGGCCCCCAGCTTAATCAGCCGATTACATCCAACGCTTAAACTGTCCGTTATCCTGCCCGGTACGACATAAACCTCTCTGCCCTGCTCCAGCGCCATGTCCACGGTGATGAGTGTCCCGCTCTTCTCCCTGGCCTCCACCACGATAACAGCGTCCGCCAACCCGCTGACGATACGGTTTCTGGCCGGAAAATGCCGGGCGATGGCCGGCGTCCCCTTTGGATATTCCGATAGGATACCCCCCGCCGCCTTCAACTTCTCATACAGTCTTCTGTTCCCTGCGGGATAACACACATCCACACCGCTTCCCAGAACCGCGAAAGACCTGCCGCCTGCATCCACAGCCGCCTCCTGCGCAATTCCGTCGATTCCTCTTGCCATACCGCTGATTACCTGTATTCCGTTTCGTCCAAAGACGTTGCCCAGATGGGCAGCCACATACTTTCCGTACTCCGAACAATCTCTTGCACCTATCACCGCCACAGAGGGCATCTGTTCTCCGGGCAGGCTCCCGAGCACATACAATTCTTCCGGCGGTTTCGGAATTTCTTTCAGCCTCCGCGGATAGTCCTTTTCCTCTTTCCTGAACACTCTGATTTCTTTCTCTTCCAATCTGATCCTCTCACCTCCAATAATCCGGGGACGGCCTGTAGAAAGAAGCCTCCAGCAGATGCGTTCTGCTCAACTTTTCCTCTCCGGCAAGGTCGGCCACGGTTCTCGCCACCTTCAGTATCCTGTGATACGCTCTTGCACTGAGCTTCAGGGAGTGATACATCTGCTCCATAAACTCCTGTTCCTCCCTGCCCAGCGGGCAATACCTGTCTATATCCGCCCCTCGGATGTCCGCATTGAAACGACAGTCTGTTCCCTCAAAACGTCTTGTCTGAATCTCTCTCGCTCTCATGACTCTCGTCCTGATATCCCCGCTGCTCTCCGATTTTTTCTTTCTGTTCAACCCGGATATATCCACCGCCTGCAATTCCACGCAAAGATCAATTCTGTCCAAAATAGGCCCGGACACTCTGCCCATATACTTTTTTATCTGAGACTCCGTGCATCGGCAGCGGTTTCTGTCCGGGTAATATCCGCAGGGACAGGGATTCATGGCACAGACCAGCATAAAGTCGCTGGGATAGTTTACATTTCCGCCTGCTCTTGCAATAGAAACCTCCCGCTCCTCCAACGGCTGTCGGAGAGAATCCAATGCACTCCTCTGAAACTCGGGAAGCTCGTCCAAAAACAATACCCCTCTGTGAGCCAGGGAAATCATGCCGGGACGGGGATTGGAGCACCCCCCGATTAGCGCCGCCTGAGATATGGTATGATGTGGGCTGCGGAAAGGTCTCATTTTCACCAGAGGCTTTCCCTCCTCCAGCATTCCCGCCACACTGGCAACAGAAGTTACCTCCAAGCTCTCCTCCAGTGTCAGCGGAGGCAGGATTCCCGGTATACGCCCGGCGATCATGGATTTCCCCGCTCCCGGCGGCCCCACCATCAAAAGATTATGGAAGCCGGCTGCCGCAATCTCTGCCGCTCTTTTTGCAGTTTCCTGTCCACACACCTCCTCAAAATCCGCAGTCTCTCCGGCTCCGCTGTCCTGAAACAACTCATCTGTATCCACCCATTCCCGGGGAAGAATCTCTTCACGCTTCCGAAGATCTCTCTCCGAAAGAAACGCAAATACCTCCCTGATATGCGCCGCACCGCGCACCTGTATTCCCGGGATTACGGCGCCTTCCACTGCATTTGCCCCGGGGACAATACATTGGGAAATTCCTTTCTCTGCCGCCTCCCGCACAATTGGCAGGACTCCCCGAACCTTTTTTATCTCACCGTCCAGCCCCAGTTCACCCAAAAACAGAATTCCTTCTGTGGCCCCGGCTTCAAAATAGTCCATAGCCTCCAGGATTCCCACAGCAATTGGCAGGTCAAAAGCACTGCCCTCCTTTTTTCTGTCCGCCGGAGACAGATTTACCGTGATTCTCTTAGGCGGTAAATTCAACCCCGCATTTTTCAGTGCCACCGACACCCTCTCCCTGGACTCTTTTACTTCACCGCTCAGAGAACCCACCATAGAAAAACCGGGCAATCCCTGAGCTACATCTGTCTCCACAGAGACAAGATAAGCCGACACTCCCTGTAGAGCGCCTGAAATAACAGTACTGTACATAGCTACCTCGCATATTGGAATTTTTTTGATAGGTATATCGAAATCCCGGGGCAGCCGCGGCGGAATGCCGTGAATCGGCAGCCTCAGGACTTGAAATCAGATATTTAATCGGTAAAGTTTTCACTCAGCGGAGCTTTAATTCCATATTATCAGGGTCCTGTGCAAACTGAATTGCATTTTCCCTGTCTATCTTTCCGTCATAATACAGTTGGCTGATTGCTTCATCCATTGTAATCATGCCCAGCTTTCTGTTGGTCTGCATCACACTGGAAAGCTGATGGGATTTACCTTCCCGAATCAGATTGCGCACCGCATGATTTGCATGCATCACCTCAAAAGCGGCGATTCTTCCCTTCCCGTCCGCTGTGGGAATCAGCTGCTGTGAAATCACAGCCTCCAGCACATTGGCCAGCTGTACTCTGATTTGCTGCTGTTGGTGCGGCGGGAACACGTCAATGACACGGTCGACGGTGCTGGCAGCTCCGATGGTATGCAACGTTGACAGCACAAGATGTCCTGTCTCCGCAGCTGTAATCGCAACGCTGATGGTCTCGAAATCACGCATCTCTCCAACCAGAATTACGTCCGGGTCCTCACGGAGCGCTGCTCTCAGCGCATTTGCGTAGTTTTCACTGTCAAGCCCGATTTCACGCTGGTTTACCATGGACATCTTATGCTGATGCAGATATTCAATGGGGTCTTCCAGAGTGATGACGTGGGCATCTCTGTTATTGTTTATCTTGTCAATGATAGCTGCCAGTGTTGTGGACTTTCCGCTTCCGGTAGGACCGGTGACAAGCACCAGCCCTCTCTTTCGCTGGTACAAATCAATAACTGACTCAGGTACTCCCAGTTCTTCCGGTGTGGGAACCTTTGTACCCACAAGGCGGAACGCAATGGCTACACTGCCACGTTGCTTATATGCGTTGACACGATAACGTCCGCAGTTGGGAATGGAGAATGAGAAATCGTACTCTCCCTTCTCCTCAAATTTTTCTCTCTGGCGCTCCGACATGACACCAAGCAAAATATCCAGCGTGTCGGCAGGCAGCATTTTGGAATAATTCATGGTAATTAAATCACCATTCACCCTCATCTTTGGAGGGATTCCCACAGTCAGATGTACATCACTGGCTCCGGCCTCCTTCGCTGTGCGCAGTATTTCTTCAATGGTCGGCATTTCTTTTCTCTTCTTTCCGTATGATTTTTATTTTAATCTAAAACTTGTTTCAGTGTATCCATGTCCATGACACATCTGTTGTCCAAAGTTTTCATCATGTCAACGATACAGATATCCGAATTGCCCGGCAGGGACAAATCCAGAACACTGTTATCTCCGAAGGTGAGCACTGTAGGGCGGAGGATATCTCCGGGATTCTCCGTCAGTACAAGGGCTTTTTCTCCCGTATTCAATTCCACACTGACACCCGGGAAGAGAATATTGACAGATTTTATCAGTGCCTCCACAACCTTCCCGTCATAAATCTCCGGACACTCCGCAAACTCCTGAATTGCTTTCACCTCGGACTCCGACTTTCCCTGAAGATTCATGGCAGTCAGTTCATCATATCTGTTTGCCACCAGAAGAATTTTTGCCCCCGTCACCATCTTCCCTGCAAACGTGGGCTGCCGGTCCGTCTGTCTTTCATGCATTGCCTTGAGTGCCTGCGCACAGATTCTCTTGATGGCAATGCCGTCCCTAAGCGAATTTTCCAGGATATCCAGCCCCGAAAGCTGCTCATAATATATCTTAATCTTGTTTTCTTCGGATTCTTCCTTTGAAAAAAGCAGTTCTTTGGGCAGCCGCAATTTACCGATATCATGCACAACAGCTGCAATCACCGTCTGTAACTGTTCCTCCAGCCTGATATTCATAACATGAGTAATCATGGCACAGAGAATGGCCGTATTCAGACAATGTATGCTGACGAAGTCTTCCTTGCTTCTCAGATTCTGATAAAAACTAATTTTTCCGTCCAAATGCCCGTATTTCTTTATAATCATGGAGGCAATGGTCTCCATTCTGCTCTGTTTCCCGGTAGCCAGCATTTTTTCCAGTTCCTCACCAATAGAAAAACCGGTCATAATCTGAAAACGCTCAAACTCCAGGTCTTCCTCCGACATGGGCGGAAGCGGCTCCGCAGGCTCCAAAACATAAACCCCAAGCAGACCGAAATTTTTGACACTGTCAATTGTTTGCATCGACAACCGGGAATCCCGTTCAAACAGCAACACACCCTTTTTGTTGTATATAGGTCGTGCCAGTCTCATTCCCGTCTTCAAGTTTTCCGTTTCCACAAACTTCATTGGTATCTCCCCTTTTCTCCTGCCCTTTATTCATTATATAAATAATCTTCATAAATGGCAAACAGAAATTTTACTAATCCTGTTCAAATTTCCGTCTTAGCTTTTGCAATGCCTTCTTTTCGATTCGGGACACATAGCTGCGTGAAATCCCCAGAGCTGTTCCCGTCTCATTCTGGGTAGCCTCACGCCTTCCGTTTAAGCCGTACCGCATGGTCAGAATTTCTTTTTCTCTGGGTGTCAGGCTTTCCTCCATCAGACCGAAAAGCCTCCTGATGTTACCGGAAAGTTCCATATTTTCCAAAATATCCGGCTGCTGCTGTTCTATCACATCCATCAGATGTATCTCGTTTCCCTCTTTGTCCTGTCCTATGGGTTCAAAGAGGGAAACCTCCCTGGATGTCTTTTTCTTTCCCCTGAGCATCATCAACAGCTCATT
>Ga0129313_1002075_pt1 | contig 11195 bp, 4 predicted proteins | sample O1105metagenome_FD_94436 | JGI IMG/M metagenome (GOLD analysis project Ga0129313, IMG submission 94436) | Orangutan group fecal microbial communities from fecal samples from Wisconsin, USA - O1105 metagenome | ecosystem: Host-associated > Mammals > Digestive system > Large intestine > Fecal... | reverse complement strand
TTTTCATGTTCGGCGTATCACCCGTATCCTGTTCCTGATGGACTGCCTGTTGTGACAGGACACCGTTTTCTACACATTGGCACGCTCGCTCCTGAAACCTCCTCTCCGGAGGTCATGGCCTGCTTCCCCTGCGCTGTATCTGATACGGACGCTCATTTTGTTTTCAAAGTACAGTAAGACTGGTAAACGCTTGCCAGCCTTTCACAAGGGACAACGCGCAGTTATTCCCTGTGAAGGACAGGCAAATCTGTTTAGCTCAATTCAAACCGGTTCTGAATTTCTTTTATCAGCTTGAACTGGAGTTCCTGATACAAGTCCTCATCATAGCAGACATAGATTTTCCCGCTAGCATCGTACAGTTCGAACTTGCACAGTTCCAGCATATATCCCTTGTAGTAATTCAAAATGGTTTGAATCGCACTCTCATCGCCTTTCTTTGCGTTCAAAATGGTATCCACAGAGATACGGCGTATCATGGCGCGCCTATGCTTTGCCTTGTTTTTCAAGTAAATCCCTCATTTCCTTTAATGCTTTGGTTCTGGCGGCTTGTATCGTACTCCGCACAACATGGAACCGCTCTCCGATTTGCTGATCTGTCCAATCCAGAAAGTACGCCAGAAGAATGATCTGCCGTTTGCGTCCGGAAAGGCTATGTAACGCTTGTGCCAGCGCGTCATTCTCAATGGCGATAGACCGTTCTAAATCATCGAAGAAATATTTTTCCGCTGGACTGATTGGGTCGATATGAATCGGCTCTAGCGAATGATTGTCCGGCAATTCCGAAAACAAGACCTCGTTTTTTCCACGCCGTTGCTTGGCTCGATACCAGTCTCTTGCAAAATTTCTCAAAACGGTTTTGCAGAAGCTATCAAATTTACCCTCGATACGGCGAATATCTTCCTCTGTCCACGGCATAGTATTCACCCCTTTCCTGCGTTCAGCGCTTGATTGGAAGGGGATACTCTTTTGTCCTGATGCTGACTAATACGATTTGAAAAAACAAAATGCCAATTTGACCGAAAAAATTTCTATATTTCTCGATTAAGGGCAAAAAAGGCACCGGACAGAATATGTCCGATGCCCATAGACCAAGAGAGGAGCGAGGGCGACTGCCCTCACTCCTCTTTGGGTTTGGCTTACTTAGCCAGATTAACGATATAGCGCTGGATCATGCAGGCCGCCTGTGCGCGGGTCGCATTGCCCTTCGGCATCAGGGTGCTGTTGTCAGTACCGCTGATGATCTCAAGGCCGTTTGCCCACTGCATGGCAGTCTTGGCATAACCTCTGATCTCACCAACATCGGTGAAACCGTTCAGGGTGTTGTTTTCGCCCATGCTGGTATCCTTGCCCTGCAGTTTGGCAAAGCGATACAGCATTGCGGCGAACTGCTCACGGGTGATGGAATCATCCGGGCCGAACTTGCCCTCACCGTAGCCGGAGGCTACGCCCACGCTAGTCGCCCAGCGAACGGCCTCGCCATACCAGGAACCTTCCAGAATATCCGTAAAGTTCATGGAGTAGTTGACCGTGGGGCTACCCGCGATGCGCCACAGGATCGTGACGATCTGCGCGCGGGAGATCTTGTCGTTCGGGCCGAACATTCCGTTACCGTAGCCGCACATCAGTCCATTGTCGATGCAGTAGTGTACACCGTTGTGATACCACGCATTTGCAAAGGCATCACCGAAGGGCGCGATTGGGCAGTTCTTGTCGCGCTTGCAACCGACGTAAGCCGTGTTGCCGGTACCGCCTGCGGAAATGCTGCCGCCATTGGTGCCGCCGGGCGTTGTCGTGCCGGAGCCACCGCCACCGCCGCTGGAGGAGCCACCGCCACCGCCGCCGGAGGAGCCACCGCCACCAGGATTGCTACCGCCGGAGCCAGAAATGTAGACTGTTACTACACAGACTGCCTGGTAGCCGCCCTCTGCGGTAGTCACAACAATACGCGTGGTGCCGTTTGCTACTGCGGTCACCGTTCCATCAGCATCCACCGTAGCAACAGCGGGATTGTCACTGACATAGCTAACATTTTGATTCGTACCTATCACCGTCGAAATAACGTGGAAGGAGTCACCCGCTTTGGTCAGGGTCTTGCTTGTGGGGGAGATGCGTAGACCGGTCACGGGTTTCGGGTCGTCAGGGATTACAACGCCGCCAGGATTTTGCGGGTCAATAATACCCCAGTTGTGAGTCACGCCAGTTGCACCGGTCAGGGTGTAGTTACTCGCCTTAGTACCTCCCAGGGTCATAGCCTTGGCTACATAAGCGCCCTTATCGGTCTTTGCGTTGTCCTGATAGGTCGCAACGGCTACATCATCGCCATTCGCCTTATTTGTGATGTTGGCGGTGGTGGTCTTCTCGGTACCGTCATAGTTAAAGCTGGTACCTGTCCATGCCAGAGCGACTGGCTTTTGCATGACCTTCAGTTTGGAATTCGCCGTATCAATGCTGAAACTGTAGTTTGCCGCATTGAGGCCATCGGTACCGATAAAGGTAATGAGATATTCGCCCACATCGCCATACCGGGTATATGTTGTCTGTGCCCTTACTCTGTCTCTGCCATTGAGTATGGATTCGGTATCGCCTGCAGCCAAACCACTATAAATTACAGTCAGGGTTGGCACAGCATCACCATAGGTGATGGTTTGAGTTGCTTTTACTGTGATGACTTTCTGTGTAATCTTCACGGTAGCCCCGCTGCTGGTCAGGGTGCGATTGACGCCCTGCTCATCGCGTCCCTTCACCACGCAGGTATATGTGCCGCTGTCCGCCACATTCTTAACATAATAGTCCTTGAATGTGGCCCCAGGGATAGCCTTGCCGTCTTTATACCATTCGTAGGTCAGGGCGGTCAGTCCATTTTTGTTGACAGAGACGCTCAGCGCATGACTGTTGCCGTCATATACCGCATGGTAGCCGGTAGCTGTGATCACATAGTCCGTCAGTGAGATCCATCTGGCGTACAAGGTGTGGTCGGTGGATCTTACGGCAGTTGTCTCAAACACACGGGAAGACTCCGTGTAGCTCGGATCGGTATACCAGCCGCCGAAATAGTAATCCTTACCGATACCGGAGGGCATGAAAGGTTCAGGCAACGCACCATAAGCATCGCCACTGTCGTAGACACGGCTGCTTGCGGCGTTCAGTGTACCCCCCTGCGCATCCAGCGTTACCGTGACAGTGCTTCTGGAACTCCACATGGCGTAGAGGGTCAGGGTGCCACCTTCGCTGATGCCATCAGGTCGACCATTGATTGTACTGTTCAGAGCGTAGGTTGCTCCACTTCCGTCAGGCTTGGTGTTCCAGCTCGTCAATCGGTTGGAACCATTGCTCATACCCGCACCGCTATCAAGACGGTTGGTGCCGTCGCTGTACATATTGTACGGACCGCAGCTTCCGGTGCCACCGTTGGCGTCATAGCTGATGTACCACATTCCTGCAGATGCAGGCAGGCCGGTAAGCACCAAATGGGTGTCCTCGGTAATGAGGAAGGAACCTTTGCCGCTTCCGTCCAGCGTCAGCGCTGCACCGTTGGCCAGTACGCGGATGGTGGACAGATCAGCAGCCGTGACCGTAAAGTTAACGGTGCTACCCTCAATATATTCTGCAGGGTCATTCAGGCCGCTGATGGTGCCCAGACCATTATCCGTAGTAGTGACGGTGTATTTTATCTCCCTCCATTTAGCAGTCAGCATGTGGTCTGTGTCGCTCTGAAGTCTGGTATTGCCGTCTACCTGAGTTTCAGAACCACTGCCGCCGTAATACCAACCATCAAAGATGTAATGCTCCCTGGTGGGTGTAGGAAGATTGGGATAATAGCCGCCGGGCTTACATTCCAAGTTGGACGCAGCTCTGGTGAGCAGGGATCCACCGTCCGGATTCAGTGTCACGTTGACGGTACTCTTTTGCCAGACGGGATACAGGGTTAGAGTATTGTTGGCAGCGATGCCGGCAGGCGCACCGTTTAGTACTTCATTCAGCTTGAAGTCAGGTGTTGTGGCTCCAGCCGTTTTGCTCCAGCCGATGAGGGTATGCTGATCCTTCTGCAGTGCCGTACCGGAGGCGAGTGCGCCCAGATTGTTCAGGGGCAGTTTCTGATTCTCAACAGTTCCGCTTTCGTCGGTCACGTAGGAAACTGTGTAGGTGTCGCCCGCAGGCACGTCCGGGGTGTTTTCATCCGCAATTTCCACCAAATACACCGTGGTATTCTCGGTGATGTTAAAGGAATAAGCGCCGTTCACCTCAGTTAGGTGGGTGCTGTTTGCCATAACTTTGATGGTTTTACCTGCGGCAGGGGCCACGGTGAAGCTGATCTGGGTACCGGAGATATACTTTGCAGCATCGGTTATGCCGCTGATGGTGCCCAGGCCGGAGTTTTTGACGGAGAGAGTCACCCGCTCATCCGTCCACCGGGCGGTCAGGGTCATCTCTGCCTCCTCGGGGACGGTGCTGGTGGCATAGACACGCTTGCCGTCGTCCAGATACCAGCCGTCAAAGCGCCAGCCTATCCGGGTGGGCTCTGGTAGCTGGCCGTATGCCGCGCCGTGGGTGTAGGTCACGCTTCCATCATAGCCCTCAGGCATGGTTCCGCTTTTCGGATCAAAGGTTATCGTGCAGGTATTGCTCTGCCACACAGCGTACAATTTCAGGTTGTCGCCGTTGCCGATGCCGGCGGGTGCAGCGGTTAGGACCTGTCCAAGATGATATTCAGCCACTGTGGCAGTACGGTCAGTACTCCAGCCCAACAGAATATAGCCCTGCCGGCTGATGCTTTTTCCGTAGGACAGCACATTGACCCCCTCCAGCCGGAAGGTCTCGTTGACCACGCCGCCCACGCCGCCGTTGGCGTCATAGCTGACGGTGTAGACCGGGGTCTTCTGTTCCACGGAAATCAGATAGAGGACGGTGTCCTCTTTGATTTGGAAGGAATAGCTCTGCTTGCCGTCCGCACTCGTGCTATAATTCAGCGGCTTGCCGTTGGCAACCGCTTCCACGGTCTTTCCGGCCGCAGGTGTCACAGTAAAGCTGACCGTGGAGCCATAAGAGTACTTTCCATCTATATCCGCTGCAGAGGTTTCCGCAATCGCTCCCAGAGCCTCGTTCGCCCGCACCTCCAGGTCGAAGCTCAGCCGAGTCCAATGGGCATGCAAGGTGTGGTCTTTCGTATCGGTCACCTCAGTGTACCGGTCTTTCCGGACGCCGCCGACCTCTTCGGTGTACCAGCCGTCGAAGCGGTAGCCCTCCTTAACCAAGGTGGGTAGAGCCTCATAGGTACCGCCTACGGTAACATACAGGGTGCCGGGATTCCCCTCAGCCTGCTGTGCATCGGATAGTGTCACTGTGATCTTCTCACGCTCCCAGACGGCGTAGAGATTCACCACAGTGTTAGGGATGTCGCTCAGGGCAGCGATAGGAAGATAGCCCAAGTTATAGTCGGCAGAGCCAGCGGATGCGGTACTCCAACCCACCAGTGTCCAGCCGGGGCGGGTGAATACTTTGCCCAGCAGCGCCGAAGGATTACCGGAGGACTGCTCCTGCTCAATAGCCGGCTGCCCGCTGCCATTGGAGTTGTAGACGATCTTGTACACCACACCGCTGTCGCCGTTGGACAGCAAGGTGATGGTCGTGTCGCCGGTGACGGTATAGCTTATGGTCATCTCGCTCTTGTCGGCATTGGCGGTCATCGCCACCTGACTACCGTTGATGAGTGGGATAATGGAATCGGTGGTGTAGCCGGGCAGCGGTCGGGCGGTGACGGTCAATACATCGCCATAGGTCAGGGGAGCGCCACTGCTCAGTTCCACACCGCCCCGCGTGACCGTGATAGAGCCTACGCCGTTATCGTAGGTGGAGAGGGTGTGACCAACCGCCTGCCATACGGCGTACAGCGTCAGCGACGCATTTTTGTCGTAGCTGGCACCGGCAGCGTACTCGGCCTGCGCAGCATCAGCGGTAGTGCTCCAGCCTAGGAAGTTATAGCCCGCCCGAGAGGGAATCGTCTCGCTGAGCTTCAGTTCCACGCCTTCAGCCTTGACTTGGTTATCAGGCATACCGTTGACCAGATCCGTAGTATTTGTCTGATAGGTGACCGTATAGGCACCATAAGCCCGCCACACGGCGAACAGGGTCACGTTTTCCGCCCCCATGGTGAAGGAATTGGTCCCGCCCTGGGTGTAATCGGGGGCCGACGCATTGACATCGGTGGACCAGCCCAGGAACTCATAGCCGGGGCGCTGGGGAATGACATCAAATTTAACATCGACCTTGTTCCCCGCAATATAACCGGTATTATCTACCGGCGCGCCAGAACCGCCATTACCGTTGTAGGTGACGGTGAAGGTCTCCAGATCCTTGAACACCGCGTAGAGGTTGATGGTGGCACCGTCGGTGGTGGTGATGCCATTGGTGAAGGACTTCTGATCCTCATAGACTACATAGCTGCTGTCGGGGTAAGAGGACCAGCCCGCCAGATAGCGATTATTGTCCCGCTCCTGCTTGTAGGCTGCGGCAAAAGTGCTGTCGGAATTCGCCAGCACATCGCCGGAGGGCAAAGAAAAATCTTTCTCATAGGACATATTTTCCAGAGAAAAGTAGTTGATCTGGGTCTCGCCATTAAAGAGGTGAATGCTGTAAGAGATTGGCTCCCACTTGGCGTAGACCGTTACCTCATCCTTCTCCACATCCCAGCTCGTAACCTTAGGAGTCAGAGTTTCATCATAATATTGGCGGCCTGTGCCGTCGGCCTTTTCGTAGTAACCCTTGAAGGTATAACCGTCCCAAGTGGGAGCGGTCAGGTTAGCAGTCAGAGCCTCGCCGTAGGTGACATACACAAAGCCGATGTTGCCGCCGTGGCTGCCGCCGTTGGCATCCAGGTTCACCTTGGTCACCCGCGTGTCCCACTTGGCGTAGAGTTCAATTACACCGTCCTGTGTGCTGGTCAGATTCTTGACAGTCGCACCATTCTTGTAGAGGATATCTCCGGTGGATTCAGACGCCCAGCCCACAACGGATTTTCCGGTTTGGGTAAAGGCGTCGTCCGCTACCTTTAAATCCTCTTCCGAATCATAGGTAAAGGTTTGGGTGACCGAATCTGCGCCGGCGGCGCTACTATTGTTTTTATAAAACTTTACCGTGTAGGAGATGGGGCTCCACTTGGCGGTGAGGACCACATCGGAGGTACCGATGGTGATGGTCCCTCCCACATCATTACCGCCGTCATCCATCCAACCGTCGAAGGTGTAGCCGGTCTTGGTGGGTCTGGGGGTTGTCTTGACCGTGGCCGACTGCCCCTCGGTATAGACATTCACATCCACCGGCATACCGGAGCCGCCGTCGGGGTCGTAAGCCACCACATAGCCCACCTGGGTGGTGACCAGGACGGTGCTGTCGGACCTGATCTCAAAGCTGTACCGGCCATCAGGTCCCTTCTCCAGTTTCCTGCCGTTGGCATAGATAAACACGTCGCCTTCGCCACCGCTGACCGTGAAGGATACCGTGGAGCCGCAGTCGTAGCTGTCCTCCACGCCGTCGACGGTTACCTCATCTGGTTTTTCCACCGTGACAGTATACTGTTTGGGTGTCCACTTGGCGTAGAGAACCACATCCTCATCCGGCATAGGAAAGGAAGCGCCGCTATTGTAGTGATCGCCGGTACCGTCCTGTTTTGTGTTCCAGCCGGCAAAGGTATAGCCGTCGCGCTGAGGAGTGCTGCTGGTCAGAGTGTGTTGTGAGCCTACCTGAGGATAAGCAGTCGGGACATAAGTCGGGAAACTACCGCCGTTGGTGTGGTAGGTCAGGGAGGGATTCTGCTTCCACACAGCGTAGAGCATATAACCCTGCTGCACGTCGGAAATGACCGCGCTGAGCGCATAAATACCGCTGTCTCCCGGCCGGGCATTGGGGTCGGTACTCCAGCCTGCGAAGGTACAGCCGTCCCGGGTAGGCTCCTTGCCGGAAAGCGTATAGTCGTTGTGGATATACACCTGACCGCTGGCGGGCTCGCCCTTACCGCCGTTGGCACTGTAGGAGATGGTGAATTTCTCGTTCTCCTTCCATGCGGCGTAAAGATAGGCCGTGGCTCCATCGGTGTCTGTCAGACCCACCTGATAATTCTTGCCTGCATAATACATGGCCCAGTCCTGCTGATCGTAGATGTTCCAGCCGATAAAGGTGTGGTTTTCCTTGAGCAGGTCATGAGGGATGGCATTTTCCGCCAATGGTTTCAGGTCGCCCCAAGTTACATTTCGCTGCCAATCCACATGACGCGCGCCATAATCGTCATCCAGATTGCTCATGTACTCAATGTCATATTTCAAAGGCTCCCAATAGGCATAGAGCGTGAGGCTGCTCGTCACCATGGCAGGCTTCAGAGCATTGGCGGGCGCACCGTTCTGGTCATAATACTGCGTCGCGCCGCCGTGCTCGCTGAGCTTGCCGGGCTTGATCTCCTTATCGTAGTAGCCCATGAAGTTGTAACCGGTGCGTTGGGGCTTTGCTACGTTAGTGCCCTCGTCCGCACCGTAGACCACATAGGCGTTAGTGCTGCCGCCATAACCGCCCAGATCGTCCAGTCCGATAGACCGATAGGCTACCGGGGGTGTTACAGTTTCCGCTCCGGTGCTGCCGTAGCTACCGTTTACCTTGGCTGTGGTGGTCACGTTGCTTCTGCCGCTGCTGCCCTTGCTGCCTTGGCTGCCGCCGGAGCCGCCCTGGCCTCCTTGCTCACGTCCTTCTACTTGGTCATCCTTTTTGTTGCCGGCGTGAGAAAGGGCATCTCCCGTATATTTCGATTCAGGAGTGGTTCCTCCGCTCGTACCGCCGTTGCCGGCATGGCCGGATTGCCCGGGATCTTTGTCGCCCATGTTTTTCGGTTCGTTTGCGGTGCCGTTTTTATCGGTGGAGTATTCGATACCGCCACCGCCGCCACCGCCGCCACCGCCGCCGCCGGGCGCGCCGCCGCCGATAGCATCCGCTGAGATGGTCGGATAGCCGCGGCCGCCACCGGGACCGGCCTGGCCAACGCAGAAGGTGGTGTGGTTGTAATCCTTACTGCCACCCACATCAAAGCGGACAAAATAGGGTACGGAAGACAGGTAATCATCTTTATCATATTTTGCGTAGACATTGTTGCTACACATCGATGTTTTCGTTGTGATATAAGACCCGCCCGAGCCGCCGGAAGAAGCGTTTGTCCCTGCTGTGGCATTGACGGTGACCTTGCCCACGATGTACAGCGTACCCATGGAGCCGCCTGCGCTGCCTGCGCTGCCGCTGCCGCCGTTTTTCGGTGCTGTATCTGTGGTTTTCCATTCACCTTTTTTATCCTCGTTACCCTTGATCGTGGTGTAGATACCGGAACCGCCGCTGCCGCCGTTTCCGCCGGTACCGCCGATGCCGCCAATGCCCGCGCCGGCACCGCCGGCACCGGTGCCGCCATTTCCGCCGTTGCCGCCCTCAAATTTAACCCAGTGCTGCGCATTACTTTTTTCGCGGTCTCTTGATTTCATAGTGAATTTCGCCGCCCCGGAACCGGAACCACTTCCCGCACTGCCGCCACTGCCGCCATACGCATTCAGGGTGCCGCCGCCGGTGATGGTCAGGGTGGAGTTGGAAGGGATCTCAATGCCAGCACCACCACCGGTCTGACCGGAACCAGCACCGCCTCTTACAGTCAACGTCACACCAGGCGCGATGTATAGTACCGCACTGGCTCCAGGGGCCACTTTTAGGCCGCTTTGACCGACAGAGGTATTGGTAAGAGTTGTGTTCGCCATAATTTTATAAATGTAGTTATCATACAACGTCATACCGGGGGGCATTGCTCCACCATTGGTGATCGTTACGATCTTCGGGTCATTGCCTGCCGCTGCCGCCGTCATGGTCATAGCCGGGAACATCCCTAAAACCATGCATAGTGACAGCAGCAAAGACAGCGCCTTACTTGCCGTTCTTCGTGTCATGTTCAATTCTCCTTTTTAGTTATCGTCAAAATTCGTGGTCTTTTCCTTTTCAAAAAAACATCCTTTCTTTTTCAAAATGAGCTGTCCCATTGTTCTGCATCCTCCATCGTTTTTTTCAGCGCATCGGCAGTGACCGGCGTGATGAGATAGCCGTCCACTTCCAACTGCTCAGCCTCTTGCCGGAATTCACCGTTGTGCCAGAGAATGAACACACGCAGTGCAGGATACCTTGACCGCATATTCTCCGCAAGCTCCAGCCCGGTCAGGGGGCCCATCCGTGCGACGGCATACAGCGCGTCAACGGGATGATAGAACGAATACTGATGGGCGTACAGCGGGTCGCAGAAGCACTCAACGGAGGAACCCGGCGGTGTACTCTTTCTGATTTCCGCCGACAGGCGCATCAGCTTTTCGGGGTTCGGGTCTACTGCAATGATCTTCATGTTGGTATCACCTGATTTCTATCCCTCGCTTTCTGATTTGGTCGATTTTATGATACAGGAGCAAGCGTCCACGCAGCGTCCACAAGGGCAAAAAAAGAACCCGGTCGAAAAACCAGGTTCTTTGAAGCAAATATTGATCGGAAAGGGGTCAATCTTCCAGTGTAGCCAGCGTCATCTCCGCCCACGAATACTGGCTCATATACTCGCCCTATATACTGAAAGCAATTTGCGAGTAGGAAATATCTATTCCTCTTTGATCCGCTGGCATCGTATCGCCACACGCTCCCGGCCTCCCGCGGTGCAGGTAAACAGGGTCAAGTCCCATTCGCCGGAGGTCATTTCCTCCACCGCGTCCCCCGGAAGCTGCTCCACCAGCGTCACCGAATAAGAGAAACAAAGCCCCTCGGCATCCGTAAACATCACACTATCCCCAGTTTGCAGACTTTTCAGACTGCCAAAGTGCCTGCGGTAGTTGTGTCCTGCTATTACCATATTATCCAGATAGGCAGAACCTGCGTAGCGGCAGGGAGCTGTTTTCAGCAGCGTATCGCTCCACTCGCTCAAAACCGGAAGTTCCAGCCCAAGGCCGGGTATCCCCAGTGTGCCGATATAGAGGTTTCCGTCTGCCTCCACGGTGGGCATGGGCCGCGCGGGATCCGGCGGGGAGACCTCGGTTTCTTCCGGCGGCGCAGTCTGCGCCGTTGCCATGGAAACGGCCTGTTCCACGCTGTTTCTCGCGGTTTCCGCCGCCTGTGCGGCCCGGTCTCCCTCTCGGATGTTCCACAAGGTCAGG